>Ga0207421_10006828_pt1 | contig 12339 bp, 9 predicted proteins | sample SodLakKL_010_SED_4_FD_187542 | JGI IMG/M metagenome (GOLD analysis project Ga0207421, IMG submission 187542) | Alkaline sediment microbial communities from Lake Tanatar, Kulunda Steppe, Russia - 8KL_010_SED (SPAdes) (version 2) | ecosystem: Environmental > Aquatic > Non-marine Saline and... | reverse complement strand
CGGTGTCATGGAAGCGGCCTGCAGAGGTGCTAAATCCACAGGTGGAACCACTATAGGCATCCTTCCGTCCGGAGATCGTAGTGAAGGTAACGACTATCTAGATCATTCTATAGTGACTAACTTAGGTATGCTCAGGAACAGTTTGGTCGTATTGAACGGTGATATAGTCGTAGCTATAGATGGATCATACGGGACACTTTCAGAGATATCCATGGCCACGAAGTATGGGAAAAGGATCTTGGGCATTGGGACATGGGATGTAGATGCTGTAGAAGAATGTACTTCGATTGATGAAGTTCTGGAAAAGTTGAAAGAAATCTAGGATTAACGAAATAACACCAAAAGTTTATAAATATGAGCGTTACATGAATTTAACCCTAACCGGTGTAACTGATGAGCAACGTATTTAGAGAAAAGATAGAATCTGAGGAAGCCACCTCAGAAAACAACGAGGGCGATATAAAGCCCGTTAATGATTGGATCAGAGACGTCGATGTTAATACTACAAAAGACGTAGAAGTCCCAGAGATGCTGGCCGATCAGGTCATCGGCCAGGACGAAGCTGTCAGCGTAGTAAAAAAGGCTGCCAAACAGCACAGACACGTTATGTTGATAGGTTCGCCAGGGACCGGTAAATCCATGATAGCCAAGGCTATGACCGATTATCTCCCAACAGAAGATCTAGAAGATGTCCTCTGTTTACCTAGTGATAAAGATGAAAACAATCCGAGGGTCAGAACAGTGCCCGCCGGTAAAGGTCGGGATATAGTCGATAGCCACCGGGCAAAAGCACAGGCAAAGTCACAGAAGAAGAATCAGGCTATGTTCTTGATCTTAGCGTTGATCGTCGGTGCCGGTATAATGCTATCGATTTTCACTGGACAATACATGATAATGTTCTTCGCTATACTTGCGGCAGCTATGCTCATGATCGCTATGAGGGCAAATCCTAGGGCCATGGGAGGCGATGGAGATAGAGAGGTGCCAAAATTATTGACGGAGCATCAACCGGGTGAAAAACCTCCCTTTGTGGATGCTACAGGAGCCCAAGCAGGTGCCCTGCTCGGCGATGTTAAACACGATCCATTCCAGAGCGGTGGATTGGAAACACCAGCACATCAGCGAGTCGAAGTTGGTGCTATTCACGAAGCACACAAAGGTGTACTGTTCTTAGACGAGATCAACATGCTTAAGATGTCTTCCCAGCAGAAACTATTAACTGCTATGCAGGAGAGGAGATTTTCGATTACCGGTCAGAGCGAGAGGAGCAGTGGAGCTATGGTACACAGTGAACCTGTCCCAACAGACTTCATTTTAGTAGCTGCAGGGAACTTAGATTCTATATACGGTGCGAAAGATGAAGAAGGTAGGATTCACGGTGGTATGCACCCCGCTTTGCGGTCACGTATCCGTGGATATGGTTACGAAGTTTACGTTAACGACACCATGGACGATACTCATGAAAATAGAATAGACCTTATCCGGTTCGTGGCTCAGGAGATCGAAAAGGACGAACGAAAGATACCTCATTTCGATAAAGGTGCTATTGCAGAAGTTTTAAGGGAGGCTCAACGAAGAGCAAATAAGAGAGGAGAGCTCACCTTAAGGTTGAGAGAACTAGGTGGTTTAGTGAGGGTCGCTGGAGACTTGGCAGTCGAGAAAGGCCATAAACTGGCTACTGCAGAAGATGTGGTAGAGGCTAAGAGGAGCGCTAGATCCCTGGAGCAGCAGGTCGCTGACAAATATATCAAGAAACGTAAAGAATACAGCACTTACCAAACCGAAGGTGAAAGTGTAGGTATAGTCAATGGTTTAGCAGCTATGGGTGGCGATCACAGTGGGATGTCAGAATATTCCGGTATAGTCCTACCTATAGCCTCTGAGGTCACGCCTGCCCATTCTAAGGAGGAAGGCCGAGTGGTGGCTACCGGTAAATTAGGTGAGATCGCTAAGGAAGCAGTTCAGAACGTTTCAGCTCTTATCAAAAAATATACAGGCGAAGATATCTCGAAATATGATGTTCACATCCAGTTCATCGGTACCCAAGAAGGTGTAGAAGGTGACTCCGCCTCGATATCAGTCGCTACAGCGGTGATCTCAGCATTAGAAGGCATACCTATAGATCAAAAAACGGCCATGACCGGTTCTTTGAGTGTAAGAGGGCAGGTTCTACCTGTTGGAGCTGTGACAGCTAAGATCGAAGCTGCTGCAGAGAGTGGTATGAATAGGATACTGATACCCAAATCAAATATAAAGGACGTGGTTCTCGAAGATAAGTATAAGGATCAGATCGAGATTATACCTGTCGAAAACCTCGGCGAAGTCCTAGAACACGCCTTAGTGGGAGAAGAAAATAAAGATAAATTACTGGATAAATTAGCAAAACTCCTGGAGATCAAGAGTATACCTATACCTGCACCAGAACATCAGCCGACACCTCAATAAGGTGGTGTTATTGGGCGCTTTCGACCTTTTATCAGAAGATATCGTTGAGGTGCTTTATGATCTAGATATAGTTGATGAGACACAACCTCAACAAGCAGCTATACCACCGATAATTGAGAAGAAAAACACACTTCTGATAGCACCCACGGGGATCGGAAAGACAGAAGCTGCACTTCTCCCGATTTTACACAATCTACTCAAGGAGGAAGATAGAGACGGGTTTAAACTCCTGTATATCACACCTTTAAAGGCTCTCAATAGGGACATGATCAGGAGGATAGAAGAATTCTCAGAACGATTAGATTTTTCCGTGAGTGTTAGGCATGGTGATACTTCCCGTAAAGAGAGAAGGAGACAGTCCAAGAATCCACCAGATGTCTTGATAACTACTCCAGAAACCCTTCAAATAATGTTCACTGGCAAACATCTTCGGAACGGTCTGAAGAACGTGGAATATGTGGTTGTTGACGAACTCAACGAACTTGCAGTCGATGAAAGGGGTAGCCAGTTATCTCTAGCTCTTGAACGGCTTGAAGATCTCACTGAAAACAGCTTTCAGAGGGTTGGATTATCCGCCACTGTGGGCAGCCCAGATAGGGTAAGGCAGTTCCTTTCTGGTATGGCAAATGATGCCGAGGTAATCGAGATAACAGGAGATCACGAACTCGAAGTCACGGTCGAAAAACCCATAGTTGAGAAGGATGACGAAAGATTGGCGGAGATAATGAAGACCGATGTTGAGATGGCTTCAGCCATAAGACGCTGTAAAAAATTGATAGACGAGCATGAAAGCACCCTGATATTCGTGAATACTCGTGATGCTGCTGAGTCCATTGCGTCCTGTTTCAAACTTTGGATGGAAGATTTCCCATTGGGAGTTCATCATGGGTCCTTATCTAAGGAAGCTCGTATCGACGTTGAGGAAAGGTTCAAGACCGGGGATCTGAAAGCTCTAGTCTGCACTTCTTCAATGGAACTCGGGATAGATCTCGGGGATACGGATTTCGTGATACAGTACCAATCTCCAAGACAGGTTACACGCTATGTTCAAAGGGTTGGCCGTTCAGGCCATAGGATAGGTAGAACATCTAAAGGAAGGATAATAACCAGCACGGTAGATGATATCGCTGAAGCTGCAGTCATCGCCGATAGGTCACTTGACAGGGATTTAGAAGTCACCGTTATACCAGAGAAACCGATGAGCGTGCTAGCCAACCAGATAATATCTACTGTACACTCCGATAAGAAAATAAATTCGAAAAAATTTTATGACATGGCTAAACGAGCTTATCCCTTTAGACATCTCAGTCTAGAAGAATATGAAGAACTTCTTGAACAATTATCTGATATACGGGTTATCTGGAAAGATGGAGGAAAGATAGGTAAAAGAAGGGCATCTCTCACCTATTTTTATGACAACATATCCATGATTCCTGACGAGAAAACCTTTCTTATGAAGGATATGGCATCGAATTCAATAATTGGAACTCTCGATGAGAGTTTCGTAGCCAGCAAAGGTGAGATCGGAGGAGTTATCACACTTCAGGGTAAAGCTTGGAGGATCATCGATATCGAGGATGATGAGGTATTGGTCAACCCGGTTAAGGACCTAGGCAAGATACCTGATTGGAGTGGTGAGGACATCCCGGTTCCCTTCGAAATAGCCATGAAAGTAGGTGAATTGAGGAGTGTGAGCTGGACCGGTGAATTCGCAGGATTTCCTGTTGAGCAAAAGACTAGAAATGAATTCGTTGAATTTTTAGCCACTCAGGGAGATCACCCTATACCAACCCATGAAAAAGTGGTTATAGAGATCGGTAAAGACACAGCTATCGTGAATTCATGTTTCGGTACACTAGTCAATCAGACCTTTGGTAGATTATTCGCATCGCTGATATCTGCTAGATTGGGTGAGAGTGTAGGACTTCAGATAGATCCGTATAGAATAATGATGAGGATCCCCAGGTTGATTTTCCCGTCGAAGATAGAATCCGTTTTCATGGATACGGATCCAGAGATATTGGATGAACTTTTAGAGAAGTCTATAACGAATTCTTCTTTTTTTCGATGGAAGTTCCTGCACGTAGCAAAAAAATTCGGAGCTGTAAAGAAAGATGTCGATTACAGAAAGGTAAACATAGATCGTTTGATCGATGCCTTCAAGCATACGCCCCTTTACAACGAGGCTGTAAAGAAGACGCTTAGAGATAATATGGATGTGGAAAAGACCAAGGAACTCCTAGAGAAGATACAAACAGGGGAGATAGAATTAGTAATTTCTAAGACAGGTATATCACCGATCGGTGAGGCGGGATTAGAAAAACATAAAGAATTCCTTAGTCCGGAAAGGGTCAGCCATGCAGTACTCATGGCTCTAAAAGAAAGGTTAGAATCTGAGGAGATCGTGATGAAATGTCTGAAATGTGGGACAAGGAGACGAAAAAGGATCAAAGATATCGGTAAACCAAAGTGCCCTTCTTGCGGTTCGGCCATGGTGGTTCCGTTAAGGTCATATGACGATCCATCGATAATAGATAAAGACAGGGAAAACCTTTCAAAGGAAGAAACGAAAAAGTTGAAGGAATATTATAAACTAGCGGATCTCGCTAGGATCTACAAAAAAAGGGCTGCTATGGCGTTAGCAGCTAGAGGTGTCGGACATGAAAATGCTGGAAGGATCTTAAGAAGGAACCACAGGGACGAAGATGAATTCTTGAGAGATATACTCGAAGCGGAGATAAGGTATGCTAGAACGAAACAATTTTGGGACTGAATAAGTGTTTGTTCGATTATTGTACCAAATGATATATATGCAAAAAATTAAGATACCACCGTACCAATTCTAAACATATAGCAAAGTAATAGAGGACGGCAAATGTCATCGAATAGCAATAAAGAAAAGATAAACGCGCTAAAGAAAATCCCTTCTGTGGGAGATCTAAAAGCCAGGATATTATGGAGGGAAGGTTACAGGGATAAGGGGAAACTCCTAGATGCAGATATAGACGATTTGAAAGAGATCTCAGAGATAGGGGAAAGAAATGCGAAGGATATCGTGGAAAAGAAAGATCCTGCAGATGAGGGTATCAAGGAGGAGATATTTTGTCCGGAATGTGGTGTTGTTGTGTACATCGATGAGGATAACTGTTCAGATTGTGGACAATCCATCTTGGTGGAGGGGAAAGTTTTCCACAGTGAAGGTGAGATAGAAGATCCTTTAAAGACCTTGGCCGAGTACGAAAAACGGATAATGGATGGGGAGGAGGACCCAGAGTTATACTATTGTAAGGCTGCTATCATCGAAAAGATGGGTATCCCTCGAAGAGCACTTGAACTCTATGACAGAGTAATCGAGTTGGACCCCCTCTATGATCATATATGGACTGCTAAGGCTAATCTGTCATTAAGATTGGGGAAGCTAAAAGAGGCTACCAAGGCTTACAAAGTGGCTGTGAATAAACATCAAATAAATCTTCCAGAGATGCCAGAGTTAGAAGAAGAGGAAGATGTAGTAGAAGAAAAAGCTATAAGTGTCAAAGAAGTGGAAAGTAAAGTTGGGGAGGCCAGGAGATCATATTTTAGCTTAAAACGTGAGAACATTCCCACGGACCATCTCGAGTCTAAATTAAGAGAGGCAGTCGATGCCAGAAATAACGATGATAGGGAAACAGCCATAGAGAAATCAGACGAACTCCTCAGTTATCTAGGGCAAGTGAAAGAGCTATCATCGATATATGATGAGATCATGAAAGGTTTACAGGGCATCGAATCTGAAAATTTAATTGAGAAATTGAAAATCATAGATAGTGAGATCGAAGAAGGTCGATATGAGAAAGCAAAAGAATCCTGCCATGAACTTCTATCAGATATAGAAAAGGTAAAGGAAGAAAAGGAAGTAGAGGACGATCTTGCCGCAAAGATAGAAGATATGGAGGAGGAGTTAGTGACTGAAGAGAAGTTTTTGTTAGTCGTCGATGAAGCAAAAGAATCTTTAAATGAGATACGGAAAACCAACATAAAGATAGATAATATAAAAGAATTGATCAAAAAGACCGTTGAAAGCCGAAAAGCAGAAGATTATGAAGCTGGTATCGATCATGCAAGAGAAGCTTTGGCCCTTTCTAAAAAGGTGAAGGAGATAGATTCCCTTATTGGAGAGGGAAGAGAAAAGATCAAGGAACTGAGAGAGATGGGGGGACAAATAAAACCCTTTTTGAGTAAGCTTCGTAAAGGTAAAGAGCTAGCTGATAAAGGAAGATACGAAGAAGCAAAGGAGATCTACGAAGTAACCATCAGGGACATAAATACAGTCCTAGATGGAGGAGAACTCGATATAATCGATGATGAAGCTACTCCCGAGGAAAAGATAGGACCCATTAAGTACCTGATCGATACCGCAGAGTATTTGGGGATGGATACGGGTTCAGCTTCGGACTACTTGGAGAAGATCGAGGAAGAGGATGGTGGAGAAGGGTTACTATCGGAGACACGTGAGGAGATCTTCAAAGACTTTCCAGATTATATGTCAGATAAAGTTAAGAGTGCTAAAGATGAATTGAAAGAAGCAAAATTATCCGGTGCAGATATAGATGTTTCAAGGTGTATCCATCTTCTCAAACAGGCAAGAAAAGCTGAGAAGAGAGGAGATTATGAGAGCGCTATCGAGAACATGAAAGAGTATCAAGAAGAGTTGGATAGCGCTTAAAATTTGGTGAATTGATCAGATTTAGAACCTCACCAGTAATCAACTATTTTGAGTATGAAGAGAAGGTAGGACAGTAGAGCGATAATTATTTTACAATAATTCACCAAAATATACAAACTAACATGTACCACTACACAAATATCTAGATGGTAAAATATATATACCTATCTCTTTATCGGAGGGCAGAGGTGAAAAGCAGAATGAAAAGAACAAAAAATCTGGCGTATGGAATGATATTCGGACTGGCGATTTTCGGTATAGTTATGATGGGAATAACAGCGATATTCCAAACTACGTCTGCTATAGAGGAAAAAAGAGAATATGATATAAATGCACCTGATGGTCCCGGTGATGGAGGTAATGATTATCCGTATTGGGATGCTTCCGGGCGATGTTGGTACAACGATGAAGACGGTGCTTACGCCGTTTCAGCAGGCTATGGCGGAGTAACAGTAGGCTTTGAAACAGAATGGGAAGATGGACACGGAGCAAGTATTGGTATAGCGGTAAGAGGAAACAAAGAACAGGGAACAGGACATTTTGAAGAGATAGCTATAGAAACAGACGCAAGGACAGAAGATTATGAATCGTGGCCAAGCACGGATTATTATTGGAACGTAAAAGAACTAAAATTCGATACTGATGAACATCTACATTTTAAAGAGATAGAAATTGGAAGTGAAACTTACACTGAGTGGAGGTTTGAACTAGGATATCACGTGGAAGTAGAAAAAGACAGACCTTGGCCTTGGTCCGACTCCACAGAGAGTTGGAAAACTGGTATGTTTGGCGGAAGTGACTATAATCCAGCAGTTACATATTTGGTAAAAGGAAGCATCAACTAAATTGATTCGAATATAGGTGAAAATATGATGGCAGATTATAAAAAAAACATTTTTTTCTCTCTACTTTTTTCTATTATCTTATTATTTTCTATGATCACTACAGGACCTGTCTTTGCTTCTGAATCTGAAAATATAAGGAATCCCTACGTAGAAGATGAATGGAAATTTAAAAGCGCTGCTTTTAATATAATGTATGAACATGAGGATGAAGAAATAGATTACTGTTCCAAGAACTATACCGCTTCTGGAAATACACTAAGTGTTGAGATAATCAAAGAAACTCAAGAGTCAGTTGATGTTCTTGTCAATATAGAACTGAAAAATCATACAAAAAGGAGATATGATATTGATTATACCGAGCTCACTTTTCGTGTTGACAAGGAAAATAATGATGCAACGCTTATAGAAAACGATCATCCTGAGGAAGGTAGCAGGCTTGGCTTTTTCCCGTTCTGGGGTTTCTTTGAAAAGGATATCTATGAATCACAATCCTCTTTCCACTATGTTCTAGGAGGGGGTACTGATTCAGTGGGGATACATGGTAACTCATGGATCAGCTATCACGATTACGAGACGATGCAGGAGGTTCGGCATAATGTAGGATCCTCATACTTTTTGAGGGTTGAAGCGGAAGACAAAACAAGAGTATCAGATATAACTGGAGATACGGATCCAAGTCCCTTTAGATCCTATCTTAGAATGAATTTTAAACAACACGAAGGACGTTTGTACCCTACAGGAGGATTGATCTATGTCCCTGCCGAATTTCTTATAGAGGATCCAACCGACGAAAGATTGGTTTATATCGATCTAGATTATTCATCTGAGCAGCAAGAAGCCATCGAATACTTAGAAACACTACCTCCTTTCGAAGAAGATAAGTATGATAGTGAAACATCGGTCCCTAAAGAAATACTTTTCTTGGCGTTCCCTGTAGCCATTGGTATTTTCGGAGGATATATGGCCTATAAAAAGAAAGAAAAAAGGTGAGATATACGGTGATTAGTAAAGATGGATTGATCTACAAATTTTTTTCATCTAATAAATATCTCCTAGCAGTATTAGTGGTAGCGCCTTTGTTACTCTACTTTACCTTTGGAACGACTCTTTATAACGGCCTAGATGAAATAGTTGAAACAAATATCAGCGAAGAATCGGAACTGAGAGGAGAAGGTTCAGGAAAAATCATTTTGTTCGATGGTGAGTTAATAAAAGATGGAGACAGAGATATACTTAATCCAGAAGATGGCGAAGAGAATATAGTCAAGACCCAGAGATTTATCATCCGAGAAACTCTGCTCGATTCTCTTCTTTATGTGGCTCTCGTTTCTCTATTGATTGGAACCACCATAGCTTCTCTTTCATGGGGTAAGCTGGCGGAGGATGGTTCAATCGTTTATCCCATTATTTTGCAGTCCTCGAGGAAAAAAACGTTCTTAGAATTGTTTACTCTTCCATTGTTAATTATCGCACTAATTACTGGCATTTCCTCGACGATCATAGCATATGAGGCCATGATCCCACTAGCATTTGTAGGATTCTTCACTTTATTTTTATATACATCTGTAACAATATTTACGACCATTTTAGGCGGATATATTATTGGCATTTTTATATCGCTGATAGGTAGAAACACATTTTTACCGATCGTTGTATCACTATTTTGTGTAGGAAGTATTTCAGCCTTCCCAAATAGATCAGAATTAGTGTATCCTATTGAATCGTTAATCCGATACCAATATTTTGGTCTACCAGTGAGCGAAGAAAGCATAATAGGTGTTGCATGTCTTTTATCAGCCCTTTCAATCTCTTATATGATTTTCAAAGGGGGGGATTTCTATTAAAAACAAAATCATGACTACAGTGATCATCTCACTTTTCCTTTCTTCGATGATAGTTACCTTACAAGATACTGACGAGATAGACATTTTCAACAAGAAATTCGGAGATGATGTGAGAACAAGCTGGAAAGATTCCAGCCCTTATATCAGAGAAGGTGTAGACCGTCCAGAAAATTTTTCAGATGGATATTACAGTGCTTCCGCCCAATATGGTATAGAACCGGGGGGATACACCATAGATGTCGAACCTGCCGGTGAAAACATAACGTTATTTCTTAAAGATGGTGAAAAAACTGTAGAAAAAAACTTCAACGAATCTATCTCCTTTGAGATGGATATCTCAACGAATGTCGTATGGATAGGTATACTGATAAGGGATCCAATTACCTTCCAAGAGCATGTAGATGAAAGTTTCGAGATCGATTTCGTTAAAGAAGATGATGGGGTCTCTATGCCTTTGATGGCCCTGTGGAGTCTGGCAAGTTTAGGAGTGATATATCTTGGATTCGATACTTACCACAGAAAACGTGACTAAGAGATTCGGCCGTACCGTGGCTTTAGACGAGGTATCCTTCCAGATACCAGGAGGTCTCAGTATGCTGTTAGGGCCCAATGGTAGTGGTAAGACGACATTTCTTAGGATAGCTTGTGGATTATTAGTACCGGATGAGGGCGAAGTAAAGATATTCGGTCATGATCCATACCACGAGTACGGGGAGATCATCGACAGAGTATCTTTCGCTCTACAAAAACCCCATCTACCTCAAAATATAACGGTCAGAGATTTCTTAGAAGGTGTTAAAACCGAGAAAAACACAAGATCGTACACAGGTGCGGTCAAGGCCTTTGGACTCGAAGATATGCTGGACAAGAAGTTCAAACATCTATCAGGGGGGTTCAAAAAGAGAGTCTCTCTTGCACAGGCTTTCATAGGCAAACCTGACTTGATCATCGTCGATGAACCCTTCGCCAACCTCGATATCGAGGCAAAACTACGTATCTCCGATATGATCAACGATCTTTCCGAAAAAGAGGATACCTCGTTGGTGGTGATAACTCACGATCTAGGTTCATTGGAGCCAGACCATCTAACTATCCTTTATGCCGGAAAAACTATCCTGAGTGACCACTACCGAGATCTTGGATTCGACGATATAAGATCTTTTATACTTGAAAAAGAGAGTGAAAAGATCACCGTCACCGATAAAAAAGAACTCCGTAAACATATAAAAGATGGAGCGGAGATCATCGACGTTGAAAAACGTAATTTCGAAAACTATCTCAAAGAGAAATTTGAAGAAGGGGAGATCAACAAAGGAAGTTCAATAAGATGAGACCCCGGGTGAGGTGAAAAGCAGAACGAACGAGTTAACGTTCAACCCTGTTTTCTCCGGGGCCTCTCCTATATTTACCCTTATAAGTATAAAATGATTCCCCCTATTTTTCAAGTATCCTTTCATGTTCATCACAAAGTTTCCCCTCGACTTGATTACGGATAACTTCTTCCTGCCAGTGTGAATTGAAGAGAGAGCACCCCTTTTTACTACAGAACGGATCCCCGGTCAACCTCCAGAATATAGTTTGAAGTGCATAAGATTTCACGGCCTCTTTCATTCTACTGTCCCCATGTTCCATAGGTTTGAAATCGAAGTCTTTTTCAACACCGAGATAGTACTCTTTGGGTTTCGCAGGACCTTCAACTACCCCACTTGTTGAGATTATTGACGGGTGTGAGTTGATCACAGCCCTAACGTGGTAGCGGGCATCACCTTTTTCAAGCGTACCGACCAACCTATCTGTTACCACGATCACATGCTGTTCGTATCCTTTTTCTGGAAGTAATTCGAACATCAGCTTCGATAATTTCCAGCCATCGTAAAGAACCCCCTTTATATCTTTGCCTTGAATTATCTTTTTTTCTAATTTGATCTCCAATGGTAAGGGATCTTTTTCCTTTCTAGAGTTCATATCAGTTACTCTTGTTGAAGCTATTTTTTCGTACAGATCCTTTGTTTCAAATTCCTTGAAAAAACCGTCTCTGATTGTTACTGGTTTTTCAGTGATATTATGTAAATATTCCTTCAACTCGCGGCTATTGACTTTCTCGATCCGATCTGATATATAGATCGTGATTCTATCGAATGGAAACTCAGCTGAGCATCTCATCTACCACTTTCGCTCCTTTCCTTCCGGACATCAACATTGACCCAAATGTCGGTCCCATACGAGGTAATCCATAGGTGGTTGAAACTGCCATGCCGGTGACCACTAAACCATCATGGACTTTACCAGTATGTTCAACAACTAGATCTTCTGATTCTTCGACCCACATACCACCGAAGCCTCTAGTTTCGATGAGACCTCTTTCTTCCATCTTTTTAACTACACAGGCATCGTGACCGGTCGAATCTATAACTACTTTTGTTTCTAAAGCGATAGGATCTACGCAGGTCAACTGCCGTGGGAGTGAAGATACTGGTGTCCAGTTCACGACCACTCCTCC
>Ga0207421_10006827_pt1 | contig 12340 bp, 6 predicted proteins | sample SodLakKL_010_SED_4_FD_187542 | JGI IMG/M metagenome (GOLD analysis project Ga0207421, IMG submission 187542) | Alkaline sediment microbial communities from Lake Tanatar, Kulunda Steppe, Russia - 8KL_010_SED (SPAdes) (version 2) | ecosystem: Environmental > Aquatic > Non-marine Saline and... | reverse complement strand
CGATGACACTGGGGGCGACGACGCAGGAGACGGGGGTGTTCTGGAGGTCGACAGGAATGCAACCGTCGGGGAGTACTCCTGGAGCGATTTCCGGCGCGAGGAACACCACGGGGGTCGGTTCGACCGGAGCGAGTATCTGGGGTTCGACCCGCGCACGACGTCTGAGCGCCTCCAGGCGGGCGCGAGCGGGGCCAAGACGCTCGCACGGGTGTTCGAACAGTACCGTGATCCATCCGCGCGCGCCGTCGCGGTCGGGAGCTACACCTGGGAGCATTTCAAACAGGAGTACTACTACAGAGACGATGGGTCGATTCCCGACGCACCCTTCGACGGGGAGACCTACCTGGGCTTCGACCCCGAGGAGACGGACCAGCGGGTCGAGGCGGCCGCGACGGCGGGGGCGACGCTCGCTGAGATCGTCGACGAGCGGACGGTGAACGTCGCCGAGGATCTCGACGAGGACGCGTTCTTCTCAACCCGTGACGGGACGCAGACGATCGTCAACCGCTACGATCTCGAGAAGGCCGTCCCGCTCGAGAAGAAAAAGCACTTCGTCGAGGAGAACCGCTACTGGGTGAACAAGCCGTACTCCTGTGTCGTTATCTTCCGCTCGCAGAAGGAAAACGAGATCAAATACTTCGCCATCGAGCCCCACCTCAACGAGATCGAAGCCGACCTGCGCGAGTTTCTCTCGAAGAAGCTCAAAACCACGATCAAGTACTCCGAAGACGAGATCATCGTCCAGGGGAGCGAGGGTGACCGGGGCGACGTCATCGAACAGGAGGCAGAGCGGCTCCTGCGGCGCTACGACCTCTTCACCGGCAAGCGCGCGCTCGACAGGAACGGCTCCGACGGGGGGATCCTCGGCTCGCTCAAGAGCGTCTTCGGCTCCGAGCCAGACGACGACTGGGAGGAGCTACCCGAGCTCGACGGCATCGAGGCGCGGCCGGAACCGACGGTGCTCGAGGAGGACTCGAAACGCCTCGACGAGTATCAGGTCGAAAAGCTCCTCTACATGCTCAAGCGCGACTTCATCGGCTACGCGAAGATCGACCCGATCAAACACGACATCAACGTCGAGGATATCTCCTGTGACGGCTACAACAGCCGGGTGTTCGTCTACCACACCGACTACGAACAGATCATCTCGAACGTCGAACACGGCGAGCGCTCGCTCGACGAGTTCGTCGTGAAACTCGCCCAGCGCTCGGGCAAGGGGATCTCGAAACGCCAGCCACAGGTCGACGCGACGCTTCCCGACGGCTCGCGCGCCCAGCTTACCCTCGGGGCCGAGGTCTCCGATCACGGGACGAACTACACCATCCGGCAGTTCAACGACGTCCCGTTCACCCCGGTCGACCTGATCAACTGGAACACGTTCAACCTCGACGAGATGGCCTTTCTCTGGCTGTGTATCGAGAACAACAAGTCGCTGATCTTCGCAGGGGGCACCGCTTCCGGGAAGACGACGAGCCTGAACGCGGTCTCGCTGTTCATCCCCTCGAGCGCGAAGATCGTCTCGATCGAGGACACCCGCGAGGTCGAGCTCCCACAGCGCAACTGGGTCGCGAGCGTGACGCGGCCGTCGTTCGGCGAGGACGACAAGGGCGACGTCGACGAGTTCGACCTGCTCGAGGCAGCGCTCAGACAGCGGCCGGATTACATCGTGATGGGCGAGGTCCGCGGGGAGGAAGGGCGTGACCTCTTCCAGGTGATGTCGACCGGTCACACCACCTACTCGACGTTCCACGCCGACACGGTCGGTGAGGTGATCAAACGGTTCACGACGGACCCGATCAACGTCTCGAAGACGCTCTTTACGGCGCTCGATCTGATCTCGATCCAGACCCAGACCCGTGTCGGCGGTCGGAAGGTCCGCCGGAACAAAAAGCTCACCGAGATCAACGAGTACTCCCCCGAGAACGACGAGATCAACGTCCGCGACGTCTACGAGTGGCGCGCCGAGACCGACGAGTACCTCCAGATGGGCTCTTCGAGCACGCTCGAGGACATCAAGTTCGACCGTGGCTGGACACAGGAGCGCCTCTCCAAGGAGCTGTTCAAACGCAAGGTCGTCCTCGCACACCTCATCCAGAACGGCCTCAACACGTACACCGAGGTCGCCGCGACGGTGCAGGCGTTCATCAACGACCCGGACACGATCCTTTCGATCATCTCACAGGACCGCCTCGCGCGCTCGCTCGAGGACCTCCGGGAGATGGAGTCCGTCCAGATCGAGGTCGACCCGGCGAAAGAGGAGCTGGTGCCCCGACCTGACGCGCCCGATGAGGTGCTCGCCGAGACCGACGACGTCCTGACGAGCGCGGAGCCGATGCTCAGACAGTACCGTCAGATGGACACTGGCGACCTCATCGCGGCGCTCGAAGACGGCGACGACTCGGCGTTCGAAACCGACGACGAGATCGACTTCGGCCAGTTCGTGCCCAAGGCGGGCGCCGGCGCAGAGGACGGAGAGTGACCGACAGCGATGAGCCTCGACACCAAACGAGGAACGCGTCTGGAGGCCAGTGACACCTCCCTCGGGGGGCTGTTCTACCCCCTCTACCGGCGGATCTTCGGCGAGGAGAGCGAGTTCGTCGACGGCGTCGAGAAGCGGCTGGCGCAGGCCCGGATGGCCGACAACGTCGAGATGTTCCTCTCGCGGGCGCTCGCTGTTGGGCTGTTCGCCGGGCTCGGGCTCTGGCTGCTCGGGATGCTCGTCGGCTGGCTGTTCGTCGAGCTGTTCGTCGACGGCGCGCTGCTGGGGATCAGCCTCCCCGAGTCGATCGAGTTCTTGCGGATGCTCCGAACGCCGTTTATCATTCTCGTTGCAGGCCTGCTCTTCGGTTCGATCGGCTTCGCGACGGGCTTCGGTTCGATCGTCTCTGTGCCGTACTTCCGGGCGGGCGGTCGCCGCCGCGAGATCAACACGCTGATGCCCGACGGTATCGCGTTCATGTACGCGCTGTCGGTGGGCGGGCTGAACCAGCTCGAGATCCTGAAGGCGATGGCGAAAGCCAACGACACCTACGGCGAGCTCTCCCGCGAGTTCCAGTCGATCGTCCTCGAGACGGAGTACTTCGACACCGACTACCGGACGGCGGTCCGCAACCAGGCGCTCGAGACGCCGAGCGACGAGCTCGGGCAGTTCCTGACGGACATGCTCTCGATTCTCGACTCTGGCGGAGACATGACCTCCTTCCTCGAAGACCAGAAGGACAAACACCTCCGGACGGCCAAACAGGAACAGCGCAAACAGCTCGACACTCTCGAGCTGTTCGGCGAGATGTACATGACGCTGTCGCTGTTTCCGCTGCTTCTGATCATCATCCTGGTGATCATGAGCATGATGGGCAGCGGCGATCAGACGCTGATGCTGTACGGGACGGTCTACGCGCTGATCCCGCTGATCGGTGCTGGCTTCCTGGTGCTCGTCTCGACGGTCACACAGGACGAGGTCGGCGACGGCTACCTCCGGCCCGAGCCGGGCGAGGAGTTCACCGTCGAGGAGGGTATCGGCGTGTTCAACCCCGGCCTCGTCGAGGACTACACCGGCGACCACGGCGTCTTCGAGAAGATCAAACGACAGGAGGGGACCTACGAGCTGATGGAGATCGTCAAGGCACCGCATCTGTTCTTCCGGGATCACCCGCTGCTGGTGCTCGTGTTGACGCTGCCGCTCACGCTGCTGGTGATGGTCGGCGCGCTCGCGACCGGCAACCTGCCGCTGTCGATCGAGGCGATGCAGGCCGACCCCGTCGTCGGGACGTTCATGTGGATCTACGTGCCGGTGTACATCAACCTCCTGCCGCTGGGGATCTTTTATGAGTGGAACGTCCGCTCGCGGCGGGCCATCCTCGGCAACCTCTCGGAGAACCTGCGCAAGCTCGCGAGCGCGAACGACACGGGGCTGACGCTGCTCAACTCCCTGAAGATGGTTGCGGACACCTCCGCGGGCAAGCTCGCAGACGAGTTCGAGACGATGTACGCGAAGGTGAACTACGGGACGACGCTGAAGGACGCGCTCCGGGAGTTCAACAACAAGTACCACGTCCCCCGGCTGGCCCGGACGACGAAGCTGATCACGGAGGCCCAGGAGACCTCGAGCCAGATCCAGGACGTACTCACGACCGCAGCGACCGCCTCCGAGAACCAGGACGACATCGAGCGCGAGCGCCGCGCACGGACGCTGATGCAGGTCGTCATCATCATCATGACCTACCTCACGCTGCTGGCGGTGATCGCCCTGCTGAAGGTGCAGTTCCTCGATACGATGGGTGGGCTCGCCGCCGCCGGCGACGGCGAGGCGGACCAGATGGACGAGTTCGCGGGCGGGCTCGACGCCGACTTCCTCTCGATGCTGTTCTTCCACGCGGTGACGCTGCAGGCGATCATCTCCTCGTTCATCGCCGGCTACATCCGCGACGTGAACATCCTCTCGGGTGTGAAGTACGCCGTGGCGCTGTCGACGGTGGCGCTGATCGTCTGGATCATCGTCGAGCAGATCTCCGACGGCGGCGAGGCCGCCGAGGCTGGTCTCCTGTTGCTCGTCGCCTCTGTCGGCTGGTCGCTCGACCCGCGCGAGCGGTTCCGGGCGGCTCGCGAGCGTCTCCGGACGCGGCCTGGTCTCTGGCCCGGGCTGCGTAGAAAAACGAGCTCCGAGGGGCCGACGACGAGCACCGCGGGGTCGAGCACCCACGAGCCGGAAGCGCAACCAACTGGTGAGCGATGACCGACAGAGCACAGACCGTCTACGACTACCTGCTCGGCACCGTCCTCGTACTGGTGACGATCATCATCGTGCTCTCGCTGTTTCCACAGCTGTTCGGCCCGTTCACCGAGCCGGTCGGCACCGACCGCGACGACAAGGCCGAGCGGATCGCGACGCAGATGATCGAGACGAACGCGACCGCCGACGGCGACCGCGTTCTCGACCTCGACGAGAGCGCCTTCGAGGACGACAGCTACATCAGCTCGATCCGAAACGACAGCGGCGTCTCGGATTTCAGAGGGGTGAACGTGACGCTCCAGAACCAGACCGCCGAGCTCGGCACTGCCGGAGACGAGCGGCGCTCTGGCGAGCCCGAAGCGACGTCGACCAGGAACGTCCGTCTCGCCGACTCGGATCTCGAGGGCTGTGAGGTTGGCTGTTACCTGATCGTGAGAGTGTGGTGAGCATGCACCAGAGAGAGACAGCACTGACGAACGACCGGGGGCAGGCGTACGTGCTCGAGGGCGTCATCGCGGCGCTGGTGATCGCGTCGGCGCTCGTGCTCGGCATTCAGGTCGTCGACATCGCCCCCTGGACGGACGACGGCGACCGCGAACTCGGTGAGCTCGGTTCCCAGGCCGAGGACGTCCTCGAGCTCGCTCACGACGACGGCTCGCTTCAGGAGATTGCAACCTGTATCGTGCCCGAGGATCCTGAGCCCGGCGATCCGCTCACAGATCGATCGGCGGGTGATCCCGGTATTCTCACGCCAGGCGATGACCCCGACGTCGCCTTCGAGGAGCTGCTCGACAGCACGCTGGCGGGCGTCACCCAGTACGCCGTCGAGCTCGAGTACCCCGACGACGACGGCACCGAGACGGTGTTGCTCACGGACCGCGAGCCACCGGAGCGCTCGGCGACGACCGCCTCGAAGCGCGTTGCCCTGTTCGAGTCCGACCCGATTCTGGAAGGGGCAGACTGTCGACCCAGCGGTGACTCCCTCGCCGACGTCGAAGACGACGAGGACGTCGAGTTCTACCTCGAGAACCAGTCCGACGACGACCTCTACGGCGTGGTCACAATCAGGGTGATCGTCTGGTGACGTCCGGCCGTGCGGCAGAAAAGAAGGGCGCGCGACGCGACCGCGCACAGCTGCTGTTGATCGGTGCGATCGTCATCGCGATCGTGGTGGTCGCGAGCGTCGTCCTTCTGAACACGGTTCACTCCTCGCCGGAGATCACCGCCGACCGGGACGCAAAGAGCCTGAGCGACGTCGAGAACGCCAACAACGAACTCCAGAACAACCTCGAGGAGGTGTTCCTCGGGACGAACGCCACCGACGACCGGAAGCTGGCGTACGTCGAGGGGGATAGCTTTGAGGGCGTCATCGACTCTTACACCGAGCAGTATAACGACGCTGTTGCTCCCGACAGTGCACTCGTGGCGTCGATCGACTACGTCGACGGCACCGAAGGGGCGCTTGCCTGGAACGAGAGCGTGAACACGAGTCTGCGAGACGTTCAGCAGGAAGAGGAAACGTTGCTCGATGTGGAAGGGGTTGATTTCGAGGACGACGTGCCTGTTCCGACGCTCAGGCTTGAGGCGACGCTCGTCGAGGAGGAAGTTGCCCTCGCTTTCGTCAATGAAACGGACGCGGCAGACGAGGAGGTAAAGCTCGAGCTAGACCCCAACAATGGTGATGGTGAGGTAACGTTCGGTGGCGAGCCGCTCTGTTCGTTTGAAGAGAACGCGTCGATCGATCTCCGTGCGGGGACGGGGACGATCGAGACGGACGAGGAAACCTGCACCGGCGTGACAATAGAGTTCCCGGACGACCTCGAGGCTGGAACGATAGATGATGTCGAGGATATTGAAAAGATCACTCTCCAGTACGTGCCGGGCCAAGTCGAACACATCTCTTACGAGGTGTCGACAAAGGACGCCGAGTGTGGCGAGCCGGGAGAGTGGAATGAGTGCGTCGACGGCGTGGAGCTCAACCCGACGTTCGCAATCGAGCTCAAGGACCCGAGCGTCTCGTACAGCTCGACGTTCACGGTTTACGAGGACGAATCATGAACGGCCCAAAGCGCACCGACCGCACGCGGCTCACGCACGACGACCGCGCGGTGTCGATCGCGATCACGCACGCGCTGACGATCGCGATCACGACGATCCTCGTCTCGGGGCTGTTGCTCGCGTCGGGGCCGTTTCTCGACGCACAGGAGCAGCGCGTCTCACAGGATCAGCTCAACGAGATCGGCAGCAGCGTCGCGACGCAGATCTCGACGGTCGACCGGCTCGCCGACAGCGGGGACGACGTCGAGACGACGGTGACGGTCCAGTACCCCACGCGGATCGTCGACAACTACGAGTACACGGTCGAGCTCAGAGAGGAGGGTGATCGAACGATCGTCGAGGTGAGCTCCGAGGGCGTCGACAGAGCCTCCTCGTTCCAGCTGCAGACGAACACAGACATAGATAACGGATCGTCGACGGACGGGCCCGACATCGAAATCTCGCTCTGTGATGACAACGGGGACAGCGAGATCACACTCGAGGGGTGTGACTGATGACGAGAAGCGAACGCAGCCGGGCGGGTGAGTCGGGTCGGGAACGCGCGGTTTCGGACGTGCTCGCGTTCACGCTCACGTTTGCGATCATCATTACGGCGGTGGGGCTCGTCTCGACGGGCGCGCTCACCCCGCTGACGACGTTCACCGACAACCAGCAGATCGTAAACAGCGACCGGGGCTTTCAGGCGACCGCGTCGACGATCGACAACCTCCACCGCAGCGGTGACACCTACCGCCAGTTCGACGTCGTCCCCGGGAGCGGCGACGTCTTCGTCAACGAGACGGCGATCACGATCGAATCCGACGACATCGATCTCGAAGAGCTGGACGAGTCCGCGACCAGCGACCAGGCTGAAATCGAGGTGCAATCCCTCGAGAACGTCTTCGACGAGGCGGCCGTCAACTACGAGGCTGGAGCGGTGATGCGCAGCAACAGCATCTTCCTCTCTCACAGCCCGTCGATCACGTGCGACGACGACGTCGCGATCGTCTCGCTGGTCAACCTCACGACCGACGAGACGATCAGTGCAGGTGGCAGCTTCAGCAACGACGTCGTGTTGCAGCCGACGAACCTCCCCTCGGCAGCGCCCGTCGGCGCGGACAACCGCTTCGTCAGCTTCGAGGTCGAACGCGGCGAGACCAGACAGGTCCGCGGCGAGGGCGAGTTCACGATCGACGTCTCCGAGACCGCCCAGCCCGACCGCTGGGACCGGTACTTCGAGGACGAAGAGTGGGACGACGAGGGGGACCGACAGTGGTCCTGTGACCCCGACGACACGGTCGTCATCCGCGTGGTCGACGTCGAGTTATCGCTGCTTGACCCCTGAGAATCGCGTCTCCACGACTGTTCTCACGTTTGATTCTTTCCTCGTTCTATCACTATCTGGAGAATCGAACAGGACGCAAGGAGGACTGCTATAGTCCGCGAACGGGCGTCTCGGCCGGGCCTGGTTATCTTTTTTCGTGACATTGCTTAACATTTATTACTGTCCAGAAATGAGACACCATTCATGCGGGGTGGACAGCCAGTAGGGGCAGACAGGGGTGTCTCCGAGATCCTCGGGACGGTCCTCGTGTTCGCGTTCGTGATTCTGATCGCCACCGTCCTGCTGGGGCTGGGCTTCCAGCTGTTCGACGGGGCGACAGAGGAGTTCGACGACCGGCTGGGCCAGGACACGATGGCGGAGATCGACGACCGGCTGGGTGCTGCCGAGGGCGGGACGACGCTCGAGATACCCCACGGCGTCGGCGACCAGCTCAACGCGTTCCCCACTGAAGGGAACGTGACGGTGACGGTGACGACCGACGACGACGGCGGGAACCTCACGGGGAGCGACCTCGCCTCGGGCAGTTTGAGCGCCGAGGAGAAATTCACCGTCGGGACGCTCGCCCACGAGACGAGCGACGGCGTCCAGACGGTGTACCAGGGCGGCCTGCTGTTCGAGGACCACGGCGAGGAGGTGCTCCTGCTGTCGGAGCCAGCGTTCGACTTCGACGGCGAGCAGATCGACTTCTCGCTCGTCGACGTCAGCACTGTTTCCCACCTCGGCGACGGCGACGAGGTGTTCGCCGAGCGGGACGGCGACGCGTCCGAGGTGCGTTCGGCGGAGATCGAGCAGCTGGTCCACGAACAGCGGACGATCGGAAGCGACGTGGAGGACCCGGCCGCGTTCGCGAGCGTCAACATCACGGTGACGGTCGAGACCGACCACCCCGAAGCGTGGGAGCGCTACGGCGAAGAGCGGATGACCGCCTCGCCCGTCGTCCAGACCGGCGAGGACTACGTCGAGTTCCGCTTCGGCGAGTTCGCCGGCGACGAGCTCGAGGAGGTCGACTTCGGCGACCGCGTGCTCTACTCCGGTGTCGCAGATCTCGCTCACGTCTACTACAACGACACGCTGGGCGAGATCAGCGAGACAGAAGACGGGTTCAATATCACCGACACGGGACAGACCGGTGCCGCTCAGATTCACCAGGACGTCTACGGTCTCGCCGTTGTTGACGAACAGGACAGTGAAGAGATCTGGAAGATTTACGATGCACCAGACAGCAGCGTGACCGAGACAGAGTCCGACTGGGTCGATGTGAGTAATGCGAGTGTCGACGAACCTGACACTTTCAATCGGTCTGAGTCCGCTGTTGCCGAGCAGGGCGTCAGCGAAGACGAGTGGGTGTGGGACGGGAATCCGACCGTCTGTCTGGTCGTTCCTGAGGAAGGAGGAGTCGGAAACATTACTACAGAAGACGTTAAGGAGATTATCGCCGACGGCAACTGCGCTCAGACCGCCGTCGGTGACTCCGACCCGCCAGAACCCGAGCCGGTGCCGGAGATCGAGTCCTTCGAACCGCAGGAGGCGGAAGTCGAAGTGAGCGATGACGCGGTCTTCGACGTCACGGTGAACAACACGGGCACCGGCTTCGCCAACGAGAGTCTCGTGGGGCTCGAGGCGGTGCTCGGCGAGGACGGCGCTGACGTGGTCGACTTCGACCGGCTATCGCTGTACCCACACGAGGGAAGCGAGACGCTCGAACTCTCGTTCCCGGCGACGCCCGCTTTCGACGCCGACGAGGGCGTGACCGCCTTCACCGTCGACGACAGCAACGAGACGTCGATCGACGTGGTCGACCACCCGTTTTTCGAGATAACTGAGCTCGAAGCGCTCGAGGAGGGCGCGAGTCCGGGGGAGCCGTTCGAGCTGAACGCGACGGTCGAGAACAACGGCACCGAGGCCGAACAGATCGTCAGCCTCACGGACGATGACGGCGACGTCGTCGACACCGCGCCGGTCGAGCTCGAGATGGACGAGGAAGACGACGTGACCCTCACGTGGGACGTGCCCCTGGGAGCCGACCTGGACGGCGGGACAGAGCTGACGGTCGAGACGCGAGACGACGACGAGACGATCACAGTCGAGCAGGCGCCCGCGGCGCTCGTCGACGACGTCGAGGTGCTCGCAGACACGATCGATCCGGACGACGAGACCGTCGATGTCGAGGTGACGCTCGAGAATCCGAGCGCCGAAGAGCTGACCGACGCCGATGTCTGGCTTGGAGAGGAGAGCGATCTGCTCGACACCGGCACGACGGAGATGGTGACGATCGACGGTGAGAGCACCACGACGGTCACCGTCGACGCCGAGCTGGCCGACGACCCGATCACCGACTGGATCGTCGTCGAGACCGACGACGACCGGGGCGAGGCAGTCGGCGTCGTCGAACGGGACGGCCCGGACTGCAGCGAGGTCGATTACGACGAGTCCGACGGGACCTACGAGATCAGCGACGTCGACCAGCTCCAGTGTATCGAAGAGAACGGGCTGGACGAGGAGTACGTGGTCGTCGACGACATCGCAGCCCACGGCACCGAGTACTGGAACGGCGGGGACGGGTTCGAACCGATCGGCGAGGGTGGACACCACTACGCGCCACAGGACCCCAGCCGGTGTGACGTTCCGTGCGACTGGGACGGCCAGCTGTTCAACGGGACGTTCGACGGCGGCGGGAACGTGATCGAGGGGCTGACCATCGAGCGGCCGAACGAGCGTTTCGTCGGGTTGTTCGGCTCGACGAGCTACCCTCATCTCGAGGACGAAGACGGCGAGGAGACGATCCCGGTCGGGTTCGGATCCACGATCGAGAACGTCCGCCTGGCAGACGTCTACGTCCACGGGAAACAGCACGTCGGGGCGCTGGCCGGCCAGGCCGGCGGGGAGGTGATCCAGTCCAGAAGCGAGGGAACTGTCATCGCGGAACAACAGCTCGTCGGCGGGCTGATCGGCGACGCCGCACACGGCGACGTCGACAACGAGCTGGTCGCCGAAGGCACGGTCGTGGGTGGGGACAACCCCGACGGCACGCTCGGTGAGGGGATCGGCGGGCTGATCGGCCGGACGCACTGGGGGTCGGTGCTCTCGACGGCGTACACGCAGAACATCGACGTGGAGTACACCGGCTCTGACCCGCCGCCCGAGGACGAGTACCCCAACACTGGCGGGGTGCTCGGCGCGAGCTCGTACGTCGATTCGGAGTTCGAACAGATGTACACGAACGTGAGCGTCCCGACCGACGACGGCGGGGCGATCGTCGGGACGATCCTCCAGCAAAGCGGCGAGGAGGGTGACTTCTTCGCCGACAGCGTCTACTGGGACGAGACCGAACAGGCCGAGGGCTACGGCGGACAGTACGGCTTCGGCTCCACGGATCCGACGCCAGAGCTCGAGTGGAACGAACGGGTGCGCGCGGAGATGCTCGGCCCGGGAGTGCTCCCGAGTGGAGAGAGCGAGTCGTTCTACAACCAGTTCCCCGGCGTCACCGAGGCCGACGCCCAGAGCACGATGGAAAACCTCGACTGGGACGTCTGGACGCCCGTCTACGAGATCGACGAGGATGGCGAGATCATCAACGAGGATCTTCCGATCTTCCAGTGGGAGGTCGCGGGGCAGTTCCTCGTGACCATCGAGAGCGTCGACGACCCGATCGTCCCTGGCGAGGATCACCTCGAAGTCGGCGCCACTGTCGAGAACACTGGCGACGAGGAGGAGACACAGACAATCCTTCTCCAGCACCCCGACGAGGACGACAGCTCGGTCGTCGCCACCGAGACCGTCACGCTAGACGCGGGCGACGAGACGTCGGTGACGCTCACGTGGGAGACGGCCCCACAGGACCGGCTCGACGAGGACACGACCGGTGAGGTGATCGTGCGTAGCGATGATACCGCAGACACCGAATCAGTCGAACTCGAAGCGTCCGTCGAATCGGCGCTTCTGATAGACAGTGTCGAGGCTGAAGAGGAGGTCGAGGCGTTGAACGAGGAGCTCGCTGTCGACGTGACACTCGCAGCCGCCGACGGCGCACTCGAGGACGCTACCGAAGACGAACAGATCGCGCTGCGTGCGAACGGCAACCTCGTCGACGTCGTCCCGGCTGAAGATGTCGAGGACGGCGAAAACCTGACCTGGCGGCCGGCACTCGGCGACGTCGGCACGGCCGAGTTGGAGGTCCAGGTGCTCGGAACGGCCGAAAGCGAGACCGAAACGACGACGGTGCGCTCGCC
>Ga0207421_10006826_pt1 | contig 12341 bp, 11 predicted proteins | sample SodLakKL_010_SED_4_FD_187542 | JGI IMG/M metagenome (GOLD analysis project Ga0207421, IMG submission 187542) | Alkaline sediment microbial communities from Lake Tanatar, Kulunda Steppe, Russia - 8KL_010_SED (SPAdes) (version 2) | ecosystem: Environmental > Aquatic > Non-marine Saline and... | reverse complement strand
CCAGTAATTGGTGATTGAACTTCTACGGCCACTTAATTCACTCCTATCTCATCTTAATCTTCTTGCAGTTTTAGAAGGATTTTAGCCTCCTCTACTGTGGCAGGCTCGCGTCCAATATCCCGAGCCATGCGAGCTGCTTTTTCTACCAGCGGTCCGTTTCCCTCGGCCATTTCTCCCGGGGAAAGATAAAAGTTGTCTTCCAGCCCTACACGTATATTGCCGCCCAGGGCCAGGGCCGTGGAGCAAAGCAGCCACTGCTCGTTACTGATTCCGATTACCTGCCAGGGGATACCCGGCGGAACCCGGGAAGAAAGATATACCAGGTTTTGGGCAGAAGCCTGGATTCCTCCTACCACTCCAAGTATACAGCTGACCTGGAAACGATCCAGCAAGCCCATATCCATGAGCGGATAAACTGTCTCCAAATGCCCGACATCAAAACATTCACATTCCGGTTGGACCCCGTTATCTTTCATTGTCTGCAGATAGTAGATAATATCAGGTATAGGATTTAAAAATTCAATGGAAAAAACAAAGTCCTGGCGCCGTCGGCTGTACTTGGCGTAATTCATGGTGCCCATATTTAAAGCGGCAATTTCCGGTTTACAGGCTGGTATGTGGGCAATTCTTTCTTCACGAGAAACGCCCACTGCTCCGGTAGAAAAATTAATCAAAACCGGGCTGCGCTTGCGGACTTCTTTATAAATCTTTTCAAAAACCGGAACTCGAATAGACGGAGTTCCGTCGTCTTCGCGGGCATGGATATGTACTACTGAAGCTCCGGCTTCGTAAGCCCGACGGGCTTCCTCGGCAATTTCTTCCGCTGTGTAGGGTATATGGGGGCACTGTTCCTTATTGGCAACCACTCCGGTCAGGGCACAGGTAATCACCACTTTGTCCTTGACTGCCATTTTATATTCACTCCTTTCTGTTATTTGCCTTTCCAGTGAGGTTCACGTTTTTCCATGAAAGCGGTTACTCCTTCGATCATATCTTCAGCCTGCATGTTTAGCGCTAACATGCCGGACAAGTATTCCATTGCCTGTTCATAATCCAGATCGCGCATTGTATAAAAAGCCCGCCTGCCCAGGCGAAGAATTGCCGGGCTTTTACTGTTCAGCATACCAGCCGTTTCTTCTACTGCCTGATCCAGTTCTTCTTTCTTAACTATGCGGTTGATGAAGCCAAGATCGCCTGCCAGCTCGGCACTGATCTTTTCACCGGTCAGCATTAGCTCCAGCAGTCGTTTAGGACTGCTGGTATTGCGGATCAGGGTTGCCATGATGATGTAGGGGAAGAGCCCCAAATTTATTTCCGGCGTGCCAACCCGGGCTTCTTCTGAAGCGATAACCAGGTCGCAGGCGCACATCAAGCCAAAGCCGCCACCCAGGGCCAACCCCTGCACCCTGGCAATAATCGGCTTTTTTAACTCTTTTAAGTTTTTCAACAAATCAATAAAGGAACGCTGCAGTTCATGGCGGTCGAGAGGTCCGAGCTGCATTGCCTCACCGCCGCCCAGATCCATGCCGGCACAAAAAGCCTTATCACCTGTCCCGGTTAAAACCAGGCTTATCACCGCTTCATTTTGTTCGTGTTCTTTTAAAGCGGTGATTAACTCCCGGAGCATGACCGGATTCATTGAGTTTCGGCGATTTTCCCGGTTGAGAATAATCCAGCCGGTTTGGCCGCGCACTTCTGTAATTATGGTCTCATACATTTATATCTTCCTCTCGAAATTAATATATTTTGCTGCCGGCCTATATTTTTTAATAACAAAAGAACCGTAGAAAAAGCTTTGATAGAACATAAATAGCGCAATCCGCTTCGTTTAAACCGGATAAACTCCATGTTTGCGCGGGTGGCGGAAGATTTTCTTATCCTTTGTAAACTCAAGGGCCTGGAAAAGAACACGCCGGGTTTCCCGCGGGTCGATAACATCGTCAATATAAGCTTTCGCCGCCGCCATTTTTACATTTAAGAGGGGCTTAATCATTTCTGCCATTCCGGAGACAATGTTGTCTCTCTCTTCCTCCGGAGCTGCCATTAAAGCTTTCCTTCCGAAGATGCTGACCATTCCTTCCGCTCCCATAACTGAGATTTCGCCCTTCGGCCAGGCTACGATCAGGTCCGGGTCGAAAGCTTTACCGCACATTGCATAGTAGCCGGCCCCGTAGGATTTGCGTACAATAATGGTAAACTTGGGCACGGTAGCTTCAGCCACGGCATGAATGAGCTTGGCTCCATGCCTTATGATACCGTTTTTTTCTGCCATAGAACCAATCATAAAGCCGGGCACATCAGATAAAAACAGAAGGGGGATATTGAATGCGTCGCAAGCCCAGATAAAGCGGGCCGCTTTATCAGAAGCGTTAACATCAATTACCCCTCCGTAGGACATGGGATTATTGGCGACAATACCCAGGGGATATCCTCCAATGCGGCCAAAGCCGGTGATCATATTTTTGCCCCATTTGGGCTTGGTTTCAAAAAATAAGCCATCGTCTACAATCATCTTGATTACACGGTGCATGTTGTATGCCTGACGGGTATTGTCGGGGATGATTTCCAATATTTTGTCGTCGATTAAAGCCGTAGGATCGCCCTCATAATCTAAACGTGGCGGTTTTTCATCACAGTGGCCGGGAAAGAATGAAAGGTAGTCCTTGATTGCCTGAATACAGGCAGCATCGTCTTCCACTTCAAGGTCTCCGACCCCACTTTTTTCACAATGTACTTTTGAACCTCCCAACTCGTTTTCGGAGATATCTTCACCGATAACCATTTTAACCAGACCCGGCCCGGCCAAGCCCATGAAACTTTTATCTTTGACCATGGGGACAAAATCGGCAAGACCCGGAATATATGCCGTGCCGGCAAAACCGGGGCCCATCATCGCCCCCACCAGTGGAATTACACCCGACATAAGGGCTTCTTCTTTAAATAAATGGCCGGTATAGGCAAAGAGTGCAATGCGGTCGGTATCTTCACTGGCGCCAAAGCCTGATTTTGCATCGATGCGGGCTCCGCCCGAATCCATTATCCAGATCATGGGAAATCTTGATTTAAGAGCAATTTCTCTTATTCGTGTTGCTTTAATTTCACCTACTTCGCCCATGGATCCACCCTTGACGGTATAATCATAGGACACCAATCCGGCATAACGGCCGTTAATTTTTCCGTAACCGGCGATTACACCGTCGGCATCGGGCTTTTCTATATCCTCACCGCCGAGGATACCAACCTCACAAAATGTGTCCTTGTCAAAAAGCAGGTCAAGGCGCTCACGGGCCGTAAGTTTGCCCCTATCATGCTGCCGTTTGATTTTATCCGGCCCCCCGCCCTGTTTGGCAATTGCTCTTTTTTGGTGCAGGTTGTCTACATCGGAAAAACCGGTTTTCTCTTGTTCACTCATCTATAGTCCTGGCCTCCTTAGATTTTTTTAAGCGGGCACAGGATGTGCCCTTCTGATACAAAAGCTATATTTATCGTGCTTGAGGTTTATGCCTCAGTTTTTCAACAAAGTGGGTATCGTAACCACCCTCTTGAAATAGAGGGGAAGAAAGGACTTCCTGCAGAAAAGGAAGATTGGTTTTAATACCGTCAATGTGAAAATCGTTCAGGGCTGCGGCCATTTGCTTAAGCGCTTCCTGGCGCGTTTCACCCCGGGTGATAACTTTGGCCAGAAGAGGATCGAAGTAAGGGGTGATAACACTTCCGGATTCACAACCGCTGTCAACCCTGATTCCTTCTCCCAAAGGTTCTTTGTAATTGCCGATGGTTCCCGGTGAAGGGAAAAACCGCTGAGGATCTTCGGCGTAGACTCTCGCTTCCAGAGCCCACCCCCGGTGTTCCAAATCCTCTTCTGCCAGGGTGAGGGGCTCGCCGGAGGCAATGCGGATCTGTTCTTCGACCAGGTCCAGACCTGTTATCAATTCGGTAACCGGGTGCTCAACCTGCAGCCGGGTATTTGCTTCCAAAAAATAATAATTGCGTTCCCGATCAACGATAAACTCGATTGTGCCGGCATTGTAGTAATCGATGCCGTCTGCCAGTTTCCGGGCTGCTTCTCTTAGCATCTGGCGCAGTTCAGTATTTACCGAAGTGGAGGGAGACTCTTCAATTACTTTTTGGTAGCGGCGCTGAATGGAGCATTCCCGCTCAAAAAAAGTAAGCATATTGCCGTGATGATCCCTGAGCACCTGGATTTCAATATGGTGTGGCTCTTCAAGATATTTTTCGATATATACCCTGCTGTCTCCGAAAGCAACTCCGGCCCGGTCAGCTGTTTCTGTAAATGCTGCAGGCAAATCGTCCGGACTGGAAACTTTACGCATGCCGATACCACCACCCCCGGCTGCAGCTTTCAGGAGCACCGGAAAACCAATCTTTACGCAACCTGCTTCCGCTTCTTCCAGGTTTTCCACTACGCCGCTGCCTGGTACCGTGGGCACTTCAAGGCGGTGCGCAGTTTTCCGGGCCTGGGCCTTATCGCCCATTATGCTGACGGTTTCAGCTTTCGGTCCGATAAATATAAGACCTTCTGCGCGGCATTTCTTCACGAATGAAGGGTTTTCGGAAAGAAACCCGTATCCCGGATGGATGGCATCGCATCTTTTCTCTCGGGCTGCGGCGATAACTTTTTCCATATCAAGATAGCTTTCCAGCGGTGTCTTTCCGCCAAGATTTACTGCTTCATCAGCTTCCCTGACAAAGGGAGCATTTTGATCGGGTTCGGCATAGACTGCCACAGAAGTAATATTTAATTTATTTGTGGTTTTAATAACGCGACGGGCGATCTCACCCCGGTTGGCAATTAATATTTTTTTTATCACATTAAATGACTCCTTTATGGGTATTGCTTGTTACAACTAGAGCGGAAATAGATTTATTAAAGGCCCATTTGCCTGGAAATAATCTCCAGCATGATTTCATCGGTACCGGCCCCTATGCGAATCAGGCGGCTGTCACGCCAGAAACGTTGGATGGGATACTCCATCATATAACCGTAGCCGCCGTGAAACTGCATTGCTTCATCAGCTGCTTTGTTGGCCACCCGGGAAGAATAAAGTTTGGCCATGGCTATTTCCCCGGCCGGAAATTCGCCGGCTTTAATCAGGCCTGCCACGTGATAAGAGAGCTGACGCGCAGCTTCAATTTCTGTGGCCAGTTCACCAAGGCGGTGGCGGATAGTTTGGAACTTACCGATAGGCCGACCAAACTGTAATCGTTCCTTTACATACTTCAGGGTTATATCCAGGTAGATTTGGGCTGCTGCCACTGATGAAACCGCTCCGAAAAGGCGCTCGGGCTGAAGCTCCCACATGATGTAGTAAAAACCCTGTTCTTTCTCACCGAGCATATTTTCAGCCGGCACCGGGCAGTCCTGGAATGCAAGTTCGGCTGTATCGGAAGTATGCATACCCACTTTCTCAAGAGTGCGGGATACACTAAAGCCGGGAGTGTCTTTTTCAACGATGAAAAGGTTCATTCCTTTGGCTCCCTCGCTGCCGCGAGTCCTGGTGACGACAATGGCAAAGTCGGCACGTACCCCGTTTGTAATGAAAGTTTTCTGGCCGTTAATAATATAGCGGTCTCCGTCAGCTTCAGAGGTAGTGCGGAGCGCGGCCACGTCCGAACCGGCATCAGGCTCGGTAATGCAGAGACAGCCGATTAGTTCTCCAGCCAGGGCCGGCCTGAGAAAACGCTCTTTAATGCTTTCTGAGCCTACCTTGTTCAAAAGGGCGCAGACCATGTCAGTTTGGGCCCCAATGCTCATGGCTATTCCTGCCGATAAACTGCCCATCATCTCTTCAGCCAGGATAATCCCACAAAGGTAATCGCCGCCCTGACCACCGTACTTTTCCGGGTATTGCAGACCGAGAAAACCAAGCTCACCCATGCGATTAAATACGGACCTGGGGAACTCTTTTGCTTCTTCCCATTCATCCGCATAAGGGGCTAGTTCTTTGGCTACAAATTCACGCAGGGTTTTACGGATAGCCCGGTGTTCCTCGTTAAATAAAGGGTGCTCGCTCATCCTCAGCCTCCTTTTTCTTCACTAACCTTAAAATGCAAAATATCCTGCATCTGTCCGACTCGTTCACCATCAGGTTTGAAGACTGCTTCTACGCGCAACCCCGGTGAAAGCCTGGCCGGGTCGGTTTCGTTAACAAAATGGGAAAGATAGCTGTCGCAACCGTCAAGCTGAATGTAGCCGTAAGTATAGGGCACCGGTCTTTTTTCCCCGGTTTCAGGGTCGATAAAAGGATAGTTGACCACAGAGTATCCGGCCAGGGTGCCGGTTACCGGAAGTTCAACCGTTTCGTCGGGAGCGATAAAACAGGGTCCGCAAACAGCCCGTGGAGGAACATAAACTTTTCTGCATTCCGGGCAGCGATTGCCAATAATTTTCTTTTCGTCGCGCAGGGCCTTAAGCATCAAGCTGCCGTTGCGGCCTGCGGCCCAGCGGTAAGGAAGCTCAACTACCACCTGCAGGTGAAGCAGTTCACTTTTCTCCATTTTCTATAATTCACTCCTTTCTGTTACCACGGACGGCTGCCGAGCAGCATCAAGTCTGTCCAGTATGCACCACCGAATCCGGTGGACAGGGCCAGGTTAACATCGGGCACCTGGCGCCCGGGAGCCCTGCCCATAACCTGAAGGGCAGCTTCGCCGATTCGCAACAGCCCGGTGGCCCCGATACAGTTAGTGCAGATTACACCTCCGGAAGGATTAAAGGGCAGTTCACCGTCCATGTGGGTCACCTTATCCCTCAGCAGGCGGGGTGATTCTCCCGGTTTGCAGAGGCCCATGGCTTCAATCCACTTCAGGCCCGCAAAACTGTAGGGTTGATACAGCTCAACAACGTCAAGTTCCTTAAGTGGTTCTTTAATGCCGACATTTTTATAGAGTTCTTTTACTGCTTCCTGCATGGTGTGTATTTCTTCATAATTAATATCGCTGAAGTAGCTGTGGCTGTGCCGGACAGACGTCGATAAAACCCAGGCCGGACGGGGGGATAATTTTTTTGCCTTCTGTTCCCCGGCAAAAATAACCGCCGCAGCCCCGTCGCTGCGCGGGCAGATATCCAAAAGTTTTACCGGCCAGGACAGCATCGGGGATTGCATAACTTCTTCGACTGTTACCGGCTTGCGCAGCTGGGCATAAGGATTGTTAGCCCCGTGTTCGCGGTCACGTACCGCCACGAGAGCAGCATCTTCTTCTGTAATACCGTAGCGCTTCATGTAGGTCGAGGCCTCCACTGCCAGGCCGGGAAGGGCTCCGCTAAAGGAAAAGCGGTCGAAGATCGGATCGCTGCAGGTAATGATTGCCCCGGTAGTGTCCGATTCTGAATTTTTCTCCCAGCCGATGACCAGGACTACGTCAAAAAGTTCTGAGGCGGCATGATGATAACCGGCAATGCCAAGGGTTGAGCCGGTGGTACCGCCGGTAGTCAGTTTTATCAGGGGTTTCATCCAGGCTCCACTGCCGTCGACACTCCAGGTATCAACATAGTTTACCGCTTCGAAGTGATCCATGTTTCCAATAACTACGGCATCAATATCATCGATGGTTAATTCCGCATCTTCAAGGGCGGCACGGACCGCTTCGTTAATCAGTTCTACACCGTTAACATCATCTCGTCGGCTGCGGTGATAGGTTTGGCCGAAACCGATTATACCTACTCTTTGCGACATAGTTATTTACCTCCTACTCTCCAAGGATGACGACGCAGTGGGATTGGCCGCAGGGTCCGTTAATTCCATGGGCCAGGGCCAGCTCTACCGGCCCTTCTACCTGTCGCTCTCCGGCCTCGCCACGTATCTGCAGGGTGGCTTCTATAACACGGGCCAATCCGGCTACAAGCACTGCGTGAGCGGATAGAACGCCGCCCGAGGGGTTTACGGGTACCGGGCCGTCAAAAGCAGTGGCGCCGAGGCGGGTCAGTTCCCCGCCTTTTCCCCTGGGGCAGAATCCAAGCTCTTCCAGCCAGAGTGGTTCCATGTACGAGTAGGCGTCGTAGAGCTCGACTACGTCGATTTCCTCAAAAGGATTTTCGATGCCGGCCATGCCGTAAGCGCGGTGAGCAGCGTCGCGCAGGGCCGGAGCTTCGGCCAGATCCCGGTCTCCTAAATAGTGGGCCTCACTGCAATTAGCAATACCTTTGATCCAAACTGGCTTACGCCCCAACTTGGAAGCTGTATTGCGATCGGCCAGAATTACTGCGGCCGCTCCATCGGAGATAGGAGAGAGGTCATGCATTTTAAGCGGGGCGGCCATCACTTTGGAAGTCATTACATCTTCGATGGTCATGTCGGCAGCAAGCTGGGCATGGGGATTGAGCCGGGCATTGCCGCGGTTTTTGACGCTTACATGGGCGAAATCTTCTTCGGTCAGCCCATAGCGGTCCATGTAGCGCCTGGCCTGCAGTGCCGCTGCAGCCGTCGCTTCTATACCAAGAGGCCGGGTATAAATATAGTCAAACATTCCGTTGGTTATCTGGCGCATATTTCCTTCTGAGCCTTTGCAGTGTACGACTACAAGGGTTGTTTTGTAGGCTCCGGAAAGAATGCGCATCATTCCATATAGCAGGCCGAAGGTGCCGTCTCCTTCCACGGTAGAAACATTACGACCGCCCTGGTAAGAAGAACCGCAGGCATCCTGAACAGCCATGCTGGAAATGGTTCGGCCGTCCCAGAAATCGTTGGAAACAGTTATAAAATTATCGATAGCGTCTATATCCAGTCTGGCGTCGGCCAGGGCCCCAGAGGTTACCTCGTAAACCATCTCGGAGAAGTTTGCATCATCAATTCTGCGCCGGTAGCCGGTCTGGGCTGCGCCGACAATTGCTATATCGGTCACTGGCGGGCACCTCCTTCGGGACGGAAATAAAGCAGGTCGGTAATTTCACCCCTGCGCTGGTTTGCCTTTTTGAAGACTGCTTCCATGCGCATTCCCGGCCACAGACTGTCCGGTTCAATTTCGTTTACAAGGTGGGTTAAACCGGTATCGGCACCGTCGAGTTTTACTATCCCATAGATATAAGGCGGTTTCATTGGCTGTAATGAGGGTTCATTGAAATGCACGACGGTAAAAGTTTCGAGCACACCACGAGGCGGAAGCTCTACCCAGGTGGTGTCGGTTACCAGGCAGCGGGGGCAGTTTTTACGGGGTGGCATAAAAACCATCTCACAATCGGGGCAGCGTGAACCCCAGATGCGGGCATGATCGCGAAGCTGGGTCAGGAAAAAACTGCCGGTTTTTCCCACGGCCCATTTGTAAGGCATGCGGATCCTTCCATCATAAAAAATGTTTTCTTCCAGATGAACTGACATTAACCAACCCCCTTTCTAAAAATTGTCTTTCAATCGTAAAAGATTATTATTTTAGCCTGCTTGTTGCAATTTGGCTCTCTTAATTGTCATCTCTATTGAGAACTAATCTTCCAGGCCAAACATTTGCTTGTATTCTTCCTTGGGCGGCATAACTGTTCCCTGGCCGCTGGCTACTTCTGTTCCGTCCTGGTTAACCCATTTCAGGTCCATGCGGACGCGGTTTTTTTCTTCAAATATTTCCACTACAGTTGCTGTAGCGGTGATTGTATCTCCCGGGTAGACAGGCGCCCTGTAGCGCACAGAAGTGTCAATGGCCACAGTTCCAAGGCCGGGCAGCATTGTGCCGAGAACGGGAGCAATTAGCGAAGTTGCAATTGCCCCGTGGGCGATACGCCTTCCGAACATTGTTTTTTTTGCAAACTCTTCATTTACATGCATCGGGTTGAAATCGCCGCTTATGCCGGCGAAAAGATAAATGTCTGTTTCGCTGATTGTTTTGGTGAAAGAAGCGTTTTCGCCAACAGAGATTTCACTGATCGTTTTTCCCAGTTTTATCGAGCTCAGCTGGAGCACCTCCTTTAATATTGCCGCTGGAATCAATTAGAGCCGGTTATTTTCCGGGTTATCCCCCCCTGTTTGGATATCATGCTTGCCGATAAATTGTGACTGTTTTACCGATTGCAGGAAACCGTATCATGGTTTTAATTATATGCAGCGCTCATTTTAAGTTTTGCAGGGTTTTTACCCGGCTGTTTCCTCCTGCTGCCGGAGAATTTTTTTGGCGATTTTGCCTGTCTGGGTTTTTGGTATTCCTTCGCGAAAAACGACTATACTGGGCACCTTGTATTTTGCCATTTTTTCTTTGCAGTAATCCTTGATTTCTTCCTCGCTTAATTCGCAGCCTGGTTTAGCTACTATCACTGCTTTGACCTCTTCACCGTACTTTTCACTGGGATGGCCGATTACTGCCGCCTCATTTATCTTGGAGTGGCGATAAAGCACTTCTTCAATTTCCCGGGGATAAATATTCTCCCCGCCGCGAATAATCATTTCCTTGATGCGATCGACAATCCAGAAGTAACCGTCTTCGTCCATATAGCCTATATCACCAGTGTGCAGCCAGCCGTTCTTGACAGTATCTTCGGTAGCTTTCGGATTTTTGTAGTAACCTTTCATTACATTTGGTCCCTTGATACAGATTTCACCGAACGAATTTGGGGGCTGGATGCTGCCCTGCTCGTCCAAGATTACCATTTGCTGGCCGCGCAGCGGTAACCCTATTGAACCGATCTTTCGAACCCCGTAGAACGGGTTTAGAGAACTAACGCAGGTGCCTTCTGTAAGCCCGTAACCTTCCAGTATATGCAGCCCGAACTTGTTTTCAAAGCGATGAAAAAGCGATACGGGCAGAGGTGCGGCGCCGCAGATTACATAGCGCAGTGAGCTAAAATCGGCAGTATCTGCCCCGGGAGCATCAAGCAGGATAGCAAGAATGGTTGGCACGCCGCTGAAGGTGACGGGCCGATATTTTTCAACTGCTTCCCAGAATACGGCCGGATTGAACATCTGCAGCATGGCTACAGTTCCGCCAATCATCATTGGAACGGTGATGGTGGCTACCTGGGCGTTGACATGAAAAAGGGGCAGTATCATCATGATCGTGTCACCGGTGAAGAGGGGCATTAATTCGGCCGCAGCGCTGGTATCGCAGATGTAATTCCAGTGTGTTAGCTGCACGCCCTTGGGATTTCCCGTTGTGCCTGAAGTATAAATTATGGAAGCAATATCTTCAGGGTCTACGTATTCATCTTCCAGGGGTTTATCAGATTTACCTTCGAGTAAACTGTTAAAAGTGATGCTGCCTGCTATGGATTTATCACCGAAATAGATACGGTTTTTCAGGTGAGGGCATTCAACGGCAGCTGATTCAAGCACTTCGGCCTGTGGTGGTGAGGCCACTATAGCTACTGCCTCGGAGTTTTGAAGAACAAAGCGGCACTCTTCTTCTTTAAAAGCTATGTTGATTGGTCCCATTACCGCTCCGATTTTGTTAAGGGCAAACCAGGTCATGACATACTCGGGGCAGTTGGAGGAAAATATAGAAACAACCTGTTCTTTTTTGACCCCTAAATCTTTGAAACCCCGGGCGAGGCGGTTGGTGACCCGATCAAATTCGTCGTAACTTAACTTCTGGTCGTTAAAGAGGATAAATGGCAGATCGCGGTTTTGCCTAACCTGGTATTCAAGAAGGTCAGGCAAAGTTTTGTAATTAATGCTCACTTTTTCATTATCCATCAGGCATAATCCCTCCTTTAAATGCTGGCATCCCGAGCTCTACATGTTTGAAGGATTAAAGCTGTTCTTAGGTGCATGTCTAATTGAAACCCGGGAGCATAACGAGCTATCACACGGGAAACCAGAATTTGTAATACTGTCTGGCAGCTTAAATCCCTAACTGATTTGCTGCTACTGCACTAACTGGCGTGAAATAATTTCGAGCATTACTTCGTCAGTGCCTCCACCGATGCGGGTGAGGCGGCTGTCACGCCAGAAACGCTGAATCGGGTATTCCATCATGTACCCGTAACCGCCATGAAACTGTAATGCTTCGTCTGAAACCTTACAGGCTAGTCGCGAGGCAAGTAATTTGGCCATGGAAATCTCTTTGGCCGGAAATTCACCGGCGTTAATCAGGCCGGCCACATAGTAATTAAGCTGCCTGGACGCCTCGATTTCTGTGGCAAGTTCGGCCAGGCGGTGGCGAATAGTCTGGAACTTGCCGATTGGGCGGTTAAACTGGCGGCGTTCACTGACATATTTTAGGGTTATGTCCATGCTGATCTGAGCCCCGGCTATAGCGGAAATTGCACCAAAAAGCCGCTCTGGTTGAAGTTCCCACATGATGTGGTAAAAACCCTGGCCCTCTTCGCCGAGCATGTTCTCCGCCGGAACCCGGCAGTCCATAAAGGCCAGCTCCGCGGTGTCGGAAGACAGCATGCCGACCTT
>Ga0207421_10006825_pt1 | contig 12344 bp, 12 predicted proteins | sample SodLakKL_010_SED_4_FD_187542 | JGI IMG/M metagenome (GOLD analysis project Ga0207421, IMG submission 187542) | Alkaline sediment microbial communities from Lake Tanatar, Kulunda Steppe, Russia - 8KL_010_SED (SPAdes) (version 2) | ecosystem: Environmental > Aquatic > Non-marine Saline and... | reverse complement strand
AGACGCGCAGGCAGCCGGCCTGTTGGAAGAAGTCTATCTTGCAGGCAGAACCCGAGAAGTCCACGCAGCCGCAGAAGAGGCCGCGGTGGATGTGAAGCCTTTCACTCTTCTGGAGGCACAGACGCCCGACGAAGCAGCCCTTGTCAGCGTCGAGCTCGTCCGCAACGGCAAAGCATCGGTACTGATGAAAGGCCTCGTCAACACCAGCACCCTATTGCGGGCTGTTTTGGACAGAGACCGCGGGCTGCGGACCGGAAAGCTCCTAAGCCACATAGCCATCATCGAATTTCCCGGTCCCCGGCTGCGGCTGCTCACCGACGGAGGGATGAACATTGCCCCTGACCTGGAAGAAAAAGCACGAATCCTGGAAAATGCCGGCGAGCTTGCCGAACTCTTGGATATGCCGATCCCCAAGGCTGCTGTGCTGGCATCGGTCGAGCTGGTCAACTCCAACATGCCGGCGACCATGGATGCCGCCGTCTTGACCCAGATGAACCAGCGCGGCCAGCTTTGCATTCCCATGGATGTGGACGGTCCGCTTGCTTACGACAATGCCGTCTCGGGGGAGGCCGCAGAGCACAAGGGCATCTGCAGTCGGGTAGCAGGACAGGCCGATATCCTGCTTGTCCCCGAGATCACTGCTGGAAACGTGTTGTACAAATCATTGGTATATACGGCGGGTCTCGACAGTGCTGGGCTGGTCTGGGGTGCCCTCGCGCCGATTGTTCTCACAAGCCGCGCCGATTCACGCGGCACGAAGTTGAATTCCATTGCCGCTGCCTGCCGCGCATGCCAGGAAGGGGGGGCTTGATGACTCGACTCCTGGTTTTAAACCCCGGATCCACCAGTACCAAGGCAGCAGTGTACAGCGACGGCCACTGTGAAGGAAAGACAACAATCGTACACTATGCCGACGAACTGGACCAATACTCCCACATCATGCAGCAATATTCGTTTCGTACAGAGGCTGTCCGTGGGTGGCTGTTCAACCAAGGACTTACGCGCCTGCCGTTTGACGGCATCATGGCACGGGGCGGCCTGCTTAGTCCGATTCCCAGCGGAACCTATCTTGTGAACGATGCGGTTCTAGACGATCTCAGACACTGCCGCTACGGGGTTCACGCATCCAATCTAGCCGCGTTGATGGCCGACGAGTTCTCCAAAGCATGGGAAATCCCGGCATTCATTGCTGATCCAGTGGTTGTAGATGAACTGCAGGATGCCGCTCGGGTGAGCGGCCATCCGGAGATTGAAAGGCGCAGCATTTTCCATGCCCTGAACCAAAAAGCGGCCGCACGCAAAGCCGCAGAACGACTGCAGAGAACCTACAGCGGGGCACATCTGATCGTTGCGCATCTAGGCGGAGGCATTTCTGTAGGCGCTCATTACCAGGGCAGGGTCATTGACGTTAACAATGCCCTCGACGGAGAGGGGCCGATGTCTCCGGAAAGGGCGGGCACGCTTCCGGTTACTGGCCTCATTCGGCACGTTTTTCGCACAGGTATCCAAAAAGAACAGCTCTACAGGCGTCTCGTGGGCCAAGGTGGATTGGTGGCGCATCTTGGCAGCAATGACGGCCGCGAAATCGAGGAACGGATAGTGGCCGGTGATGCGCGTGCGCGGCAGATCTATGACGTCATGGCCTATCAAATCGGAAAAGAAATCGGACGCTGCAGCATGGTTCTGCGGGGTTGTGTCCACGGTATCGTGTTGACGGGCGGTCTGGCCCATTCGCACTACTTGGTGGAGAAAATCAAGCACTTCATTGACTGGATAGCTCCTGTGATTGTCTTGGCCGGCGAAAACGAACTGCAGGCCCTGGCCGAAGCGGGGTTTCGCGTCTTCGAGGCAAATGAGCAAGCAAGAGTCTATCCAAGCGGGAGGTTCGTCTGAATCATGGCCAAAGGAAGAGTTATAATGGACCGCGAGCGCTGCAAGGGCTGTGGTCTGTGCACGGTGACCTGTCCTCACCAGGTGTTGATTCTAGGAGCGCAGATAAGCAGCAGCGGCTACTATACGGCAGAAGCAGCGGCGCCGGAGAAATGCACCGGCTGTACCCTGTGCGCTGTCATGTGTCCCGACGTGGTCATCACGGTGGAACGAGTTTCTTGAAGGGAGCTGGTCCCGTAACATGGGCAAAATCCTGATGAAAGGTAACGATGCACTGGCGGAAGCAGCGATTCGAGCAGGATGCCGAGCCTATTTCGGGTATCCCATCACACCCCAGAATGAAATTCCTGCCTACATGGCTGCCCATCTACCGGAGCACGGCGGTGTATTCCTGCAGGCTGAAAGTGAAGTGGCCGCCATCAACATGGTTTATGGAGCGGCCGGTGCCGGAGCAAGGGTGATGACATCGTCCTCAAGTCCGGGCATCAGCCTCAAACAAGAGGGGATCTCCTATATTGCAGGAGCTGAACTCCCCTGCGTGATCGTGAATATCATGCGAGCAGGGCCGGGGTTAGGGGGCATCCATCCCAGTCAAGGGGATTATTTCCAAGCAGTAAAAGGCGGAGGGCATGGCGATTACCGCATGATCGTGCTGGCACCGGCTTCGGTACAGGAAATGGCCGACATGGCCCGGCAGGCTTTTGTCCTCGCTGAGAAGTGGAACAATCCAGTCATGATCCTCGGCGACGGTATCCTTGGACAGATGATGGAACCGGTGGAGTTCACCGATCAGCCGCTGCCTGCTGTGGAAAAACCCTGGGCTACCTCGGGAGCCAAAGGGCGCAGACCAAACTTGGTAAACTCATTGGATATCGTACCGGAATCTCTAGAGCAGCGCAACTTGGCACTCATGAGGAAGTATGAACGAATTCGCCAGGAAGAGATGGATTGGGAAGAGGTAGCGGCAGACGATGCCGACATCTTCGTTGTTGCCTACGGCACGGCGGCACGGGCAGCCAAATCGGCTGTAGACATCGCCCGCCGTGAAGGTATACGTGCTGGCTTGATACGGCCAATCAGCCTCTATCCCTTTCCCGATCACCCGCTGGCAAAAGCCGCTGAGCGGCAAATACCGCTGCTGGTCGTGGAAATGAGCAGTGGTCAGATGGTAGAGGACGTGCGCTTAGCTGCACAGGGACGGACCACTGTTTATCTTCATCATCGCATGGGCGGCATGGTCCCGACGCCGCAGGAGATCGCGGAAGAACTCGCCAAAGGCTGCGGAAAGAAGGTGCAATCATGACAACCGTTTTTAAAAGGCCCCGGGCATTGTCTGATACACCATTTCACTACTGCCCCGGATGTACCCACGGGATCATCCATCGACTGACGGCCGAGGCGATTGATGAAACGGGGGTTTTGGACCGTACCGTGGGCGTAGCCAGCGTTGGCTGCTCTGTGTTCTCCTATAAATACTTCGACTGTGACATGCAGCAGGCGGCCCACGGCCGGGCTCCGGCGGTAGCAACAGGGATTAAGCGCGTGCTTCCCGATACGATAGTGTTCACCTATCAAGGCGATGGCGATCTTGCCTCCATCGGCACCGCTGAGATCGTCCATGCGGCCGCTAGAGCGGAGAATATCACCGTTATCTTTGTCAACAATGCTATCTATGGCATGACCAGCGGACAGATGGCTCCAACGACTCTGCTAGGGCAGAAGACGGCTACGTCACCCACCGGGCGCTGTGTTGAAGCCAACGGGTATCCGATTCAGATCAGCGAAATGCTGGCGACCTTGGCCGGTTCCGCCTACATCGCCCGTGTGTCCACCCACAATGCCAAACATGTGCTGCAAGCACGTCGAGCTGTCATCAAGGCCTTTGACGTCCAGCAGAAGAAACAGGGATTTTCTCTCGTGGAAGTGCTGTCCACCTGCCCGGTCAACTGGGGCATGGCTCCTAGGGAAGCACTGCGGTGGATGGAAGACCACATGATCCCCGCCTACCCCTTAGGCGAGTTCTGTGCGCCAAAGGAGGGCCAGACCCATGCATGAAGTGATTATAGCGGGCTTCGGTGGACAGGGGGTTCTGGTCATGGGTCAACTGCTGGCTGCAGCAGCTATGCTCGAGCAGAAACACGTGACTTGGTTCCCTTCCTACGGGCCCGAGCAGCGAGGCGGGACGTGTAATTGTTCTGTCATTATCAGTGACCGGGAAATCGGGTCTCCCATTGTCACAGAACCAGACGCTGCTGTAATAATGAATTTTCCTTCTCTGGAAAAATTCGAGCACCGCATTAGACCAGGAGGCCTGTTGGTTTACAATTCGTCGTTGATTGACGCCAAACCAAAGCGGGAAGATCTGCAGATTGTTGCGGTCCCAGCCACAGCAGAAGCAGAACGGATAGGTAGTGTGCGCACGGCCAACATCATCGCTTTAGGCGCTCTCATGGAGGCAACCGGCATCGTGAAAGAGGCTTCAATCGCAGCATCCTTCCAAATGGTGCTCCCTTCCCGCCACCATCATTTAATTGCCCTCAACATGCAGGCTTTGACCTGCGGTCGTCAATACCACCAATAGCAGGGGTTCACAGCAAAAATCATGCACCTTCCTCCCAAGTCCAGGGCCGGAGGGGCCAAAGACAGCAGGAGTCGGACCAGCAGATAGGGAAGATCCATCGCAATATCGGCAAAACCGGCCGAACGACCTTGCGGCCCTGCGCATATTGCGCATATGCTAAACGGGCCCAAGGCGGTGGAATCACGCGGTGCTGCACCAAGTTCCCATGTCAGGCCATAGACCACTGCAGGCAGGCTTGTAATACTGTCATCATTCATCCAACGGATATCAAGGCCAGACTCTTCACCCAAGGCAGTGCACAGCGGTGCATGGGAGACAGCTATGATCGAACCGGCACGCCTACCGACGCGTGTTCATATAACATGGATCATGGAAATCCGGGAGAGGTGATGGGGAATTGAACAGAGAACCGGTTTTTGATTATGTAAACTATTTGACGGTGGAAAAAGGATTAGCCCAGAACAGCCTCGAAGGGTATCGAAGGGACCTGCAGCAGTTCCTGGATTTCCTCGAACGGCAGGGGACGGGCCTTAAGGATATCTGTGAGTCAGACCTGCTTCAGTTCCTGCACCACATGCGCCAACAGGGCCAGAAACCCGCCACCATTGCCCGCAAGACAACGGCCATCCGCGGATTCGGCCGATATCTTGAGGAACAGGGTATTCTGGACGAAAACCCTGCAGCTTTCTTGGATGTCCCAAAGAAGGGCGCGCATCTCCCCGACGTACTGACGATTGGACAGATCGAGCGGCTGCTGTCCTTGTGCAATACTGCAAAACCCACGGGGCATAGGGATCGAGCCATGATCGAACTTCTATACGGTTCTGGCATGCGGGTAAGCGAACTGCTGCAGCTTGACCTCGGCGATGTGGATGCCCTCGGTTACGTGCGCTGCATCGGAAAGGGAAACAAGGAGCGCATTATCCCCGTGGGCCGGCATGCACTGACGGCGGTGGACCGCTATCTCTCCCAGGGCAGGCAGAGGCTTGTCAAGAATGTCCGCGAGCAAGCGCTGTTTCTCAGTGTCCGCGGCACTCGTATGACGAGGCAGGGCTTCTGGAAACTCTTAAAGCAATACGGACAACATCTAGGATTGACCCAATCGCTGAAACCGCATACGCTGCGCCATTCCTTCGCTACCCATCTTCTGAACGGAGGCGCCGATTTGCGTTCTGTGCAAGAAATGCTAGGACACAAGGACATAGCGACGACCCAGATATATACCCACCTGACCAAGAAACACCTGCGGGATGTCTATCAAAAAACGCATCCCCGCTGGGAATTGGAGGACTAGTCATGCAGCGAGTCATTCTTATGGTTCTCGACAGTGTGGGCATTGGCGCGATGCCTGATGCCCACGAATACGGTGACGAAGGCAGCAATACCATTGCAAATGTAGCTGAAGCATTGGGCGGCCTGGCAATGCCCAATTTGGAGGCGTTAGGCCTTGGCCTCATTGGTCCAATCGCAGGTGTGCAGCCGGTGGAACGGCCTGGTGCGGCTTGGGGAAAGATGGCCGAAGCTTCACCGGGCAAGGACACTACCACAGGCCATTGGGAAATCGCTGGCCTGCAGTTGCAGCGACCCTTTCCTACGTATCCCGACGGTTTTCCCGATGACGTGATTTCCCGCTTCTGTCAAGCCATAGGGCGTGAGCACGTGCTGGGCAACAAGCCAGCATCTGGAACTGCCATTATTGAAGCATTGGGCAAAGAACACATGGAAACGGGATACCCGATCGTTTATACGTCCGCCGACAGTGTCTTCCAAGTGGCCGCGCATGAAGAAGTCGTTGCAGTCGACACCTTGTACCAATGGTGCGAGACGGCTCGGACACAGCTTCAAGGAGAACACGCGGTCGGACGGGTAATTGCCCGGCCTTTCATTGGTACTCCCGGTTCATTCAAACGTACCGACCGCCGCCAGGATTTCAGTCTGGAGCCTACGGGGACGACGATTTTGGACATCTTGACCACCGCTGGCATACCGGTCTACGGCGTAGGAAAGATCCAAGACATCTTTGCGGGCCGGGGTATAACCCAGTCGCTCAAGTCCAAAAACAATATGGAAACGGTGGACAAGACGCTGGACTGGATAGAGCGGACCCAGGACGAATCCTGTCTGGTCTTTGCCAACTGCGTTGATTTTGACATGCTGTGGGGCCACCGCAACGACCCCGAAAGCTACGGCCGCGGCCTCGAACAGTTCGACCGGCGAGTTCCCGAGCTTCTCCGGACCATGCACGACACCGATTATCTGATTATCTTGGCAGACCATGGCTGCGATCCAACCACGAAAAGTACGGATCATTCCCGAGAGTATGTTCCTCTTTTGGTCTATGGCCATTCCGTAAATCCCGTTTCCCTCGGTGTCAGATCGACCTTTGCCGATGTGGCCAAAACCCTGGCGGACGTTTTCGGCGTGCATGCATCGGTGCCAGGCACCAGTTTTTTCGACGACATCATGGGAGGATGACAGCGGTATGCGTCCATATGATCTCATCCTAAAAAAACGCAGAGGACAAAGCTTGACCGACGAAGAAATCGACTTTCTTATTGCAGGCTATACAAAAGGCGATATTCCGGACTATCAGATGGCAGCCCTGTGTATGGCCATATACTTCCAAGGCATGGACAGCCGCGAAACATCGGCGCTGACCATGAGTATGGTCCGTTCTGGGCAGACCTTAGACCTCGGCGCCATTGCCGGCCGTAAAATTGACAAACACTCCACGGGCGGGGTGGGTGACACGACCACACTGGTGTTGGCTCCGCTGGTAGCAAGCTGCGGTGTACCGGTGGCGAAGATGTCCGGCCGCGGCCTAGGGCACACCGGGGGAACCATTGACAAACTGGAAAGCATCCCTGGATTCCGCGCCGATCTAAGCACCGCGCAGTTCATCGAGCAGGTCAACCGGATCAAGGTGTCGGTCATGGGGCAGACGGCCGAATTAGCACCCGCGGATAAGCACCTCTATGCTCTGCGGGACGTCACAGCCACCGTGGAATCCATTCCCCTGATAGCCTCGTCCATCATGAGCAAAAAAATTGCCGCGGGCGCAGACGGCTTCGTTTTGGATGTGAAGACGGGCCAAGGGGCTTTCATGCAGAATTTCCAGGACGCCGAAGACCTTGCCAAGACTATGGTGGCCATCGGAACGCACGTGGGAAGAGAAACAGTCGCGTTGGTGACAGATATGTCCCAGCCGCTCGGCTATGCCATTGGCAATGCCCTGGAAGTCAAAGAAGCCATCGCAACATTGAAGGGCGAAGGTCCAGACGATCTTTTGGAACTGTGTCTCCACCTAGGCCAAGAAATGCTCCTCTTGGCTGGCCAGGCAGACGATCGCCGGCATGCCGCAGACGCTCTGCAGCAGAAACTAGAGTCAGGGGAAGCACTGGAATGCTTCGGTGAGTTCATTGCTGCCCAAGGCGGTGATCGCTCCGTCATCGAGAGGCCGGAGCTGCTTCCTGCCGCTCCGCATGTGGCCGCTATTCCCGCACCAAGCAGCGGCTATGTAACGGGAATTGACTCCATGGAGGCAGGCCTTACGGCCATGACCTTAGGTGCGGGCCGGGTCACCAAGGACAGTCAGGTCTTAGCTGATGTCGGCATTGAGCTGTGCAAAAAACTCGGCGCCGCGGTACGGAAGTCCGAAACATTGGCCTATATTCATGCACGCAGCCAGGAAGAAGCGAATTCGGTGACAGGGCGCCTGCAGCAGTCATTTACCGTTGAAGAGGACCCTCCAGAAACTATTTCGCCCATTCTCGGCAGAATTACTAAGGCCGATCTATAGTCTATTCGAGCTCAAGCTGGGAGTCCAGCCAAAATGCTACGACAAGGAGTATGATATGCCTGCCGATCTGCACATTCACACCACAGCGTCCGACGGGCGCTGGCAGCCGCAAGACATCGGCCGAGCGGCCAAGGCCCGCGGATTGCACGTGATTGCGGTCACGGACCACGACACCACAGCTGGATTGGACGAAGCCCTGTCTCACTGCCCCCAGGGGCTGGGTATGATACCGGGGGTTGAACTAAGTACGGACTACAGGCAGACCGAAGTGCATATCTTGGGGTATTGGGTTGATGTGAACAACAAGGAACTGCAGACCCTGCTGCAAGGGATGCGCGACGATCGGACAACACGAGCCCAGGCCATGGTTGAGCGGTTGAACCAGCTGGGCATGGACCTGTCATTTCACGATGTTGCGTCACAGGCGGGTCCCGCGGCCATCGGCCGAGCCCATATCGCATCGGCTCTCCAGGAAGCCGGATACTGTCTGACAAAAACAGAGGCATTTGAACGCTGGCTGAGCATCGGAAAGCCGGCTTACATCGAACGGGACAAAGTGACGCCCCACGATGCTGTGAAGTTACTTCGCCAAGCCCACGGTGTTCCTGTACTGGCCCATCCTGGGCTGATGGATCGTGACGAGCTGATTCCCGAGCTCTGCGACTGCGGCCTGCAAGGTATTGAAGTGATTCACCCCGACCATACCGCCAAGGACAGACAGCATTACTGGCGTCTAGCCAAACGGCTGGGACTGGCTGCATCAGGCGGCTCAGACTGCCATGGGCCGGGCGGAAAGGACACCGTATTGTTGGGCCAGTTCTATGTGCCCACCAGTTGGGTCAAACGATTGTCTAGGTGCATACAAGTGATCGATTGATGCCATGCCAAAATCGCCGGTTTTTAAGATTGTGGTTGCCCCCTAAGCTAGCCCAATCGGGGCGAATACTTTCCAAAGAACGCAGCCTCTTTTTGGCACGGGGCAAGGATTCCAATCGCCTCTGTCGAATAGTACTCAAGATGTAACTTGAAGCATTGGTAATGGAGGGGTATGAATTATGGTTGAATTTATTGTGCGCGGCGGCCCGGTTATGATTCCGCTGTTGTTCTGCTCGATTGTAGCTGTAGCAGTTATACTCGAGCGTTTTTGGTTCCTGTACCGTACCCGGGTAGACACAGAGGAACTAATGGACGATGTCAAACTTTCTTTGGGACAAGGAAAGGTGCTTGAAGCGATGCAATTGGCCAAGAAATCTCGGGGCCCGGTGGCTTCCGTGCTATCGGCCGGCATTGCCTACTATGATCGGGAAAAGGAAGAAATCAAGGAACGAATGGAAGAAGTTGGCCGCGAAGAGATCCATCGTATGGAACGGCGCATGACCATTCTCGACGCTATTGTAAACATTGCTCCCCTACTGGGACTGCTAGGAACGGTCACAGGTATCATAAAAAGTTTTAATGTTATGGCGGCCCTAGACGGTATCGATGCCCCGGCCGCACTGAGTGTGGGGATTGCTGAAGCACTGATCACTACAGCAACGGGTTTGATGATCGCGATACCCACCATGGCAGTGTACGCCTACTTAAACAGCATCATTGACCGGAATACCGCAGACATGACCCGCCGTGCCAATGAACTGCTGACGGTCTTGGAGTCGCGAGGTGAGTATTGATGGAATTCAGCCGCACAACACGGAGAATCCCCCGGCCGGATATGATGCCCATGGTCGACGTGGTGTTCTTCCTTCTCGTTTTTTTCATGTTGTTTACAACTCTTCGCACAACGCCCATGGGGATGGACGTCGAACTGCCTCGGGCTGTAAGTGGTGTTCCGCAGGAAGCGACACAGGTGGAAGTCAGCGTGAACCGGGACGGCGCCTTTTATGTAGAGGGAAGTACGGTCACCGGACGAGAACTGCGGGAACATATTGAACAGGCTCTTCAAGCCAACCCTGAGTTGTTTGTCATTGTCAGAGCTGATCGTCAGGTTCGGTACGAGCATGTGGTAAGCGCATTGGATCATATCCGAGCCGTCGGCGGCAGTAAACTGGGATTAGCAGTAGAACAGGAGAGTTAGACAAAGGTGGGACAGCTTCATGTTTTTCAATGGCCATGACGATCAGCCGATCAGCCGATTTGTCTTTGTTTCCGTGATCTTTCATGTTCTGCTTTTTGTCACATATCCCCAGTGGGGCGAACTGCTAGAAGGCGATATACCAAGCCTTGAACGAGGCGGCGCCATTCAAGTCCTGCGTATGGAAGAATCACCGACTGTGGAACCTTCTCCGGCTACCGATCCCGATTCCGCAACAGAAACGCCCGCAGAACCAACGGCTCAGGAAGAACCAACCCCACCGCAAGAAGAAGCCGCAGCACCTGCCGAAGAAGTCGAGGAAGAACCAGAGCCGGAGCCGGAACCAGAGCCTGAACCGGAACCAGAACCGGAGCCTGAACCGGAACCAGAACCGGAGCCGGAACCAGAACCGGAACCGGAGCCTGAACCTGAACCGGAGCCGGAACCAGAACCGGAACCTGAACCGGAGCCGGAACCAGAACCAGAACCGGAGCCGGAACCGGCCGATGTGCTGACGAGCGAAACCGGAGAAGAGACAATCGTCGATACAAGGCCCGAAGTTGAACCGGAACCGGAGCCGAGGCCGGAACCTGAAGAACCGCGTGAACCCGAATCGGAACCCGAACCGGAACCGGAGCCTGAGCAGGCGGACACAGAATCCAGTGAGGCAAGCGACACCGCGGATGCCAGTGCTTCCGGAGAAACAACCGGCGATGGTACCGATGATGAAACGTCTGCACCTGAGACGGACGAGGAAATCGATGACGTTGATGAAGAAGCAGCCCCGCCTCCGCCTCCGCCGACGGGCCGTTCCTTAGTTGCCGGAGACGGCCGAGCACCGGTGTACCCCAAGAGCGCTGAGCATGATGCGGTCGAGGGGACCGTGGGCCTTGAGATCAGCGTTACAGCCAGTGGGGAAACGGTTAACGTTGAAATAGTAGAGTCTAGTGGTGACGACCGCCTCGACAACCAAGCGGCGCGCTACATCGAACAGACGTGGGAGTTCCAGCCAGCGGAGTTTGATTACATCCTCGGCCTTGCCGTTGAATTTGCCCGCATTACCGAAAATGACTCGGTACAGTTTGATGCCCAAGTGCATTTCGGCGATGTACGTTGGACCGATGAGTAGATATTGAAGGAGGTTCTTCTCCGTGATTCCATGGAAGCGATTTCTTTCTGCTGCTGTCTGTGCCCTGCTCCTCCTACCCTTGGGAGCTGGCATTGCAGCTGCAGAAGAAGACAATGATATTCTTGAGCTGCGGAACGAGTATATCCGCATTGTGGCAAATACGGGGGAGCAGAACACAGGACGTTTTTCCGTGGGTACAACCGGCGGTGATCCCGATCGAGAAGAAGACGAGAACAAACACCTCATATACGGCGGCGATGATCCATGGGCATCGTTTACAACCGTGCGTATCGGCGACCGCAATTGGGTGTTCGGCGGTTCGACCGACCGCCGCGCTGGACGGGACGGGCGATATGGTGAAGCCATCCAAAAGCCTACGCTCGAAGACGACGCCATTGTGACCGTCTACGAGCTTGGCCCGTTGGAGGTCAAACAGCACCTCACTTTCACCCGCAGTAGTACCACGGGGCTCGAGGATACCGCCCGCATCAAATACGTCGTAACAAACAAGGACGAAACGTCGCACCTGGTTGGAATGCGTGTGATGATCGATACCATGCTTGGTGAAAACGACGGAGCTCCGTTTCGCATTGAAGATGAAGCCGTCTTGACAGATCAGGTGTACTACTCCCATGACATGCCGGAGTTTTGGCAGGCATTCGACTCACTCTCGGACCCGCAAGTCATGGCCCAAGGTACACTGAGCGGCGAGGGCGTCTCCACACCGGATCGGGCCTATTTTTCCAACTGGGGCAGTCTGGCCGACGATGTTTGGAATTTCGATTTTCGTCCCGGCCGTGACTTCACTCGCCAAGGCGAGTGGGAACTCGACAGCGCCATGGCCATGTTTTGGGACCCGGCTCCTTTACAGGCA
>Ga0207421_10006824_pt1 | contig 12344 bp, 11 predicted proteins | sample SodLakKL_010_SED_4_FD_187542 | JGI IMG/M metagenome (GOLD analysis project Ga0207421, IMG submission 187542) | Alkaline sediment microbial communities from Lake Tanatar, Kulunda Steppe, Russia - 8KL_010_SED (SPAdes) (version 2) | ecosystem: Environmental > Aquatic > Non-marine Saline and... | reverse complement strand
GAAAAAATTTGAAAAAGTTTACGTCGGAAAAGGCCAGATGCCGAAGGAAAATCTACCAATTACCCGAATCACCATGAAAATGGAAGACCTCAAAAAGCTCGCTTACGAGTTTGAAGGTGAAGAGCTTGTCACCGTGGAAGTGGCAGAAATGAGAAAGCCTGACAGTTACAACCGCACCCACACCGTTTACGGCACTATCGTAACTGAAGAAAAGCCTAAGAAGAAGTCCACCGGCAAGAAGAAAAAGTAAGAAACCTTGCCAAGCCAAAAAGAGAAAGCCCGGAGCAATCTGGGCTTTTTTCTTTTGGCAGCAATAAAACAAATCTATGAAGTTGTCAATTCTGACTTTCAAACACCTAATAATTTTCCTTCCCCCTTTGATTAAATCGGTGTATGCTGCCAGCCGGTCCGGCTTTTTAGCAGCATACTGCTTGCAATGCATAACAGTTTTTCAGCAAAGCTACTTCGTCTGTCAATATTGTGGCGCAAGGTCAGGCTTTGTTTATTCATTTTTTCCAAATAAAGGTTTCTGCCCTTACGATAACTCATCACCCGGCAACTTTTTTTAAAAAAACCGGCATCCTCACCACAGGGCTTACCTAATGCCTTGACCCAAAACCTTGACACCAAAATTTCCAGATGGTAGGTAATCCTTACTGGCATTGCTTACCTCCCGGCTCGTGATCGTGCATCAAAACTTTTAATCATTGTGCAGCGCCAGAAGCACATAAAAAGTCCCAAGGGCATGGGCAGCACATCATGACACTCTACTTCTCAAACAAAGAAATCGAAGTAATCGAACAGCTTAACTCCGGAAACTGGGTCGTTCGCAACCTCGACACCGGAAAGGTTTACGAAGTATCGAACTACTATCTGGAAAACATCTATCAGGATCCCAGGCTCAATGAGGCAAAAAAGCTCGCCCGGGAACTTGAAAACGGCCTTATGTAACATACACTAAGCGGCACAACCTGAGGTCATCAGGTTGTGCCGCTTTTTTTTGTTATTGCGCTAAGACTGGTTGAATTATATCGTAAGCTATTTTAAATAACCATCCCCCCCCCGCGGCCTTCTTTTTTTGTCCTTTGCTTATTTGCCTCCGTTTAACACTTTTGCCCTAAAGATTATTCCCATGGCAATTCACGAACGGGCAAGGGCCAGAATAGAACTCGATGGCAGTCAGGCTGAACAGCAGCTTCAAGCCCTTCGTACCAAAGCTTCTGCAATGCGTCAGGAGCTTGAAAGAATGCGACTTGCCAGAGATCCTGGCTACGCTGCCAAACAGCGCGAATTTAAAAACCTCAACAACAAAATAAGGCAGCTGTCGCGAAGCTCCTTTGACCTCAATGGCACCCTTCGCAACCTCTCCGGGGCCTCTATGCGCGATTTGACCCGTGCCCAATCCGTGCTTACCGCACAAATTCGCCAGACCAACAGGGCAACGGCAGAAGGCCGCGCCTCCTTTGCCCAAAAGACAGAACAACTCCGTCGCGTTAGGACAGAAATGGCCAGCGTAAGGGGTCAAATGATGGGCATGAACTCCAATATGAATCTTTTGCAACGTGCTACGCAAGGGTTTAACAGGTATTTTGGCATGGTCGCTGCTACTGTGGGAACATTTACAGCAGCCATCATGGGGCTGCGCAGCACGGTTAACGTGTTTAACGAGTTTGAAGCAAGCGTGGCCGAGCTTTCAGCCATTACCGGACTGGCAGGAGAAGAGCTTGACTGGATGGCCGAAAGGGCCATGGACGCTTCCACTTCCATGACAGAAGCAGGCGTTCGTTTTACAAACTCCGCACAAGAGATCGTGGAAGCCTATACCATGGTTGGTAGTAAAAGACCCGAACTGCTTCAAAACCGCCAGGCCCTGGCCGAAGTAACCGAGGCCGCCATGACCCTTTCATCTGCTGCACGTATTGACCTTGAACCCGCTGCGACTGCCCTAACCACGGTGATGAACCAGTTTGGCTCCAGTGCAGAAGAAGCCTCAAGCATTATCAACGTACTTGGTGCCGGATCCAAAGTAGGTGCCGCCAACGTAGCCTACCTTAACCGCGTCATTGAACGCTCCGGTACGGCCGCTGTATCTGCAAACCTTTCCATTGAAGAGCTTGTAGGTGTTGTAGAAGGAGTTGCCCCGCGTTTTTCTCAGCCTTCCGAGGCCGCCACATCACTTCGTAATGTGTTCCTTCGACTCCAAGGGCTGGACGATGAACTCAACCCGGCCATCGTCGGTATTGACCAAGCCCTTGAAAACCTTGCCGACAGAGGGTATTCCACGTCGGAGCTCATGGAAATGTTTGGTATGCGTGCCATCAACATGGTCCAGGCCATGATTGACGGAAGAGAAGATATTGCCCGTTACACCCAGGCCGTAACCGACACCGATGTCGCCCTGGAACAGGCCGCCATTAACTCCGATACCAACGCAGCAGCCCTTGAACAAGCCCGTAACCGTGCTCAACTGCTTCGCATCGAAATGGGAGAAAAGCTAGCTCCTGCTATGACATTCTCCACAAACGCCTTTTCCTATTTCCTTAGGATCCTAAAAACGGTTATCGAAAATTGGGACACGTACCGGCAGCTTATTTATGCAAGTGTCGCAGTATGGGCAGCCTATAACCAAGCCATGATCAGGGCAAGAGTTGTTACCCTTGCCACAAGCGCTGCCACAAAAGCACAGACCGCGTTATTGGCTACCAAAAACACCCTGCTTGCCACAGCCAGAGTGGCCACGCTGGCTTATGCCGCTGCACAGGCACGTCTTACCGGAAACGTGCAACGTGCCACTGCCGCCATGCGGGCCCTTCGCGTGGCCATGGCCGCCACCCCCTGGGGTGCCGTTGCCGCCGGCATTACAGCCATTGCCTCGGCTATTGTAATTTGGAGAAGGAACAAAGATGAACTAACAGAATCCGAAAAAGCGCATCACAGAGTCCAGGAAAGGACCAATGAGCAATTCAGCGAACAGTCCGCACGTGTTCTTGCCCTTCAGCAAATTGTTGAAAATGGCAACCTGCCGCTGCAACGCAGAAAAGAAGCCCTGGAAGAACTTCAAAAAATCGTACCCGATTACAATGCCTCCCTTACCGAAGAAGGCGAGCTAATCAACGCCAATACCGATGCCATTGGCGCGTACCTTGATAAGCTAAGGGAAAAAATAAGATTTGATGCCTTTAAAAATGAGATTACCGGGGTCCTTGAAAAACAAGAGCAAGCAAGCAGGAAGATCATTGACACCGAGGCCGAGTTGCAACAGGCTAAGCAAGACACCCGTGACATAGTTTCCAGGCTGCTTGAAAGAGGAATTGATGAAGATAAAGTCTATAATGTTTCAGCAGTAAGACACGCCCAAAGGAGAGAAGAAAGGATAAGGGAAGAAATAAGGGAAACACAAGAAGTTTACAATAGTCACCAGCAGACCATTGACGAGCTTACCCAATCCCAGGAAAGATATAGTGAGGCCCTTAATGAAAATTCCGAAGAGGCTTACGATTTGGCCAACGCCATGCAGCTTGTCGAAGAGGCCAACAAGATCACTGAAATGAGTGTCGATGCCCTGGAAGAGAAATTAAGCCTTTACAGCGCGGCACTTAATAATGTGGAAGAGGGCAGCCAGGAGTATAACGAGATTAAAAAACTCATGGCCCGTACACAGGAGCAGCTCAACGAACTTGTGGACAAAGGAAACCAAAACCTTGAAGATGCCAAAAACAAATACCAGGAACTCACCTCGGCCATTTCCGAGGCGCAGGCTCAACTTCGCCACCTGGTGGCCATTGGTGACTTTGACGCTGCCAAGGCAACCGGACATATTATCCAAAACCTCGAAGCAAACAAGCTGGTAATGGATGGCATTATCGAGCACGGTGGCGACGTCGAAGCCTTCCTTGACTCCATGGCCGATTCCACCGAAGCACGGATGGAAGAAACCGTGCAGATGAACGAGTGGTTCCTTGAGGAATTTAAAGACTCCTCCGATGAGTGGGAGGACATACAACAGGAAAGAAGAGAAAGAGAAATTGAAAGAGAACAGGAAGAGAGACAAAGACAACTGGACGAGCAAGACCAGGACATGCAAAGACGGCTTGAACTCTGGGAAGAAGAAAGAGATCGGAGAATTGAATACGAGCAGCAGATTCAGGATGCAAAAAGGCAAATAATTGACGCATCACTTGGTCATATATGGCAATTGCAGGCAGCACACATGAATGCTGAATTTGACCGCCGGCTCAATGCACTTCAAAAAGCAATGGAAACAGAGCTTGCCAATGAAAACCTTACCTCAGAAGAGAGGCAGGCCATCAGAGAAAAATACCAGCGCAAAGAGGCGCAGGTCAAACAAGAGCACGCCAGACGACAAAGGCAGGCAGATATTATTCAAAGTGTTATAAACACATCCATAGCTGTGTCCAGAGCCCTGTCAGCACCTCCGGGGTTTCCCCTTAACGCCGCTTCTGTTGCGCTCGTTGGCGTACTAGGTGCCATGGAAACAGCCGCTATTGCCGCTCAGCCTATTCCGCAATTTGCCAGGGGTAAATACTATACCGTACAAGGGGAAGATGATGGAAGAACCTACACCGCCCCATGGATCGGTGTGCCCCAAACCGGCCTGTACACCTCCCCCGCCCTTTTTGCAGAGCAAGGTGAGGAAATTATCATTGACAGCCCAACGACTAAGAACCTTAAAATAAACCACCCGGAGATCATCGAAGGGATCATGGCCAATAGGGTAACGCAATATGCTAGCGGATCATATTCCTATCAGAAGCCCAAAACAAAACAATACGCCGAGGGGAACCTGCCAGATCATGGAGAATCCCAAAGGCAAACAGGGGAAAACATAATCCAAACCCAGGACCTGTCAAAACTCCAAAAGAGCATTGACAACCTGCACGAAGTATCACAGGCCCTTTTGGACGAGGGCGTTCGTGGCGTTTGGGTGTATTCCGACCTGATGAGGCTTAAAACAAAAGCCGAGAAAATGGAACAAGAAACAAAACTGTAATAACCGCCATGTTAGAATTAGTCAAAAGACCACCAATTACCGTACTTTCCAAAAGCCCTGCGTGGTTTGCAGTAAAGCTTACCGACGATTCGTCTAAACGTATCAAGGCAACCGTGCAGGACGGTCACGGTGGTCCTGAAATTGGATCTGTTTACAGTTTTGCCTCTGTAAACGACACCGCCTATTTTGAACTTAGTGAATTCTTTGACCATGCGGTTACATCGGAATTCAAAATCCATCCCATTGGCCAGGGCATTGCACAAGAAATTAACTCCCACACCAAAAAAGAATTCAGCATACTTTTTGATAACGGCACACATGCACTTGCCCAGATGATCACAGTCATAAAAGGAGAAATCACCCCTGATCTGTTTTCTATTGCAGGGTACGGCACTTCTTTTAATACAGTGGAAGAGTACCTGGCATCCAAATATTTGCTTTCCCTTAGGCCTACATCAATCTTTGTTCGACATCCCATGCAGCCTGAGAGGCTTTACTTTTATGCAGTTGAAAGTACTACAGTTGATATTTCGTTAAGTGCATATACGCCCAAAGATGCAATCCATGTAAATGCAGGCTCTTTTTCAGCAAGTGCAAGGTCCCTTTGGGAAATAGACACTTCTTATCAGTCGCTGGTTAAACCAAATATTCCAGCGGGTGCATCTGCCGCTCATTACCGCGTTAGACTATATTCCGGGTTGGTAAATCTCACGCCAATTTACAAGTACTTTGTTGACTTTAACGTGCCCAGCGATGGGAATTTTGTGTTTCAAAACTCCCTGGGCGGGTTTGACACCCTTAGCCCCGCAGGTGAAAAGTCCGTTCGATCTTCGCGTTCCCACAACGCATCGCGGCTTGTAACCGTGCCCGGCAGCAAGCTTCCAGCCCAACGCATTTCCGGGAAAGTCAATGAAAGGGTCATTACCCGTAATACCGGCATGCTTTCCAGTGACTATGCCGACTACCTGCCCCAGATCCTGTTTTCAAATAACGCCTATTGGGTGCCACACGAAGGGGATCCGCATAAAATCACCTTTGACACTGGAAATATCAGCCTAAGTAAATCCCCAGGGGATTTAGTCTCCGCAGACATCCCCTATTTCTTTAACCCCGCATTTTCCGCAGAAGAGTTGCAATAGCCATGACAGATCAAAGTGCAAATATGAAATTATCGCGCATTCCCGGTAAAAAACCCCAAAAAGCCTTGCTGCCTTTTGGTCAACTGGCCTGGAATATTGCCGATGGCACACTCTACGGAAAGGCGCTTAATGAAAATGGTGAAGAAATCATTGTGGCCATTGGTGGAAAAATCTTTGAGGAAATAAACGAGAAAGGACCTCCCGAAGATGGTAAAGAGGTCGTCTTGGGCAAAAGTGAAACGCACATCCATTGGAAATACCAGGGGGATGAAGAATACAGTGAACTTGTCTCCCTGGATGAGCTTCGAGGTGATGACGGCAAAAATGTAGAACTCGGAGTAAGTGAGACGCACATTCAGTGGCGTTACACAGCAGAAGAAGCAAGTGAGTGGACAAACCTGCTTGCCCTTGAAGACATCAAGGGCGAAGATGGACGGGAAATCATTCTCTCTTCCAATGAAACGCATATTATCTGGAAGTACCAGGGTGACCAGGAATATCAAAACCTGATTGAAAAACATCCTACCGGGTTTTCAAACCAACCCAATGAGCCACTTACCGGCCTTACGGTAATATCCCAAATCGTTGTCTCCGAAAAAGGCCACGTCGTAGGTGTAGTTACGCGGGATATTGACATAGAACCTGCTGACGCTATTACCACACAGGATATTACTTCGGCTGTGGCCGTTGGTGGCATATCCGAAGGCGAACTCATTGAAGAAGGTACCTCCCTTACCGAGTTTGTAACACGGCTGCTTTACAAAACCTTCATGCCATCGCTTTCTTCGCCATCGGCAAGCCTTAGTCTGAACGTTTCCTCGCAAGTTGAGGCTGGAACCACAACCAGCCTCACTATTTCCATGAGCTTTTACCGCGGTGCCATTATGGGCGATGTGGTTGGTGGTGTGTGGGATCCAAACACCAAACAAGCCGACAGAGCAGGAAGCGTTTCTCACTACGTGCTGGCCGGTCAAAATACCGGCACATCTTCCAGTCGCAGCCTCGGACATACGGTCATTGGCGATGGCACCCTGTCATACTCCGGACAAGTGCATTATCAAAGCGGGGCACAGCCCCTTGACAGCGAAGGACAGCCTTATGCTTCTGCGCTGCCCTCTGGCAGCATTTCCCGCAACACGTCCGTTACAGGCAGGAGAAGGCTGTTTTACGGCCACTCCAATGACGCGGAAAGCTCGTCGGATATTAGGTCACTGCAAAACAGCTCGCTTAACCCTTCCAATGGAACATCATTTACCATGAATATTCCCCAGGGTGCAACTAACATGATCATTGCATATCCCGCTTCACTGCGTGACCTTTCATCGGTGGTCCATGTAGAAGGGATGAACGCGGAAATCGTTCATCAGTTTACCAGTTACAATGTAGAGGTTAGCGGTGCTAACGGCTATCAGCCCATTGCATACAAAGTATTTGTATTAACGCCGGTAGAACCACTAACCCAATCAGCAACCTTTAATTGCAGAATATAACCATGAGCAATAGCGGCCTACAATTCTTTACGCCCTTCCAAAGAACCTTCAAAGGTCCTTTGGATGTGTCCGCGGTTTTTCCCACCGAAGCTGCCATGCTTGCATACCTGGACAACGAAGCCCGCTATGCTGGGCAAATCGTTGCCTGCAAAGATTATGAAGGCAGCCTGTTTATCCTGAATAACGCAGGAGATGAGTGGTTGCTGATCTCAGGCGGCGACGACAAACACAAAACATACACCGTGGAACACTCCATGGAAGAGATCATTTCGCACAACCTGGGAAAGACCCCTTCGGTGCAAATACATGACACCGCTGGTGATGTGTGCATTGCCGAGATACATCATATTGACATCAACACCACAAGGGTAAACTGGCAAGACTATTTTTCCGGAACCGTAACATTTAACTAAAAGCTACAAACCATGAGCACCAAAGTCCAAACCCATCTTGATTTTGACAAGAAAGCGCAGATCATCAACATAAAGCTGCATTCGGTTTCCAGCGATCCATCCCCCTGGGCCGGAGGGCTGATTTATAACAGCACAGAAGATGTTGTAAAATGGTCTGACGGTCAAAATTGGTACGCCATCAACGATATGAGTGGAGTTCTCACCGAAATTAACCAGGGTGCTGGTATCACCGTCTCCGGAACTGGAAACTCCCGTACCATTACTTTCAGGCCCGATAATGAAACGCTTGAAAACAACGGGGATGACAAGGCCGCTGTTAAAGAGGAAGGAATTGACACCAGGGAGCTTGCCGATGAAGCAGTGACCTATGTCAAAATAAAGAAAAACACAATCCAGTTTAACCGGATTAAACAAATTCCTTCCATGACCGTAATGGGCTACACCTCTGGAACCGGTGACGGTGACGTAGAAGGTGTTTCCGTAATCGAAAACATTACCGATGCCCTGGCCTTGCATGAAAACCTTGCCTCTGCCAAAGCAATCAAAGATTATGTGGACGGCCTTGTTGGTGGCTTGGGCAACCTTGTTGATGGCTGGGATGCAGATGCCAATGATGACTTTCCGGTTGCACCCAATGGAACCCTGAAAGGTGATTATTGGTACATCACAGCCCATGGTGATATACAAGGAATCAGCTTTATCGAAGGCGATGTAATCATTGCAAAACAAGATGATGCCCAGACTGATAACCCAAGCCACTGGATCCCGCTTAAAACCAAACGTGGGCTGGCCGACCAGGAAAACCTCGGCATTGTTCGGTTTGCCACCGATTTGGAAGCCTCCGAGATGAGTGAGCGCGATGCCGCACTTACCCCTGCAAGCCTTGATGCTCTGAGGGCTGAAAATGAAGATGCTGCCGGAAGCGCACATGATAAGTTTGTTACCCCACAAGGTCTGCACAACAGAAAGGCAACAGAAGACAGGAGAGGTATTGCCGAAATTGCCACCCAGGATGAAGTAAATGATGGTGAAGATGATAAGAGAATTGTAACACCGGCCAAACTTCATGTTTACCTAAACGAGCAAATGCAGGGCTACGGCAGATTCGTTTCCGAACCCATTGGCGGTAACACACAAATTGATGTGCAACACGGCCTTGATGATGAATTTGTACAAGTAGAAGTGATAGAAAAAAACTCAAAGAAAAGTATCATCTGCGATATTTCCCGTATTGCCGACAACACCGTTCGCCTGGGATTTGCTTCTGCACCTGAATCCGAATCCCTTATTGCCATAATACATAAGTAATATGCCAGAAGTTTGGTCAGATTTAGTTCTTAAGGGTGATGTCAGCCTCAAGCAAACACCTGAAACTGCTACCCATAGCCATATACTGGTCCTCGGTCCGAATAACAAAGTAAGAAAAGCCGAAAGACCAAAGGTTATGAAGGTGTTTGACACCCTGGCTGAACTAAATGCCTATCTCAACGACCCGAACAGGTATGCCGGGCAATTAGCTACGTGTAAAGAAGCCGAAGGCGATGTTTTTATTCTCAACAATACAAAAGATGAGTGGGTCCTCGCGGCACAACAGGGAGAGCCTGGCCCCAAAGGCGATAAGCCTGATCATAATTGGAGCAATACTTCGCTTCAATTTGAAAAACCGGATGGATCCTGGGGATCTTACGTTGATCTTCAAGGGCCGCCAGGAGTTCCCGGACAGGACGGACAGGACTTCTCGGCTTTCGGAACAACATACCGCGACAACGGCCTTTTGCCTTCCTCCATGTCAAGGTACGTGAAAATACTACCTGACAGCGTTACGAAAAATCCAGGCTTTTACACCGTTAACATAGTCATGCAGTTAACAGGTTTCATAGGAAATCATTACTTCACTGCAATGAGGGTAATGGATTTTTCCCTTTATGTTGGTCCGGAAGAGTCAGATTACGTTAACGTTCCCTCTGACCTTAAAGTTTCGCACCATAGCGGTGTTTACGTATTGCTAAATACAAACACCTCGCCATATACCCCACAGGTGACGCAGCCTCTTAATGATACCAATATCACCTTAAACATTCAAACAAACCCAGGTGAAGAAGGCAAAACAATGCTTGTAGGCTCACATAATTTAAATCAGATTACAGGGGAACATTTCGAGCTAAGATACAAGCTGCAAAGTCAGTATCATAGCATGAAAATTGACCTGCTCACCAACCTGCTTATCAACGCATACTTTCAAAACTGGATCAACCAGAGCACCCCCGAAATCTGGACTGCTGATCACAACCAACAGGAAAGATCCACTGAAAGCCTTGAAGGGGAGTATTCGCTTCGCATTAATCACGGCTTTGCCTACACCGGTGGCAGGACAGACGAACAAGCCTTTACCGACCATAACGCCAGTGGGGTTCCCACCCAATACATCGCTGAAATTTGGGTTAAAGGATGGGGCGATGTTCGTATCGGTATTCAACGACCTGGCTACTCTGTTCATGACTATGGCCCCTGGCATTCGATTATGTCGCAAAACTGGACCAAGATCACCTTCACTACCAGCAAAGACAACAGGCTAGGCAGTGAAGGAAACTTCCGTATTCAGCACCAAAGAATGAGTGGGCTTAATGATACGGACCTGAGAATTGACGCAACCGGAGTAGAACCCTCATATCAAACTTAATCAACATGGCACTGTTTCCAACAACACGATTTCCGCTTCAATACCTGATCATTGATGGCAAAAGGCACAGCATCCCCTTTACCCCCATTCTCGAAGAGCTTCCTGTAACTTCAGGGTTAATTTATTATCTGGCAGTTGACCCACAAACCGGCAAAGTGTATCGCCAACTGGGTACAAGTGGTGGTGGCGGAAATGGAGCAACATACCTTAATGAATTGCATGATGTGTCAGCACCTTTGCCTTCACAAGGTGATATGTTGGTTTACAATTCGGGTAATTGGCAAAAGCTAAAAACGAAATTTGAAGACCTTAGCCTAGACCAAAACAATGTTGCAATTTGGGATTGCGGCGCTTACCACTTAAATAAAAGGCTGGAAATACCATCAAATATAGAGTTTACTTTACTTCTTGACGGTATCGTAAATGGCCAAATGGGACATCTTATTCTGAAAATACCAGAGGTTCCCGGTGCTGATGTAACAATTATGTTGGACTTTTTTGGAGAAATACCATCAAGGGTTTTGGGTAATGGCGAACCCCACAACCTTAATGGTGGCATATATAACTTTTGTTGGATATATGATGGTCATACCTTTTGCTACAATATAGCACCTTATGACCTTGAGCATTTTTTGAATTAAAGCAAACCAGACATGATAAACCAATGGAAGATATTTTTTGCCCAAAATAGAGTGCAAATAAAACCGCCAGACTTCGATCCTGATCCGGACCCTGGAAATACGTTGATTAATCCATGTGCTATCTCCACAGAGGAACACCCCAGGTGGGATTTTTCAATTCCTGAGATTTGGGGGGAAGACTGGTTTCGTGAAGACGCGCCAGGTGCAATAGGTTTTTGCATTCAGCCAGCTTCGCAAAGATGGCATTCTGGTTTTGATCAGTTCTGGTCGATTAGTAGAACAGCCCACTTTTGGTGTTCTGATGATGAGTACAGCCCGCTATATGGCCATGCGGTTGTTTTTGGCTTAGGTCACAATTCAATCATTCAACGAACAGCACATAAAAACAAAGGATTTAGCATAAGGGCTGTCAGAGATATTTTGCCTGAAGAACAAGAAGATGGAGATGGCCATTTCTATGTTGATGATTACACAGATGGATCAGGCAACAAATATGACGGAGTTAAAATCGGAGATCAGGTTTGGATAAAGAAAAGCCTGAAATCAATACACTACCAAAATGGATCACCTTTGCTTACGGAAGACGATTTTTACCATCCTGACCTCTGGGCTGAAACTCTTGAAGGTGGTACGTGTTTTCATCCGCAAGCCAGCGCGCTTATTGGAAATCAAAGCGAATCAATCGACATATTCGGCCGACTATATAACTGGTATGCACTCGGCGGCCTGGTAAACAGTAACGGGTATAGAATTTCTGCAAAAAGTGACTGGCTGAATCTAAGGAGTTACCTTCATAATGAATATGGTATTCCATATTCAAGTATGGCACTGCCATTAAAGTCTTGCCGAATGGTTAACCATCCCCAGGTATAGCAATTAAAAAACAATGAACGATGAACCCTGTAATTTATATTGGTACGACGCCTATTGACGTAGATAGCAACATTTCCATTGTGCTCAGAAGCCCCGT
>Ga0207421_10006821_pt1 | contig 12347 bp, 8 predicted proteins | sample SodLakKL_010_SED_4_FD_187542 | JGI IMG/M metagenome (GOLD analysis project Ga0207421, IMG submission 187542) | Alkaline sediment microbial communities from Lake Tanatar, Kulunda Steppe, Russia - 8KL_010_SED (SPAdes) (version 2) | ecosystem: Environmental > Aquatic > Non-marine Saline and... | reverse complement strand
AATCGCTACCTGGTCCTGACCGCGGGATTCGGCTTTCTTCTGCTGGGGACAAGCCATTTTACCCAGATGCTGGTTGGCGCTTCTACCGGGGAGCTTTTCACCGATGTTTCCTATGCCCGCCTTTATGCTACTATTATCCTTGAATTGTGGGGACCGGTAGGAGGGGTTGTATTCAACGTAGCCCTGCTTTTTGCCGCCCTTACCTCTGCTGTAGGTCTCGGTGGAGGGACAGCTTCTTACTTTGAAGAAGCATCGAACGGCAAACTGCCCTATACTGCATGTGCCGGAGTTGTGCTGTTTTTAAGCGGCCTGGTCAGCATGGTCGGTTTGGATGAAATAATCAGGCTGACCGCGCCGATTCTCGATATTATCTATCCTCCGGCAATTGTCCTCGTGCTCTTTATAGTTATTGCCCCGGGATTGAAGGGAGCCCGGGCCGGCGCCGCCCTGGCTGCTTTTGCCTGGGGACTTTTTGAGGGGCTTAATGGTTATACTTTCATGTTCGGAGCAGGTTCCGCCCTGCTTGAACTGAGAAACCTGTTTCCGGGAGCCGAAGCCGGTTTTGGCTGGGTCCTGGTTACCGCGCTCGGGGCCCTGGCCGGACACTTTTTGCTGATGAGGAACAGTAATGGGGCGGGCAGGATTGAAGATTTTGAAAAACTGAACTGCAAACGTGAAGACCTTCGTGAGAATCTCTACGACGAGTAAATCATTTGCTAATAAAAACCAGGTTTTTATATTACGGTTTAAATATTTCAGTAACTTTAAAAACCCGTTTTCTCGATAAAAATTTATCCTCACAGCTGTACACTATCCCAGGCTGCGGGTGGCGACAACGTCGATCTCTGTATCTAAAAGGTTTTTAATTACCACCGTTCCAACCTTGACCGGGCCGTTTAATTCCACCCTGTTTATTTCATCCATGGCTTTATAAATCAAGCCTTTGGGCAGAGGCTTGCTGGTTTTAACCGGAAGACGGGGGAGAGGAGTATTGTGAATGGCCACCGTGGAGGTAAGAATGCGGGTCGGATTCTTGTACTCCTCGTAAGCATAATTTTTACCCTCTTTGCACTGAATGCCGCGTACTTTTAATTCTTCGGGCTGTCCAGGTTTTTCGCTGACCTGCATTTTGCAGCCAAGCGGGCAAAGGATGCAAATCATTTCTTGTGCCGTGGTTTCGTTCATTGCTGGTTATCCTCCTTCGACAGTTCTACAGTAAGCTCTTCAAAAGGGGTGGAGGGCAGGTCTGCCTTGTTGATCTTGATGCTGATCATTTCCCCGGGGGCGAGTACTTTTTTCTTTACCGTCTTAACCAGTGTTCCTCCGGCTTTGACAACCAGGGCAGCATCCCGGTGATTTCCTCTAACTCTCATGTAGAGCTCAAGTGTTTTGTCAATCAGTGAAGAGCGGACTTTATGCGGAACAATATAGCTGATTGAGTTAAGCGGTTTGGTTTCGAAAGTAAAACCCTGCGGTTTCCGTGGTTTTTCCTGCCGCTTAATGTATTCAGCAGCGCCCTTGCCGGCACGGCTGCTTTCTTCGGAAACCCAATCTACAAGGTCGTGGACATGAACGACGTTACCGCAGGCGAAGATACCATCAATACTGGTTTCCATCGCTTCATTTACAATCGGTCCGCCAGTTGCCCGGTCCAATTCTACTTCAGCGCCCTTGGAAAGCTCATTTTCTGGTATCAGTCCCCGCGAGAAAAGAATTGTATCGCATTCCATTTCACGGTGGGTGCCCGCAATTGGCTCTTTATGCAAATCGGTATTGGCGACAGTAACGCTTTCTACCCGATCTTTGCCTTTTATATCGACAATAGTGTGCTGCAGCAGCATGGGTATACCGTAATCTTCAACACACTGCACGTAATTGCGGACCAGACCTTCGGAATAAGGCTTGCGTTCGATGACGGCGACAACTTCCCCGCCCTCTAATACAATACGCCGGGCCATGATTAGTCCGATATCACCCGAACCGAAAACTAAAACTTTCCGTCCGACCATGTAGCCCTCAATATTAACAAGGCGTTGGGCCGTGCCGGCCGAGAAAATGCCCGCCGGTCTTGTTCCGGGAATATTAATTGCGCCGCGTGTTCTTTCGCGGCAGCCCATGCCGAGCACGATTGCTTTTGCCTGCACTGTAGTCAGGCCGTCACTGGTGTTGACGTAGGTAATCTGACGATCCTTTCCGACTGACAGGACCATAGTATCCAGCTTACAGCTGATGCCCAGTTCTTTTAGCTGGTCGATATAGCGTTCAGCATATTCAGGCCCGGTAAGCTCTTCTTTAAACTGGTGCAGTCCGAAACCGTTATGAATACATTGCTGCAGGATGCCGCCCAGTTCATGGTCTCTTTCTATGACCAGGATATCCTCAATTCCGTTTTCCCTGGCGGCAACCGCGGCTGCCATCCCGGCGGGCCCTCCGCCAATTACAACCAGGTCGTAGCTCTCTTTAACACCGCTTTCAATTTTCAGTCCTGTATCCCGGGAGAGGCACTTGCCGACGGGACCGCTTTCCCGTTGATCTACCTTTTTGTCTTTCGTAGTTCCGGTTAAAATATATGAACCGGGATTATCTTTTTTTACCTCGGTCATTTTAATATTTAGCTCCCGGGCAATAATTTGCATCACCCGCGGACCGCAGAAACCGCCCTGGCAGCGTCCGCCTCCGGGGCGTGTTCTTTTTTTGATGCCATCGACTGTTCTTGCCCCGACGGGGCCCTGGATGGCCCTTACGATTTCACCTTCCGTAATATTTTCGCAGCGGCAGATAATCCTTCCGAAGCGGGGGTCGTCTTTTATTAGTTTTTCCTTCGTTTCCGGGTCATGGGACATAAAGGGGGTATGGCTTTTGGAAGTGGGCTGGAAAGCGCTATTTATTTCAAAAGGTCCGCCTATTTGTTCAAGCAAATCAGTTACATAACGGGCGATACCCGGTGCAGCGGCCAGACCCGGGGAATCAATACCTGCCACGTTAACGAAACCTGGCGATTGTTCAGCCTCTTCGATAATGAAATCACCGTGATCAGTTTTTGCTCTCAGGCCGCTGAAAGATGTGATCACCTCGTCAAAAGGCAGTCCTTTTTTCAATTTTTCAGCATTTTTGCGGACGTAAGCCAGGCCTTCTGCAGTTGTTTCAGTTGCCTCTTTTGAGTCAACTTCTTCAGCGTTCGGTCCAACAATCAGGTTGCCGTGGGCAGTTGAAGCAATCAGCACGCCCTTGCCGAGCTTTGTGGGGCAGGGGAAGAGGACATGCCTGGCATATTTGCCCGTTTTTTTATCGAGCAGAAAATATTCACCGCGACTGGGTTTGATTTTAAAAGACGGCGGGTTGACCATTTCGTTAATTATATCGGCATAAAGTCCGGCGGCATTAACAACATATTTTGCCTCAATATCTTCTTCGCCGCAGCTGATCAAAAACCGCCCTTCTTTTTTTTCAATTGCAGTGACCGGAGAATCAAATTTGATGTCGGCGCCGTTTTCCACTGCATTTTCAGCAAGGGCGACCGCCAGCAGGTAGGGATCTGTAATGCCCGCCGTAGGAGCGTAAAGGGCTCCCAGGGCATTCTCGTTTAAGCCCGGTTCTATGCTGTGCAGCCTATCTTTACCGATTATTTCCAGGTCAGGAATATCGTTTTCCCGGCCCCGTTCGTAAAGCCCCTGCAGGGTTTCAAGCTCTTCATCACTGGAAGCTATAACCAGCGAGCCGTTGCGATGGAAAGGAATATCCAGTTCACTGCACAGATCCCCAAACAACCTGTTGCCCTCGGCATTTAACAATGCTTTTAAAGAACCGGGTTCGGGGTCAAAACCGGCATGCACGATAGCGCTGTTTGCTTTAGTCGTTCCATTAGCGGCATCACTGTCTTTTTCAATTAAAACCAGGCGCAGGTTATACCTGGACAGTTCCCTGGCTAGAGCAGTTCCAATAATACCTGCTCCGATTATGGCAATGTCGTACATTTGCTACCTCCAAAACAAAAATTTCTGGATAGATTAATCAGCACTATTAACGTATTCTTTTATTCCAAGTCTCCGACAAAAGCTCCGATTCTCTTTAAGCCCTCAACAATATTATCCATCGAGGTGGCAAAAGAAAGGCGCACATAATCGGGCGCACCGAAGCCGGTTCCCGGCACGACGGCCACCTTCCTGCTTTCCAGCAGATGGGCGGCAAAATCATCGCTTCCAAATATTTTTTGTCCCCGGTAGGACTTGCCGATAGCCTCAGCCACGCTGATAAACATGTAGAACGTTCCCTGCGGCTCAAGGGCATTGAGGAGGGGGATGTTCTTGATTTGATCATACATATACCTGCGTCGCTCATCAAAAGCGATCCGCATTTCCTCGACACACTCCTGGGGGCCGCGCAGGGCAGCCACTGCTGCTTTTTGAGCTATCGAATTTGGATTTGATGCCGTATGACTTTGAATGCTGGCTATCACCCTGGCTATATCCGGAGATGAAGCGGTGTAACCGATCCGCCAGCCTGTCATTGCATAGCTTTTTGAAACACCGTTTACTACGATCGTCAAGTTCCTGACCTGTTCATTAAAGGCAGCTGGGCTGAATTGACGATGATTGCCGTAAATCAGATGTTCATATATTTCATCAGAAATAATATAGATGTTTCGTTCGCAGCAAAAATCTGCAATTGTTTTCAGTTCTTCCTCATTGTAAATTTGGCCCGTGGGGTTGCAGGGGCTGTTCAGAACAAAAGCCTTGCATTTGTTTGTATAAGCTTTCTCCATATCGGTCAAGGTAGCCTTGAATTGATTATCCTCACTTGTTTCGAGCGGTACAGGCACGCCGCCGTTTAAACTGACCAGTTCTGGATAAGTGACCCAGTACGGCGCAGGAATCATGACCTCGTCACCGGGGTTGAGCAGGGCTGTAAAAACATTGCTGAGGGCATGCTTGGCTCCGTTGCTGACAACAATTTGCGCCGGCGTGTACTCAAGGCCGTTTTCAACTTTTAACTTGTCGGCGATGGCTTCTTTTAATTCAGGGGTGCCTGCTGCCGGTGTATAGCGGGTATGGCCTTCATTGATCGCCTTGATCGCCGCTTCCCTGATGTGCAGCGGGGTGTCAAAATCAGGTTCGCCGGCCCCGAAGCCGATTACATCAATTCCCTGGCTCTTCATTTCCTTGGCCTTGCTGTCAATAGCCATGGTTGGGGAAGAATTAATGCCAAGCGCTTTCTTTGACAACATGTTTACTCACCTCTTTTAATAATCTCTGCGACATAAGCAGGAGGAATCCAGAGAAGTTCATTAGCCATCAGCTGTTCCGGGTTAACCGGAGTTTGCCCGATATTTACCTCCCAGTGCAGATGTGGTCCGGTAGCGTAACCGGTCATGCCGACAGTGCCGATTTTATCACCGCGCTCGACAAGATCTCCTTCTTCAACCGAAAGCGTGTGCAGATGCATATAAGTGCTGGAAAGGTCGATCCCGTGGTCGATGATCACTGTGTATCCTCCGGATAGCAAGAATTCAGCAAGCCTGACAATACCGCGGTTAGGGGCGATGATCGGTTCGCCTTCGTCAGCGGCTATATCTATTCCGGCGTGTTTCCGTGGCGGATTATGATTGATGATTCTCACCGCTCCGTATTCGGAGGTAACTTGCCCTTCCAGGGGAGTTATAAATCTTTCAAGCCACAGGGGATACGGTTCTGTATTTTCACGGGCCAGGCGTACTTTTTCCCGATCTTCAGCCAGGCGCTCTGCAGTCCAACCTTCAGTTCGGCTGGCCGGCATGGTGAACTGTGAGGTTCGGAATTCTTTGTCGGTTATAGTGATTTTGGCCGATAATTTGCTGCTCTCAGTTTCGCCGCTGTCGACAGATACTTCCAGGTTATAGCTGCCGGGTGTGGTGTCATAACTGATCGCAACTACGGCATAAAGGATACCGCCCAGGTGATAATGTTTGGAAATATTACCTGGAAAATCAATTACCAGTTCGGCATTGACGTCCTGATCAAGCGGGCCTGCTTCAACTATTATAAAATCCCCCGGGGCGGGTGATTGCGGATAAAAAATCAGTTCTTTTACAGCAGAAGTTTCCGTGACAGGGAGATTATCAGGGGCAGCCTCTTGTGACGCTGGTGAACCGGCGGCAGGTTCCGACCCTGTTTCACTGAGGAGAAAAAATGAACCGCCGACAAGAAAAATTGCCACGATTAAATAGAAGAGTTTTTTCCCGGTTCCGTAGTTCATTATTTCCCTCCCATATTAATACTGGCTATTATTATAAACTATTGTCTCTGCCCTGAAAATAGCAATAATACTATAAAGCCGCCGGGAAGTGTTATTTTCTATTGCCGCTGGCTTTTAAAATGAGGGTAATTATATTGATAGGCGAATTATGCCGGCCGGGGCAACCAAGCCTTGCCATTACGGAATTTAAAATAATTCCTTTAAAAAGCAGGATAGGCCTTCCAGTTATAGAAAGTTAATTTGATGTTGTAAGATAACAGGTATTGTTCCGAACAGGAAGTGCTGCAAAAGCATTGATTGCCTTACGGAAAATAGATGCGTTTTGTTTGGATTGCTGACTTAGTGCATGGAGGTGCTGCTTGATGGTTGAAAGTATTGTTCATCTATGGGAAATAATAATAAGACATGACAGCATATGGATACAGCTGGCTGTGGCGGCCCTGATAGTTTTACTGGCCCTGCTTGTCAAAAATGTTGCCACCCGCATTATTTTTGGTGCTGTTCTAAAATTGACCCACAGGACCAAAACCGATGTTGACAGGTCTATAGTAATCTCTTTTGAAGGCCCCCTTCGCTGGCTGATAGTAACTATCGGGTTATATCTTGCCCTTAATTACCTGAACCTGTCGCCTGCTGTGATGAGTGTAGTATCTAACCTCTTTCGTTCGGCCATTATTGTCTTTATTACCTGGGGTTTTTATAACCTGGTCGGCGGTAGTGTCCTATCCAAGTTGATTGAAAAATTGAAAGTAGACCAGAGTCTAATCGATTTTACAGCCACGGTGCTTCGTTTTATCATCATTGCCCTCTCCATAACTGTTATCGCCCAGGAATGGGACTATGATGTCAGCGGTTTCGTGGCCGGTCTGGGTTTGGGCGGCCTCGCTTTTGCCCTTGCCGCGAAAGATACTGCGGCAAATGTATTCGGCGGGATAGTCATAATTCTCGACAAGCCTTTTGCCGTCGGCGACTGGATATTAACCCCCAGTGTTGAAGGCACTGTTGAAGTAATGAACTTTCGCACAACCAAGGTGCGCACCTTTGCCAACGCACTGGTTACCGTTCCCAATTCTGTCCTGGTAAATGAAGCGGTCACTAACTGGACCAGGATGAAAAAGAGGAGAATTTCATTTCACCTTGGCGTTACCTATACCACTCCGCGGGTTAAATTGCAGGCCTGCGTTAATAGAATAAAAGAACTCCTCGAAACTCATCCGGAAGTACATCAGGACCTGATCATGGTCAGGTTTGATCAATTTAACGACAGCAGCCTCGACATCTTTATCTATTTCTTTACCAAGACCAAGGTTTGGACTGAATTCCTGGCCGTCAAAGAGGAAATAAACTTTAAAATCATGGAAATATTAGAAGAGGAAGGCGTTTCGGTCGCCTTCCCCAGCCGCAGCATCTACTTTGAAAACAAACTTAAATCATATCTTAACCCGGGGGAATTTGAGTCTGGGCCGAACCCGGCTGATCAAGATTAATTAAGGTCGTTATTCTTCTGCCCGCTGATCATGAGGAGGCAGGCACCATCATTCGCGATATGCTCGGATCTCTTTGATCAGTCAGGCTTAACTGTTTGCCTTTATTATAAATTACGCTCTGCTTTTTTCCAGTCGCTGATAAATTTTTCGATGCCTATATCTGTCAGCGGGTGTTTGAACATTTGCTCCAGAACCTTAAAAGGCAGTGTTGCGATGTGTGATCCGGCCAGGGCTACTGCCGGCACATGTTCGGTATGGCGTATACTGGCCGCGATAACTTCTGCATCGAGATCATGCAGATCAATCATATCGACAATATCGCGTACCAGTTCAACCCCGTTATGGCCTATATCATCAAGCCTTCCGAGGAAGGGGCTGATATAAGCTGCTCCTGCCCGTGCAGCAAGCAGGGCCTGGTTGACCGAAAAAATCAGGGTAACGTTAACCTTGATTCCTTCAGCGGCAAGGGTTTTAACTGCCCGCATGCCCTCCGGCACGATCGGTATTTTGACTACTACATTTTTATGTACGCCGGCCAGCTTGCGGGCTTCCTTCAGCATCCCTTCATATTCTAAAGAGATAACTTCGGCGCTGATCGGTCCGTCGACCAGTTCGCATATCGAAGAGAGTATTGTATTGAAATCCTGGTCTTCTTTAGCCGCCAGTGAAGGATTTGTCGTTACCCCGCTGATTACGCCCCACTCGGCAGCCTGCCTGATTTCTTCAACATTCGCCGTATCTAAATACAGTTTCATTTAATATAACCTCCTGTAAAATATTGTCCGTTTATTTAATTATTCTATTCAAAGCGCCTTTTCCCTGCCTGTTTGTATCAAGCAGTACTGATGGAGGTTGAAGTTCAAGCGGGGCGCTTATTCCCCGCAGTTGCTTTAAGCTGTTACGGTTGATAAAATGAGGAAAAGAGAGGTGAGCGGTGATATACGATCTTGATGCTTTGCGCCAAGAATATCCTGAAAAATTCGCCGATACAAAAAATATATTTTGTCATATCAAGGCCGGTGACCGCATTTTTATCTCCACGGGATGTGGTGAGCCCCAGCATCTTGTCGGTAAACTGATCGAATATGTCGAATCTAACCCGAAGGCCTTTTTCGATACTGAAATACTGCATGTCTGGACCCTTGGTGTCGCTCCGTACAGCAATGAAAAATTAAAACATAATTTTCGTCAGAACACTTTCTTTATCAGCCATCATACGCGTGAAGCGGTAAATGAGGGTCTGGCCGATTATACCCCAATATTTCTGTCGGAAGTCCCGAATCTCTTTCGCCGCAAACAGGTTTCGGTCGATGTTGCCCTGGTCCAGGTGTCGCCATTCGATGAGCATGGTTACTGCAGCCTTGGCGTGAGCCTCGACATTACCCGGGCTGCTGTCGAGAACGCTGACCTGATTATTGCCCAGGTAAATTCTTTTATGCCGCGTGTGCATGGCGATTCTTTTATCCACATCTCAGAGTTTGACTACCTGGTCCCTCATGACGAGCAAATCCTTGAATACCGGCCGCAGGAGCCTGATCCCGATATTGTTAATAAAATAGGTCGCTATGTAGCGCAGATAATTGAAGACGGGGATACAATACAGGTCGGCTACGGTAGTGTGCCCAACAGTATTCTATCCTGCCTCGAGGACAAGAAACATCTCGGGGTTCACACCGAGCTGTTGAGTGATGGCCTGGTTGAATTGATTAAGAAAGGCGTCATCGATAATACGAAGAAAGAAAAGAATCGCAGCAAGCTGGTTGCTTCTTTCTGCATGGGCAGCAAAAAAACCTATGACTATATCAACGATAATCCGGCTATCGCTTTTAAAGAGATTGATTATACTAACAATCCCCTGGTCATCGCCGAGCATGATCACATGACTGCGATAAACAGCGGCCTTGAGATTGATCTAAGCGGCCAGGCTTCAGCAGAATCGCTGGGCAGTACATTTTACAGCGGCATTGGCGGACAGGCCAATTTTATGCGCGGTTCTGTGCTTGCCCGCCACGGCAAAAATATTCTGACCCTGCAGTCGACGACCCGTAATGATGAAGCTTCGCGCATTGTTCCGGCGCTGAAGGAGGGAGCAGGTGTCACCCTGACCCGCGGTGATCTGTATTACGTTGTTACTGAATACGGAATTGCCTACCTGCATGGTAAAAATATCAGGGAACGGGCGATGTCGCTCATAACCATTGCGCATCCCAGGTTTCGTCCCTGGCTGATTGAAGAAGCTAAAAAGCGCAACCTGATTTATAAAGATCAGGCGTTTTTTCCGGGTGAGCAGGGTGAATACCCCGAACATCTGGAAACATATCGGACAACGAAACAGAATTTCAGTCTCTTCCTGCGGCCGGTAAAAATAAGTGACGAGCCGCTGATTAAAGATTTCTACTATAACCTTTCCGACAAGACCATCTATCAGCGTTTCTTATCGATCCGGCGCTATCTGCCCCATTCAGAACTACAAAAGCAATTTCTGGTTATAGATTATACCAGGGAAATGGCGATACTGGCTTTAAAGAAAAACAGGGAACAGGAAATAATCACCGGCCTGGCCCAGTATTGTATCGGTGAAAACACACTATCTGCTGAAATATCGATCATTGTCCGCGACGATTTCCAGGGAAAAGGAATCGGTTCCGAATTGTTATCCTACCTGGTTATAGTTGCCAAAAACCAGGGCCTCCACACCTTTACTGCAGATATCTTCCCGGATAATATAGCGGTTTTCCGCCTGATCGATAAGCTTGGTTTGGAATATGACCGCAAATGGCAGGAAGGCCTGATCCATATTGTGATCTACCTGAAATAAATATCTTCCTTATTCTTTATAATGAAGTTTCTTAAAAACAAAACAATACATTTTAGCATCAAGCCTGCAGAAAATCATTTGCTAACGGTTTGTCTTGCCATGGCTGGTGTGAAAGCAAAAGCAATCGAGACGATAAAAATAGAAAGGAAGAATCATGCCAGCAGAAATAAAAGCCGAAACCCTGGAAGCCCTTTTTGCCTGCAAAAATAATTCACAGCTAAGCCTGCAGTGGCCGTCTGTATTTTCCCTCCCTTTTTGGATGCTGTCCTGGTGGCAAGTGTTCGGGTATGAATATGAACTATTTGTGCATACAGTGTATAAAGACGGGCGCCTGCTTGGAATAGCTCCGCTCATGTTAAAAGACGGGGAAGCGCGTTTAATAGGCAGCCCCGATGTCTGTGATTATCTTGACTTTATTACCTCTCCCGACAAAAGGGATGAAGAAGAATTTTTCGATATTTTACTGCCTTACTTGAAAGAGAGCGGGGTAGAGAACCTGATCCTAAATGCCCAGCGTCCCGATGCCGCTGTTTTCAGGAGCTTTTTTGCTGCTGAAAGATTTTCCGGTGCTGCCGCTAACTTCGTTCTTGAAGATCAATCGTTCGAGCTATTCCTGCCATCTAGCTGGGATAATTACCTGGCCGCCCTGACTAAAAAGCAGCGCCATGAAGTCAGGCGCAAACTGCGCCGCCTGCAGAACGAAAGGGCAAGCTGGAATTACCGGGTCCTTGAAAAAGCGGCGGAGGTAGAGGCCTTTATCCCTGATTTTTTTGAGCTCTTTAAGGAAAATAGCGAAAAAGAAAACTTTTTGACTGATCAGATGCAGCAGTATTTCCAAACCCTTATCTCTGCAGGGGTAAAGGATAACCATGCCCGTTTAGGCCTGCTTGATATCGACGGCATAACAGCAGCAGCTGTTTTATATTTCGATTACCGGGATCGGATTTATCTTTACAACAGCGGCTTCAAATTTGCCTACCGCGATCTGAGCGCTGGTCTGCTTTCAAAAGTGCTCTGCATCAAGGAGAGCATTACCACCGGGCACAAAGCTTTCGACTTCTTGAAAGGTCAGGAGGTATACAAAAGCCGCCTCGGCGGCAACCCCATCCCCATCTATACCGTCACAATCCCAATAAGTTAAAAAGGTGTCAGAGACAAATTTAACTTATTGGACAGAAAAACAACATAGCAATCATCTCGGCAATACATTGCAGAAAGAGGGGTAGTAAATTGAGGCAAAAACGGATCGAGTATTCAGGGGCAATATATCATGTCATGCAGCGCGGCAACAACAAAGAAAAGATTTTCCAAAATGATTCAGACAAACAATTCTTTATTGCCGAACTGGCAAATAGCAAAAAGATGTATGGATTTGAGTTATATGGTTACGTTCTGCTGGACAATCATTATCACCTACTTCTGGAAGTTGGTGAGATACCGCTGAGCAAAATAATGCAGCGGTTAAACAGTTTATATAGTCGATACTACAACCGGGTGCACGAAAGAATTGATCACCTCTTCGGCTTACGTTACAAAGCTATTATCATTCAAGAAGAAAAATACCTCTTTGCCGCCTTGCGCTATTTGCACTGGAACCCGATCCGGGCCGGGCTGGTCAAAGAGGTGGCCGATTACATGTGGAGCAGCGATCATTTCTATCGCCACAATAAAAGCGGCCTGGTGAACATAGATTATATTTACGACAGTATCTCGACAAATCGAAGGTATGCAGCAAATGAATATATGCGTCTTATCCGGGATCAAGATGTAATGGAGTATGAACAGGTTAATACTATTTTCGGCAGCGACGA
>Ga0207421_10006820_pt1 | contig 12349 bp, 9 predicted proteins | sample SodLakKL_010_SED_4_FD_187542 | JGI IMG/M metagenome (GOLD analysis project Ga0207421, IMG submission 187542) | Alkaline sediment microbial communities from Lake Tanatar, Kulunda Steppe, Russia - 8KL_010_SED (SPAdes) (version 2) | ecosystem: Environmental > Aquatic > Non-marine Saline and... | reverse complement strand
TGAGTTCAGGCATGTGGTTCAGGTTGATAAATTAAACCAGGGGTTTACCGGTTTCCTTGCCCGTGTTTTCGGCGAACATGTAACCGGGTTATCGCTTGGTCTGTTTGTTCCCCTGTGGTTCCTGGAGGGTGATGCGGTGGCTGCTGAAACCGGCCTGACCCATGGTGGCCGTGGCAGACGGCCTTCTTTTGAACAGGGTTTAAGGGCGCAGGTACTGGAAAAAGGAGTTTATTCCTATGACAAGGCAATGCACGGATCTTACCGTGATTATGTTCCCAATTATTATGAACTGGGCTACCAGCTTGTGGCTGCTGCGAGGAAAGAGTATGGTGCTGATATCTGGGATCGGGTTATGGAAAATACGGCCCGCCGCCCGTATACTGTTTTTCCTTTTTCGATGGGATTGGAAAAGTATGCAGGTTTTGGTCAGGAGGCGCATTATTATCATAGTTTTTCTCAACTGGATTCGGCCTGGAGACAGCAGAAGGCAAGCTACAGCTATACAGAATTCCGGGAGATCAGTCCCGGGAAAACCCTCTTTACCAATTACCGGCCCATTGGTTTCTACAATGATACCACCCTTATTGCATTGAAAACCGGGTTGAAGGATATTCCCAGGGTGGTAACGCTCGGGCCGGACAAACAGGAGCAAAAACTTTTTACCCCCGGGTTCTATAACAGTGAGGGGTTTACCCTGGGCGGGGGCATGGTTGCCTGGGCTGAAACCCGGCCCGACCCCAGGTGGGCGCACAGGAGCTGGTCGGAGGTGCATCTTTATGACATTGACCGGCAACGACATATCCGTCTTACCAGGGGAACCCGTTTTTTTGCACCGGCCGTATCACCAGACGGAAGTTTGGTGGTTGCAACGGAGGTAACTGCGGGGAATGAGTATGCCATTGTATTGCTGGATGCCATAAGCGGCAATGAAACCGCCAGGTTCTCCCTGCCGGGCAATGACTACCTGATGCAGCCCCGGTGGCACCCCGTTGAAGATTTGGTGGTTGCCATTGCCCTGGACGAAAACGGCAAACGGATCATTACCCTTGATACCGGAACCGGAGAATTTGCCACGGTTTATCATGCCGGGCATTTTGATATTTCCCGTCCACGCTATCTGAACGAAACACAGATATTGTTCACCGGTCCTTTTTCCGGAGTTGACAACGTGTATTTGCTGGATACGACAGATGGCAGTGTCAGCCTGCTGGTGTCGGCCCGCTTCGGATCGGTGGATGCGGTGCCTGGTAAAGCAAATGGTGAATTGGCGTGGGCTGATTATACGTCAGACGGTTACCGGGTTGCCTATCGCAGTGAGCTGCCGGCCCGGGTTCCGGCAGAAAGTGTTGAGGATCATTCGGTGGGGTTTCACAGGATGCTTGCACAGCAGGAGGGGAATGTGGTGTCGGGCGACCGGATCTCTGCCGGCGATTACGAAATATCAGGTTACAGTAAAATTGGCGGTCTGTTCAATATTCACAGCTGGGGGCCTTTTGCCCTGGAGGTGAGTGCCATGGATGTGAGCCCGGGGGTCTCGCTTTTCTCCCAGAACCTCCTGAGTACCTCCACGGGGACGATGGGGTATTCATGGGATATGAATGAACAGCTTGGTACCTGGTTCCTGGAATACAGCTATCTTGGCCGTTATCCTGTGTTTGATATCCGCGCCGAAACAGGCCTCAGGCGGGCCCGTTATTTTGATGCGGACGGGGAGCGGGATTCATTTTTATGGAGGGAGTGGTCTGTGAAGCCGGGGATAAGTATCCCTTTGCTTTTCCGCAAAGGCGCAGTGAGCTACGGTTTCACCCCTTCCGTGAAACTTGGGTTAACCAGGATGGATGAACCCAACGATGCTCCGGGTTTTTTTCAGGGCCAAAAACTTTTCCCCCTGGAGTACGGGATGTCTGCATTCCGCCGGTGGCGGAAGGTGGAAAGGGATATCCGTCCGCTAAAAGGGCAGACGGTTGACCTGCAATACCGGCATACTCCCTTTGGCAGCGGAGATATGGGGAGGGTCTTTGCAGGACAGTTCAGTGCCTTTTTTCCCGGCGCAGGCCGGCATCACAGTCTTTTGTTTTCCGCCTTTTACCAGGAACACCGTGAACCTTCTCTTCAGCTGAACACCATCAATTACGGGTTTCCCGGCCTGATCAGCCGCCCGAGGGGTATCAGCAACCGCAGTGATGAAACAATTTGGGGTGCTTCCATTGATTATGCTTTTCCGTTGGCCTATCCGGAATGGACCGTTCCGTGGTTGCTGTATCTGAAACGTGTTTACCTGAATGTTTTTGCGGACTATGCGCGGGCAACCCCCATGTCTGCTTCTTCAGTTATACCCGTGTTGCCGGAGACCGAAACCCTTACTTCAATTGGACTGGATGTGGTGGGAGACATGCATCTTCTGCGATTCTTTTCCCCCGTCAGGCTGGGCTTGCGCAGTATATACCTTCCCGGGGAAGATCGTCTGGAATTCAGGTTGCTGTTCTTTTTTGATATCTGATCAGAGCTTGTTGCAGGGGCTGCAGAAATCAGGCAGACAAGCCATGCAACTGGCCGAAACGCAACTGGCCGAAACGCAACTGGCCGAAAAAAAGGAAATGAAGGAGGGACGCCAGGCTTCGGTCCGGAAACCGGTTTCAGAACGGGCTCTCAAAATCACTGAACAGCGGGGCAATGCGGTCTTTTTCCGAGAGCAATGGGTCATTGATCCCCCAGTCTATTTCCAGGTCAGGATCATTCCACCGGATGGTTCGTTCAGCTGCTTTGTGGTAAGCACCTGTACACTTGTAAAAAAATACGGTATCGTTTTGCAATGTGCGGAATCCATGGGCAAATCCCTCCGGGATATATACCATTTTGTGCTGCCCGGCTTCCAGCAATATTTTGAAATGCTTTCCATAGGTTGGCTGATTGCGCCTGAGATCAACAGCCACATCCAGCACAGCTCCCTGCAGAACCCTGACCAGCTTGCCCTGGGCGTGCGGAGGGATCTGAAAGTGAAGACCCCGCAACACATTGGCCACCGAACCGGACTGGTTATCCTGAACGTATTCAGCCGGGATGCCCAGGCTGGCAAAGGTCTCCCTGTTCCAGGATTCCAGGAAGTAACCCCGGGAATCCTCAAAAACCCGGGGTTCAATTACGTATAATCCTTCAAACGGAGTGGGTTGTACCTTCATGATGGTTTTTCCGGATGGTCTTACATGTGGATGACTTCATCGTAGGCTGCGGCAGCCGCTTCCATCACCGCCTCCGACATAGTAGGGTGGGGGTGAACGGCCTTGATGATCTCATGTCCGGTGGTTTCCAGCTTTTTGGCCATCACAGCTTCTGCAATCATTTCAGTAACATTGTCACCGATCATGTGTGCGCCCAGCAGTTCACCATATTTTGCATCAAAGATCAGTTTGACAAAACCGTCTTTATTCCCTGCAGCACTGGCCTTGCCGGAAGCTGAAAAGGGGAATTTGCCCACCTTGAGCTCATAGCCTGCTTCTTTGGCCGCTTTTTCGGTGAGGCCGACTGAGGCCACCTCCGGGATGGCGTAGGTGCAGGCCGGAATATTTTGATAATCGATCGGTTCCGGATTTTCTCCGGCAATCTTTTCTACGCAAACAATGCCTTCGGCAGATGCCACATGGGCAAGTGCCGGCCCGTTCACCACATCACCGATGGCATACACGCCCTCCACGTTGGTACGGTAGTACTCATCCACTTTGATTTTTCCTTTATCCGTATCAATACCGGTTTCTTCAAGCCCGATCTTTTCGGTGTTCGGGGCAACGCCCACGGCCGACAGCACAATGTCTGCCTCGATGGTTTCTTCTCCCTTTTTGGTCTTGACTTTTACCTTGCACTTTTTCCCTTTTGTGTCCACTGACTCAACAGCGCTGCCGGTCATCACCTTGATCTTTGATTTTTTGAAGGACCGGGCCAGTTGCTTTGATACGTCCTCATCCTCAAAGGGAACAATATTGGGAAGGTATTCCACCAAAGTAACCTGGGTGCCAATGGCATTATAAAAATAGGCAAACTCAGTTCCGATGGCACCGGATCCGACCACCACCATGGACTCGGGTTTTTTCTCAAGTGTCATGGCCTCACGGTATCCGATCACTTTTTTGCCATCCTGCTTCAGATTATCCAGCTGACGGCTGCGGGCACCTGTAGCGATCAGGATGTGCCCGGCCTCGTATTCTTTTTTGTTCCCGTCTTTGTCTTCCACCTCCACCTTTTTTCCGGGCATTACTTTGCCGTGTCCCTCAATGTGGTCGATCTTGTTTTTTTTGAAGAGGTACTGGATCCCCTTACTCATTCCTGCTGCGACCTCACGGCTTCTTTTGACCATATCCGGGAGGCTGGCTTCGGCTTTACCATCAATTTTTACCCCGTAATCTGCGGCATGGTTCAGGTAATTGAAAACCTGTGCGCTTTTCAGCAGTGCTTTCGTGGGGATGCATCCCCAGTTCAGACATACACCGCCCAGTTCCGCTTTTTCCACAACGGCTGTTTTCATTCCGAGCTGAGAAGCCCTGATGGCTGCCACATATCCTCCCGGGCCGCTGCCCAGTACTATCAAGTCGTATTTCATGATGATGCGAATTTTATAATGTGAATGGTTTGCATTAACCGGATCGGATTAACCCACCCAAAGGTAATTAACCGGTTTGAAAATATCTTGTTCAGTTTTTTGAATTCTGTTTTTACTTTTTTGCTGCATGCAGGGTATAAAGATGCAGGGAAAAAACTCATGGTTTTTCTTTTGTTTTTGTGGTTTTGCCTGTATTGGCTGATACATAAACCAACTTGTAATCATCGATGGTTTCATAATGCAGGAGGTAATTTTTTTCGCTCCCTTCCTGCATTACCTGGCCGTTGATGGTACCTGACTGTTGGCAGCTGAATGGTTTAATGTTTATGTGTGCCCTGAAAGACAGGTTTTTCCTTCCGTATAATTTATAAAGGGCCTCCTTTGCACACCAGATCAGACAGAGGCGCTCTGCCTGCATCGAATCTGCCCTGTTGAAGGCTTCTTCCCGGGGGGAGAGGAACTTCCCTGCAAGATGAACGATCTTTGGCTTAACCTGCTCAATGTCTACGCCTACTTCTGCGTTTCGGCTGAATATCAGTGCTGCATACTTCCCGGAATGGGCCACGGAAATATGCCCGGCTCCGTTGTCCAGATGCGGTTTTCCAAAGGCATCATAATGCATGCTGCTGACCAGCTCATTGCTGAGCAGGTGCGGCAAAATCAGGCGGTAACTGAGCCAGTGTTTTTTTCTCAGGGGGCTTTTGAGCGATGTAAAAAAGGATTTTTCCGGGGCCGACAGCCGGACTTTCCGGTAAAGGTCCTCCTCCGTTTCGGTGATTTCCCAGATACCCAAAACGGCATCGGGGGTCTCTCTTTTCATGAACAACCCCATTGTTCCTTTTTTCAGCAGTTTTTGCGTTTTCAACCAGGATTCTGGCCTTGTCCTGCAAAAATAAGAATATAAAAGATAATCCCCAGATAAGCGTGGTGTTTCAGTCAGAAGGCAAAAAGGAACAAATTTTTAGTTCGATACCGTGAGCCTGTTGGTTCGTGCGTCAAAAGAGGTTCGGTATTCCCTGAGGGGAAAGCGTGAAGAGCCTTCCACCACTGAACCGTCCGTTAAGATGAAACGGGATTCACATTCCGGGGCATAAGCAAGTACCGAATTGTCTTCTTCGATGCTGGCGATGCAGTTGTGGGGGTCGCAGGGGCAGGCTCTGTCATATGCCCGGAACTCATCACCGGAAAGCCTGTACACAATGATTCCCTGGTACCCTGCCTGGCCGCCAAGATCTTGCCTGGAAAACTGTGCCGATAACCCGGCGGCGCTCAGATTATGATGCAGCACATTAAATGATACGTTAACCCTTACGTAAGGAACCGGGTGCTCCCTGTCCTCGTCGCAACCCTGGAAAACCAGACCCGTAGCTGTGGCCAATGCGATGATGGTCAGCGCAGGTAAAAAACCTGAGACTGATTTCAAAAGACGGATAAACAGGTTCCCGGTGATATTCCGTGGAGGTGGCAACAATCCTGTGAATGAATTTATGTGGTTCGGAAATGGTTTCATGGTTCTTGATGGAAAAGCAACGCAAATTTACCAAATTTTGGTATTTTTGTGTGAAAGGAGGTTGAGGCAGGTTGCACTTCACCGCCGGCTATCCGCAAATATTGTTGCTTTATGGAAGAACTCATTTATATTGTACTTATTGTTGTCTGGCTTTTGGTAAGCTTTTTAAAGCGCAAGCCCAAAAAGGGTGAGCAAGCCGGCAAGCAAAAACCTTCAACACAAGGGGAGGAGGCTGCACCGGCAGAAGAGATGGACATGGAAGATTTGCTCGAAGAGTTTTTCGGTGGCGGGAAAAAGAAGAAGGAAAAGCAAGACAAGCCGGCCGGTGAACCTGTTTATGAAGCACGGGAAACTGCTGACCGGCCTCAGCGGGAATCAACCATTTGGGATCGCGAGTCGCCCTCCCGTGAACGGGAGTCAGCCGGAAGGGAAAGTGAGGCACCGGGTTGGGAGCAATACGACAGCCGGGAGGAATCCCCTCGCAAAAGCTATGAAAAGTACGAAGGAGCTTCTGCCGAAACCCCGGCCATGAAAAAAGATGAAGCCCCTTCTGTGGATAAGGTTCAGACCATTGAAGAATTGATCCGTTCACATAAAAAAGAAGAGGCCATGCGTCAGGCCATGGAAGAGGATGAAGAAACCGATGACAGACAAAGTGGTGAAATGGCTGAGTTTGACCTTCGCCAGGCGGTCATCTTCTCTGAGATACTGAACAGAAAATATAATTGATTTTTGTTACTTACTTTGATTTATTTTTTATCTTTGCTTTAGTTGAATAAAGAAAAAAGACAGTCAGCCTGATTTTGGGTCACTCCATAATCAGGTGTTTTTCTGTAACCCCCCTGTTTTTAACAGGCATCACAATGTGATCACTTATTGCCTTGTTGTATTCTGATAAGGGTAAGTGGTTCTTTTTTTTTGCCTTTGGGGATTTTTGAAATAAAAAAATGTTGATCTGGTGTTTTGCTTCCGGATGATCCGGATTAAGCAGAATCAGATTTTTTACTTTAAGGGATAAGCTTATGAACGAGGTAAAGTATTTTACTAAAGAAGGCCTTGAAAAGCTGAAAGAGGAGTTGGAGCAGCTTAAGTCTGTGGAACGACCTGCCATTTCCCAGCAAATTGCTGAGGCTCGGGAGAAAGGTGATCTTTCGGAGAATGCGGAGTACGATGCAGCAAAAAACGAACAGGGGATGCTGGAGTTGCGCATCTCCAAGCTTGAAGAAACCTTGCGCAATGCACGTGTGATTGACGAAAGTCAGCTGGACGACAGCAAAGTTTCCATTCTTTCCAAAGTCAAGCTGAAAAACCTGAAAAACAAGGCTGTGATGGAGTACACGCTTGTTCCTGAAAATGAGGCTGATATTAAAAAGGGGAGAATTTCTGTGAATTCTCCCATAGCCCGGGGCCTGCTGGGCAAAAAGCCCGGGGATGAGGTTGAGATTGAAGTTCCTGCTGGTCTGATGACCTTCAAGGTAATGGATATTTCCCGGTAGATACCGCCTGCTGACGGATGCATCGGGTTGTAAGTGGTTTTAGGTTTCCGTCTTTTTTGTTGTCTGTTCTTTAATCAAATTTTGCTGCCATGGCAACCATATTCACCAAGATCATTGAAGGAGAGATCCCATCCTACAAAATAGCTGAGGATGAGCACTTTTTGGCATTTCTTGATATCAACCCCCTGGCGAAAGGTCACACCCTTGTGATCCCCAAAAAGGAAGTGGACTATCTTTTCGACCTGGATGAGCATACCTACCAGGCTTTATGGCTTTTTGCCAGGAAAGTTGCGGATGCCCTGAACCGGACAATGACCTGTGAGCGAATTGGTGTGGCAGTGGTTGGCCTTGAAGTACCCCATGCCCATATTCATCTGGTTCCGATTAACGGGGTGTATGATATTGATTTCAGTAAAGAGAAGCTGCAGCTGAGTGAAGGGGAGTTTGAGATGATTGCCAAAAGGATTTCGGATGTCATTTAACCCTTCCGGGGTTATTGCTGATGAATGCCTTCCATCCAGTATACGTTTTTTCCTTGTCATTTGCGGATTTCCTGCCCTGATAGTGGTGGCACAATGCAACCCCCAGGGCATCGGTGCTGTCCAGACTTTCCGGCATCTCCCTGATCTGCAATATCCGGCAAAGCATGGAGGCAACCTGCTCTTTGGATGCGCCACCTTTTCCGGTTATGGACATTTTAATCTTTCTCGGGGAGTATTCCGAAACAGGAATGTTGCGATGCAGGGCTGCGGCAATGGCCACACCCTGTGCGCGTCCCAGCTTAAGCATTGACTGGATGTTTTTTCCGTAAAACGGACTTTCAATGGCCAGTTCATCCGGATGGTAGTGGTCAATATTCCGCAATACGGTTTCGAATATTTTCTTTAGTTTCAGGGCATGGTTCTCAAGCCTGGTAAGCTTCAGTACGTCCATGGCAACCACCTCCACCGATTTGCTCTGAATGCCAATGACTGCCAGCCCCATGTTATTGGTTCCGGGGTCGATGCCCATTATGATTTTGTCATAGGTCACGATATGCAATACCGTTTAAGGGTGTGCAATGGCGGTTGTTTGTAACAATGCTGATTATTTATCAATCACATCCCACCAAACCCTGTCGTACAAAGTAATACTGGAGGGCACGTTCTCCGTGTTGTAGGTCAGCTCATCCTGGGGGTACAGCATTCTTCTCGGGATCTTGTCCGAAGTATCTTCGTAAGGTGTCAGTTCAGGATACCCAGTACGCCTGTAATCGGCCCAGACTTCCGGTGTATAGGCAAGGGCCACGTATTTGGCTTCGATAATCTGCTGCAGGGTCACATTTTCAATGTCAGCGAATTCAGCTTCCCATTCCGGATCCTCGCCCTTTACTCCGAAATAATCGAGTGAGGCCATTACTCCTTTGTAAAATGCCTGGTCTGCCTGTGTTTGCTGTCCTGCACGGTAGAAAACTTCGGCTTGTATGAATTTCATTTCCGAATAAGTAATCATCGGGTAAGGGCTGTCCTGGCTTCCGACAGCACTTCCATGGTAAGATGCGTTGTGGTTGCTTTCACCGGGGCCTGATCCCACGTGGTTGTTATTGGTGTTCAGCCTTACCAGCCGTGGCAGCCGGGGATCATTGACAGATTTCATCTTTTCCACCAGGGCCTTGCCAACCCGCACATTTCGAATGCGTTGATTGTAATCATGAATCGGGTTTGGATTGCCTCTCATGTCCGGGAAGCGGTAGATCATATTGTCATCGTTTCCGGTAAACAGATCCACACCGGAAAACTCATTTTGCAGCTGCTCATAAGAGTCATCATTGTGGGCAAACCGGAGCATTAGTCTCAGTCTTAGGGTGTTGGCCGCCTTGATCCACTGCTGGAGGTCTCCTCCGTAAATATGGTCTTCTTTTTCACCAGGTTTGGCTCCTCCGGTTTCCATCGCCCGGTAAAGATCGCTGGTGGCCTGCTCCAGTTCCGATACCAGCTGCATGATGATCACATCCTGGGGGTCATACGTGGGCATTTGAGTTGCATCATAGTAGTTGGACGCCTGGGCCATGGGGATGTCTCCGAAAGCGTCAGTCATCACTGTAAAGGCATAGGCCTTCATGACGCGTCCGATACCCTGATAGGCATGCGATCCGGCCTTCTCGCCGTTTACAATGAGGGATTCGATATATGGATAGATGTAGTTGTAAAAATTCGACCATATTTCGTCAAGGTGGACCGGGTCAATGTTATACCGATCCACTCTTTCTTCCATGCTTCGGATGCCTCCCAGATGCTGCATCCAGATGGATGTATAACGGTTCATCCGGTCCATCTGCCAGTACATCAGGTTGCTTTGGCCAATGGGGAGAACCTCCTCGAGCAATTCAATGGGGTCTCTTTCATCTTCCTCGCCCGTGGTATCCAGGTCGCAGCCGGTGATTGCGAAAACCATCATAATAATCAGCATTGATTTGGTCAAACCGGAGGTTGCGGAAAAAAGAAAATGCTTGTTCATAATTGGTTAATTGCTTTGTGGCAGCTTGTTAACAATTTTGCCCGATGGTGCAGGCATTTTATTGTTACAAAGATACACCCTTTTAAAAAATGGGATCAGGTAAAATTTTCCTGATGCATTTCTGCTTGTAGTTTTCGTCTAAAAATTATTGAAAAGTCAGGATTTAATTGTATATTTACTCATGGAAAACAAGCAAAAAATCGATTAAAGCTTAATTCACCTTTTTGCTAACTAAATTTAAAGAACATGAAGCGTATTCTGATTTTAATGGGTATTCTGCTGTTTCTGGGCGGACCCATTTTCGGGCAACAGATTCGTGTTTCCGGCACTGTGACCAGTGCTGAAGACGGAGCGACACTGCCCGGAGTAACTGTTGCGGTGCAGGGTACAACCCTTGGAACGATCACCGATGCGGAAGGAAATTATGAGCTGGATGTGGCCAGGGATGCCACATTGGTTTTTACCTTCATCGGGCTGCAGCGAAAGGAAGTGGCTGTGGACGGTCGCGCAGTCATTGACGTGGAAATGGAGCGTGACCTGGCCCTGCTGGATGAGGTGGTTGTGGTCGGGTACGGCACCCGGCTGAAATATGAGTTGACAGGCTCTATCTCCTCCCTGCGTAGTGAGGATATAGCCGGGCATACCATGCCCAGTTTTGAAACGGCTCTTCAGGGCCGTACGGCAGGAGTCCACATCTCTGCAGGTAGCGGTAAACTGGGCCAGGCGGTGAGGACGCGGGTGCGTGGGTCTTCTTCCATTTCAGCAAGCAACCAGCCTCTGTATGTGATTGACGGTATTCCGGTTCAGTCCGATAACCTTGGCACTACGGGCAATGAGCCAACCAACCCGCTGGCTGACCTGAACCCCGGGGATATTGAATCGGTCGAAGTGCTGAAGGATGCTTCAGCGGCGGCCATTTACGGTTCAAGGGCCTCCAATGGGGTGATTATCATTACCACCAAAAGGGGCCAGCCTGGCGCCACAAGGATCAATGTGACCTCCCAGTACGGGTTCAGCGAGCCCTCCAATAAAGTGGGGTTCCTGAACAGGGACGAGTACCTTGATCTTTTCCAGAGGGCTTACACCAACTCTGCAGGAGGGCCCAATGAACCTTTTGTGATTTGGAATGACTGGACTGACGCCCTTGACTGGGGCCTTTCTTTCTGGCGCGACCCGGATAACCCGGAAGACGTGACCAGGGGGCCTGATACCAACTGGGAAGACCAGGCGTTCCGCCAGGGTGGATCCAGGCAGTTTGACATCAATGCCTCCGGGGGTACAGAAGACACCCAGTTTTACGTGGCATTGTCTTACACCGATCAGGAAGCCATCATTGTCGGCAACTCTTTTGACAGGGTCAGCGGCCGGATGAATCTGGATCAGAAAGTGAGTGACATTTTATCTTTCGGGATGAATATGAACCTCTCACGGTCCAGAAACTTCAGGGTGGCCAACGACAGGGCTTTTGCCACGCCGCTGCAAATGATCGCCCTCCCGTCAGTACAGCCCACACATGACCCCACTACAGGCGAACTGAATCGCCGCACTGTTTATGAAAACGGATTGGTGGTCAGGGAGTACAATAATTTTGATACAGAAATTTTCCGGAACTTCGGTAATGTGTTTGCGACTCTGCAAATCTCACCAAACCTGACTTTCCGGTCGGAGGCCGGTATAGATATCCTGAGGCAGCACGAATGGGAATACCAGGGCCGCCTGACCAATGACGGCGGGCCTGCAGGATGGGGCTTTGACCGGAATGTTTCCTCCAGGGTTTACAGCCTGGAGAATTACTTTACCTATCAACAGGTTTTTGCCGAGCAGGTAGAGCTTGATTTTCTGCTGGGAGCCAGTTTGCAGTATGCGGAATATGACTTTTCCTCAGCCAGTGGAAGAGGCTTCCCCAGCGATGAGTTCAGGCGGCTTGCAAGTGCAGCAGACATTGAAAGTGCCTCTGCCAGTGCAACCGGCTTTCGCTATAATTCATTTTTCAGCCGTGCCAACATGAAGTTCATGGACAGGTATCTGCTGACACTCAGTGCCCGTACTGACGGCTCTTCCCGCTTTGGTGCGGAAAACCGCTATGGTTTCTTCCCGGCAGCTTCTGCCGCATGGTTGGTTAACGAGGAGGATTTCCTGGCTGGCAATTATTACCTTAGTTTTCTGAAGCCACGCTTCAGCTGGGGGCTGACCGGAAACTCGGAAATTGACAACTTTGCCGCCAGGGGTTTGTATACCGGAAGCAACTATGCCGGG
>Ga0207421_10006819_pt1 | contig 12349 bp, 6 predicted proteins | sample SodLakKL_010_SED_4_FD_187542 | JGI IMG/M metagenome (GOLD analysis project Ga0207421, IMG submission 187542) | Alkaline sediment microbial communities from Lake Tanatar, Kulunda Steppe, Russia - 8KL_010_SED (SPAdes) (version 2) | ecosystem: Environmental > Aquatic > Non-marine Saline and... | reverse complement strand
ATTCACTGTCCGCTTTCAGCAGGACAAGGTGTCCGTTTAAAACAGGACTGACTGTCCGCTTTCAGCGGGATTGGCTGTCCGAAATCACAGGAATACGCAGAGATTCCGGTTCAGCTTTATCCGGAAGCATTATGGCGACCAGGATGAAAAATTCACCCCCTGGAGGCGTTACACGTATTTTGTTCAGCCGGACAAATACAACAAAACCTTCAAAAGGCGTATTGAAGGATCCAGCTTTCAATCCCTGGAAGAAATTCAGGAGGCCTTCAGTGTTGAGCCGCTTTCCAAAGATTTTTACAAAGAACTCAGCAAGTGGTATTTCTATGCCCTCACCCAGGTGGAGTTTCCCAATGACCGGAATGAAGACCCGCACACGCTCAGGGCCAATGCCATGATCCGGCTCATTACGCGGCTGATCTTTGTGTGGTTCATGAAGCAAAATCGCCTTGTGTCTGATGATTTGTTTGATAAAGATCAGGTGGATCAGTTGATTAATTACCAGGATGCCACCGGCAGCACCTACTACAAGGCCATTTTGCAAAACCTTTTCTTTGCCACACTGAACACGCCCCCGGAAAAAGAAAGAAAGTTTGTCAACCGCCAGTATGGCGTGCAGGGCTTTTACCGCTACAAGCGGTTAATCAATGATGAAGACCGGTTTCTGGAGCTCATGAAAGACATTCCGTTCCTGAATGGAGGTTTGTTTGAAAACCTGGACCAGGTCGGTACCAATAGCGAGGAAGAGATAAGGGTGGATTGTTTTTCCGATCGAAAGGTTAATGAAGAGCGCCTGAAAGTGCCGGACTACCTCTTCTTTGGCAGCCAACAAGCCAACCTGGAAGATTACCTTGGTACAAGACATCGGGATGAGGAAGTTACCGGGCTGATCGACCTGCTGAACCGCTACGATTTTACCATTGATGAAAACACGCCTTATGACCAGGAAGTGGCGCTTGACCCGGAACTGTTAGGATTGGTTTTTGAAAACCTGCTGGCCAGCTACAATCCTGAAACCGAATCCACAGCCCGGAGAGAATCCGGCTCGTTTTATACGCCCCGTGAAGTGGTGGATTTCATGGTGGAGGAATCCCTGCTCGAGCATCTGGCTCAGCAAACCCAACTGAACCGGGAAAGCCTGAAAGCCCTGTTCAAAAACAATGATGAGCAGCCTTTCGAAAAGCAGGAAGACAAAGCGGTCATTGTCAATGCGTTGAGTAACGTAAAGCTGATAGACCCGGCCTGCGGCTCAGGGGCTTTCCCGATGGGCGCCCTGCAAAAGATGGTGCATGTGTTGTCCCTGTTAGACCACGACAACCAAATGTGGAAAGAACGCCAGAAGGAGATAGCCATTGAAGAAACCAAAGAGGCTTATGAAATCGGCGACCATGAAGAGCGCAGGCAACGCCTCGAGGCAATTGAACAAGCCTTTGAGGAAGGGGTGAAAGAGCCCGACTATGCCCGGAAGCTTTTCCTCATCGAAAACACCATGTATGGCGTGGACATCCAGCCCATTGCCATACAAATTGCCAAGCTCCGCTTTTTCATTGCCCTGCTGGTGGACCAGGAAACAGAGCCGGACCGGGAAAATTTCGGCATCATGGCCCTGCCGAACCTGGAGACCAAGTTTGTGGCGGCTGATACTCTGGCACCGCTTCCCGGTGCTACCGACCAGTATGGGATCAGCTGGCAGTTTATTGAACCCCTTGAAAAAGAGCTCAACCAGGTACGGCATGAGCTTTTCAGTGCCCGCACCACGCGGACCAAGGAAAAGAAACGCCAACGCCACATGGAAATACAGGAAGAAATTGGCAGGGTGTTACAAGAAAATGGCTTCCCCAATACGATGGCGGAAGCCATCAAAAACTGGAATGCCTTTGACCCCAATACCCGGGCCGATTGGTTTGATCCCGAATGGATGTTTGGCCTGAACAAGTTTGACATTGTGATCGGAAATCCGCCTTATATCCGGATACAAAGCTTGCCATCTGCTACAACAAAGCAGTACAATCAAAACTATAAGGCTGCAACCAAAAATTACGATATTTATGTCCTCTTTGTAGAAAAGGGAATGGAATTGCTGAGAAAAGGAGGTAGCTTAATTTACATACAGCCAACAAAATTCTTTAACGCTGACTATGGAGAAGGTTTAAGGAACCTGATCAGTAAAAAACAGTGGCTCTGCAAGATCCTTGATTTCAAGGCCGCTCAGATGTTCAATACCGCTACCAATTATACCTGCATCCTTCACCTGAAAAAAGCACAACAGAAAGAAGCGCAATACATCAGTTTCCAAAACAACCCTTCCAAAGAGGACTTTATCAGGTTTATTAACAACGGTATCCATTCGAGCATTGAGGAAATAACCATAAAAAACGACCAGCTTTCAAAAAGCAATTGGAATTTTCATAATCCTGCAAAAAGTGCGGCTTTTGAAAAATTAGAAGAAGCAGGTACTCCATTAGGGAAGCTAACAGAGAAAATTTTTCAAGGATTGGTTACAAGTGCTGATCCTGTTTACATTTTAAGGAAGACGAACCAGGGATATTATTCTAAATACCTTGAGGAACATGTGGAATTAGAGGATCATTTCATGAAACCCTTGCTTAAAGGCGGGGAGATCAAACGTTACAAGATAGATTTTCAGAACCTCTACATCATTTTTCCTTATCAAATTCAAGATGGAAAGGCTGAATTGATACCGCCCAAAAAACTCAAAGCGAATTACCCAAAGGTCTGGGAATATTTGAAGCGTTGTGAGGATAAGTTACGTGGGCGGGAGAAAGGGAAAATGGATCATGAAGGATGGTATGGATACGGCAGGACACAAAATATTGCTGAATTCGGACAACCTAAAATCATGACCCAGGTCTTGGCAAGCAAAGCCTCAATGGTGCTTGACGAACAAGGGGAATATCGATTTGTGGGAGGTGGCAATGCAGGTGGCTATGGAATTGTCTTGAAACAGAATGCAGGAATCTCATACCATTGCTTGTTAGGGATCCTTAACAGTAGCCTCATTGATGATTATCTCCAAAGCCATTCCACCATTTTCCGAGGTGGGTTTTATTCTTATTCAAGAAGGTATTTGAAGGATTTGCCAATTGTACCCCCTTCGGCTGAGGAGCAAGCGAAAATCGAACAATTGGCAAAGGAAATATTGGAGAAAAAGGAATCTGGACAGGATACAAATGAAGAAGAGCAACAAATTGACCTCATGGTTTACAAGCTTTATGACCTGACTTATGATGAAGTGTTGGTGGTAGATCCGGAGGTGCCTTTTGGTAGGGAGATGTATGAGGAGTTTAGTTTTGAAGAATTAAATGTTTAATCAAATGATAACCCAAGAAGGACAACAAGCCATAAAAACCCGGGAAGACCAAGAACCGATACTGTTTGGAATAGATGGTGATGGGAATTATCGTCTAAGTGAAGGTCAAGAAGCCAGTTGGTTAAAGGATGGAGAAACTTTTGATACAAGTAAACTAAGAGAACGTATTGAGCCCTGGTTAACCTCTTTATTTCAGACAGAACATTTCTCCCTTCTTCTTGGCTCCGGCCTAACTGAAGCCATTCATAGAAAAGCTACAGGAGAAGGTGCTACCGGAATGGATGCTCAGGGATTTACAACCTTTAAAGAAAAAATAGACCAAGCGGCTAAAGAATCAGCAAATGAAGCCAACCGCTCTAAGGGAAATTTTGAAGACCAATTAAGGGTTGCTAATGAATTAATTAGAGGCATAGAACTATACTGCATCAATGAAGGTGAATCGGAAGATGAAACTATACAATCATTAATTCAAGAAAAGAATGATTTAGCAAATGAAATTCAAACGCTGTTAGGAAATTTTTCCAACTCCATCTTACAAGATGAAAAAAAGATAATCGAACAAGCAGTTGAGGATAACGCTCTGAACTACCTCGTCAATTTCTTGATGAGTTTTGCAAGTAGAACCGGAACAAGGGATCGGTTGCATATTTTTACTACAAACTATGATCGTTTAATTGAAACGGGTTCAGAATTAGCCGGTCTTCATCTTTTGGACAGATTTATCGGGGATTTAAAACCTATATTTAGGGCGTCTCGTATGAATATTGATATGCACTACGACCCTCCTGGAATTCGAGGAGAACCACGATACCTTGAGGGTGTAGCAAGATTTACCAAGCTTCATGGTTCATTAGATTGGTTTTATTCTAATGGAGAAGTCCATAAGCTGGGAGTTCCTTTCGGAGCAACTGATATAAAGCCATTTATAAATGTCCCCGGATTAGAAGATTCTTCAATGCATAATCTGATGATTTATCCTAATGAAGCAAAGGATAGGGATACCGCAGGTTATCCCTATGTTGAGTTATTCCGGGATTTTGCAGCGGCCAATTGCAGACCCAATAGCACATTAGTCACTTATGGTTATGGCTTTGCTGATAGCCATATTAACCGGGTAATTGAGGATATGCTGAGCATACCTTCAACTCACCTTGTTATCATTTCGTACAATGACAATTTAGGCACAATAAAACAATTTTACGACAGAATTGGAAGACCTGCTCAAATAAGTCTTTTAATAGGGAATCACTTAGGGAATATTGAGAATCTGGTTAATAATTATCTCCCTAAACCTGCCATAGATAAGGTTACAAGTAGAATGGAAGAATTACTACGGAAAAGAGGGTATGCAAAATCTAATCAGAGTGAAAATGGACAAGGAGAAAATGAGCATAATAAGGAAAACCAAAATCCAGAAACATGACCCAGACGCCGTTTGAAGATACGGAATCATTAAGAGTAGGGACCATTGAATTTGTTTCCCCAAGTGAAATAAAAGTGTTATTAAACACGGATACTCCTGATTCCGTAGCACTTAACACAACTACTCCAAGAGCATTTCCCAAAGTTAATAGTTATCTGATTGTTCCCAATGAACAAGGTTTTCTGGTGGGGCAAGTTGAATGGCTTACCATTGAACATTCTGATTATCCGAAAAGAAAAGGATTACAAGATTTTGGTTTGGTTGATCTTCCTTACCCTTTAAGAAAGCTAAAATTAAACCCTTTAGGTACTTTAAAAAAGGTTGTGGATTCTAATAGTGAGGTTGACTACAAATTTGAACGAGGTGCGGATACTTTCCCTTCGGTTGGGGAGGGTGTTCTGATTCCAACGGATGCTCAACTAAATTCCATTATAGAATCCAGTGATAATCCGGTTCAGATTGGCAATAGTCCTTTAGCTGGAAATGCAAAGGTTAAAATCAATCCGGACAAAATTTTTGGAAGACACTTGGCTGTATTGGGCAACACCGGAAGTGGGAAATCTTGTTCAGTAGCGGGTTTAATAAGATGGTCACTGGAGCAAGCAAGTAAAGAAAATGCCCACCCTAATGCCAGATTTATTATTCTTGATCCCAATGGTGAATACAAAAAGGCATTTAAAGGGGAAAATGATAATGATCCAATATCTAAATTTACCAAAGTATTTAAACTTCAGCCATCTCAGGATGAGAATAAATTAAGGGCTCCTTCTTGGTTATGGAATGCTCAAGAATGGAGTTCATTTACTAATGCGAGTGAAGGTGCCCAAAGACCTATTTTACAACAGGCATTGAGGTTAAGGCGAAATTCTCAAGCTGCCTTTGATAGCAGAGATCAAGAAATAGAAGATTTAACCACATTCCTACAAGGTTGCTACAATAGGCTCAATAGAGAAAAAAAGGATAATTCCCCTTTTGAACTACCAAATCAAGGGGCATATTGGCGTTTTATTGAACTATTGAGGACTACTCAAGACTCCTTAAGGTATATAAACGACAATTCACAAACATCTTTTTCTTCAGAAATTGATCCAATTTTTAATTTATTGGATGACGTTATAAACAAAAAAGTCTTCAATGATAAAGGATATAATAAACCCTTGGATTATGAAGATGTGGAAAAATTATTAGAAACTGTTGAGGATTCAATTGATCAATTGGGTGGGGACTTGGAGGATACTGTACCTCTAAATGAAGATACCCCAATACCCTTTTCTTCTTCTGACTTAATAAATGACATTAATTTTCTTGCTCGAAACTCTGGCAATCCACAATGGTTCGAATTTTTAATTGCAAGAATAAGAACCCTTCTTAACGATGAAAGAATGAGCTCAATAACAGAAATGGAAGAGGACGAGAGATTAGGTGATTGGTTAGATGGTTATGTTGGCAACCATACTGAGGATAGTAATAAAATTGCAATAATCGACTTGTCATTGATTCCATCAGATATAGTTAACATTGTAACAGCCAGTATAGCAAGGATTATTTTTGAAGGTTTACAAAGATACCGGGATTTACACGATAAAGGAAAAGTGTTGCCAACTTGTTTGGTTATGGAAGAGGCTCATACTTTTGTCAATCGTTATTCCAATCAGGATGGGAATAATACAGGAACTGTCTGTTGTCAGGTGTTTGAAAGAATTGCCAGAGAGGGAAGAAAATTTGGGCTCGGTTTGGTATTGTCCTCTCAACGTCCTTCGGAACTTTCTCCAACTGTTCTTTCGCAATGCAATACATTCTTGCTTCATAGAATTAGCAATGACAAAGACCAGGAATTAGTCCAAAGATTTGTGCCTGATAATTTAAAAGGATTACTAAGAGAACTACCATCTCTTCCCTCTCAAAATGCGATCCTTATGGGATGGGCTACTGAAATTCCGGTTATGGTTCGAATGAATGCACTTCCTGAGAAACATCAACCTCAATCAGAAGATCCTGATTTTTGGAATGTTTGGACAAGGAAGTCAGAAAGAACTGTGGATTGGGAAAGGATTGCAGCCGATTGGCAAAGAAGGGAATATCAGGAGAGTTCCGAAGATGAAGCAAATAATGATGATAATAATAAAATTGATGAAAGTGATGAAAGAAATGATAATGGGCAAACTGGTGATGAAGGAAATAAGGAATAACTACAACAAGTTGTTTTAAACAAAACAATCCTGCCTGACCTTTTAGGTAAACTCTTTCGATAATAATGCCGGAAGTTCCTAAAAAAATTGTTACTTTGCACTTCATGTGACAAAAAACCCTAAAATTTGGGGTTGATTGTTACACAAAAGGTAATTGCATGGTTAAAAGTACTTACATATCGGCTAATCTTACAGATGATCAAAGGGCCTTGTTACAGGCCCTGGATGACCATGAGGTTTTGTATTTTAGCTTGTCGGATCTTGAGCAGCGAATTGATACAGCACTTTCCGATAAAAACGAATTGGTGGAAAACCTTTACCAAAAGGGGTTTTTAACGCGTGTTGAAAGAGGTGTTTATGTACGCCCTCAGTTTACGGATATTCACGTATTGGCCTCTTTCATTAGTCATGGTGGGGCAGTTGCTTATTGGTCAGCCCTGCATTTGCACGGGCTTACCGAGCGCTTCCCCAACAAGGAGTTCATTAAAACCACCCGGCGCAAAAGGCCCACCAAACTGTTTGGCACACCGATAAAGTTTGTTACGGTAAAATCGTGCAAACTACAAGCGGGCAACATCCGGCAAGGCTATGGGGACAGGGCTTATTCCCTCACGGATGTTGAAATGACCCTGATCGATTGCTTTGATCAGCCCCGCTATGCCGGTGACTGGCCGGACCTTTTAAAGGCTTTTCATCAGGCAAAATTGGATGCTGAACAACTTATCAGGTATGCCCAAACTTACCAAAACCTTGCCCTGATCAAGCGGATGGGATTTTTAGCAGAATTGCTACAAAAGGATGGGTTAGAGGAATTCATTACGTTTGCCCAAAAGCAAGTCAATCAAAAATACACGTTGTTTGAACCGGGCGGCCCCAATGAAGGCAGGTTTAACAGTCGCTGGAAATTACGCATGAATATGACTGAATCCGCCATTTTAGAAATTGTAAACAGTCCTTATTAACCATGATCCTGCAAAAGGAAATAAGAGACCTTGCTAACGATTGGGGTGTGCCCCCCGATAGCGTGGACAAGGACTATGTTTTGGGTCATTTCCTGACCGGTTTTTACCAACATTTTGGTGATCAGCTCATATTCAAAGGCGGAACCTGTTTAAGGAAATGCTACTTTCCCGGTTACCGGTTTTCAGAAGACGTGGATTTCAGCAGCCGTTCCGGCGATTTTGAATTGACAGCGGGCCAACTGGAAACGGTATGCCAGGCAGTCTCCGGGCATAGTGGCATCTTGTTAAGCCCGGAAACTGTTAACCCTTTGTTTCACAAGGACGAACCTAAATGTTTCCAGGTCAAAATCCGTTACTGGGGAGCCAACCATTCCAAAAACCAGGAACCGCCTTCACCGGATCGCTGGCAGACTAAGATCAAGCTGGAAATTTCCATCGATGAAATTTTAGTAACACCCCCTGGTTTAAGAGAGATCAATCATCCTTACTCCGATGCATTGATGAATATTGAACCTATTGAATGCTATACCATCGATGAGATCATAGCGGAAAAATTGCGCTCTTTGGTGCAACGGTCCTATACGGCTCCCAGAGATATTTACGATATTTACCGTTTAACCAATAATTTTTCAAAAGATGACTGGCAACGAATATTCCCTGTTTTCAAAGCAAAGATGGAACATAAAGACTTGGTTTATAACGATGCCTCTGATTTAATCGATGAAAAATCCCTTGACCGGGTGCGCAAAGCATGGGAGAACAGCCTGGCCCATCAAATTCCCGAACATGAGGATAAGGATAAAGAAAACATAATGCAATCCGTTGCAGAACGCATTCAACAAAATCTGGCATAATGGCTAAAAACTTCATCACCAATAATGAAAACCAAAAATCCCTCAAAGGGCGGATCCGCACATTGATCTCCATCAGTGACGAACTGAAATTCCTGGTGGGCTTTTTCTATTTCTCCGGCTGGGAAGAAGTGTATCAACAGCTCAGGGAAAATAAAAACATACAACTCAAGCTCTTGGTAGGCCTGCAGGTGAGCAAACTGGTTAACCAAATGGTGGAGCATGGCGAAGAGGAAGAAGACCTTTCGCAGGAAGACCATTTCCACAAGTTCATGTCTTCTTTAGGCCAGGCACTCAACAACGAGGAAATGGACACGGAGCCGTTCTACAACCAGGTCACCTTTTTCCTCAGAATGATTCAGGAAAACCGGCTTTTGATCCGCAAGACCGAAAACCCCAATCACGCCAAACTTTACCTTTTCAAGCTGAACCAGGAGCAAAGTAATATTCAAAATATGACCGGCCAGTTTGTCACCGGAAGCAGCAATTTGACCAAGGCCGGTCTTTCGGGTCAGGAAGAATTCAATGTGGAGATCAAAGACTACGGTTTCCCTGAGGCCGAATCCTATTTTGATGAGCTCTGGGAACGAGCCATTCCCATTTCCGAAGATGATACCCGGAGGAAAAAGCTGCTCCGGTTCATTGAATACAAATCCCAGGCTGCCACCGTCACTCCTTTCGAGGCCTATGCCCTGGTTTTAAAAACGTACCTGGACCTCCAGGAGCAAAAACACATCCGGCCCGAAGTGGAAGGTTTGCTTGAAGAAAAAGGCTTTAAGAAGTACAGCTACCAGCTGGATGCGGTCAATCAGGCCCTGAACATCATCGAAACCTACAACGGGGTCATCATAGCCGATGTGGTTGGATTGGGGAAATCCATAATTGCTTCCCTCATTGCCAAAAATCTTGGTCAAAGGGGAATGGTCATCTGCCCTCCGGGCTTAATGGGCGATAAAATGAGCGGTACAGGTTGGTATGGCTACATCCAGGATTTTAGGCTATATGACTGGGAAGTAGAAAGCCGGGGCCGTTTGCAGGAGTTGGCGGAATATATTCACGAAAAGAACATTGACGTAGTCATCGTTGACGAGGCGCATTATTACCGCAACCAGGACACGGCCGATTACGAGGCATTGCTGAACATTTGCCGTGATAAAACCGTGATCCTGCTCACAGCAACGCCCTTCAGTAATTCCCCGGCCGACATATTTTCCCTCTTGAAATTGTTCCTGGTTCCGGGTAAATCCGGCATCACCATCGAAGACAACCTGGAAGGCTTGTTCAGTGCCTACAACTTCCGTTTCAGACAGCTCAACGAGATCATGAAGTATTACAACTCGGATGATCCCAAAAAGTCAAAGAAGGCGGAACAATTATACGTGGAGCTAATTGGCGATGATCTGCCGGTGGATATTGATAAAGTGCGCCGGGAAACACAGCGATTGGCCAATAAGCTCAAAAACATCATCTCCTCAGTGGTGATCAGGCGAAACCGGCTGGACCTAAAAAAAGACCGGCAATATTCGCAGGAAGTTGATCAGTTATCGGATGTACAGGATCCGGTGGAATTGTTTTTTGAGCTCAGCCCGGAGCAAAATGATTTTTACAACAGGATCATTCATGAGTATTTCCGGGAGAACGGCCGTTTTTCAGGAGCCATTTACCAGCCCTTTAGCTATGAAACCATCGTAGAAGACCCGGAAAACCTGGACGAAACGGGAAACCGGGCCTATCAACAGCAGCGGAACTTGTATGACTTCATGAGGCGCTTGCTGGTCAAGCGTTTTGAAAGCTCATTCGGGGCATTTGCTGAATCCATAGAGCGATTCCTGAGGGTTCACGAGATCGTGGAAGATTTTATCGAACAATCCAATGGCAAATACATTCTTGACCGCAAGCTCATCGAAGACATTTACCAAAAGGATGAGGACGAGATCATGGAGTCATTGTACAAGTTTGAAAATGACCTGCTGGAGAAAAAAGTCCCCAAGAACAACAGGGTTTACGATATCAATGAATTTGAAAGAAAGGAAGACTTCCTTGCCGACATTCGAAAAGACAAGGAGTTGTTCAAAGCCATCATGCAAGAATTGGAGCAGCTCAATATCGTAGAACAGGATCCCAAGCGGGAAGCCGTTTACGACCAAATTGACCATATTTTAAAAAATGAAAGTCCCAGGCGAAAAGTAGTCGTCTTCTCCGAGTACATTGATACCATACGCCATCTGGAAGGATTTTTAAGTAAACGTCTTGGGGAGCGTCTGTTGGTGTGTGAAGGCAAGGTCACTAAACAATTGCAAAATCAGCTTTATTCGGACTTTGACGCCCAATACAAAGGCGAACAAACCGATCAATTTGATGTGTTGATCACCAGCGATAAACTTTCAGAGGGCATCAGCCTGAACCGGGCAGGCGCCATTATCAATTACGACATTCCCTGGAATCCCACCCGTGTCATTCAGCGAGTGGGGCGGATCAACCGGATCGGCACTAAAGTATTTGACGAACTTTACATTTACAACTTTTTCCCCACCGAAACCGGCGCGGATGTGGTCAAATCAAGGGAAATTGCCGGTCAAAAGATGTTTTTGATCCATAATTCATTGGGAGAAGATGCCAAAATTTTCGAGGCCGGAGAAGAACCCACCCCTTCAGGCCTGTTCAACCGGTTGAACCAGAATCCCTACGATGCAGAGGAATTGAACACTTCCACCATCATCAGGAATCAATACAGTGAAATCAAGGATCATTACCCTGAAGTGATCAGTAAGATCAAAGAATTGCCTCATCGTGTAAAAACCGCCAAGTCCTATTCCCACAACCAACTGACCGTTCTCAGAAAAAAAGGATTGGGCCTGTTTTCCCAGGTTGTCAATGAACCCCAGGCAAAAGACAACCAGGTGGAAGAAGTCCCTTTTGAGGAGTTCTTGCCTTTGGTGGAATGCGAATACGACCAAACCCGCCTTGAATTGTCCAAAAACTTTTGGCCTGCTTACAATGCCATTAAATCTTACAAACCCAAGTACAAGGCCTCGAAAAGCGAGAATGCCCTGGAAACCAAGGCCCATACCAACCTTAAATTGGGCTTAAAGCTTTTGGATCCAAAAGAAGAAGCCATTGCTGAATTCATGAAAACTTTGATCCGGGACATTCGGCAATTACACACGTTATCGAGTCGGACTTTGGGCAGGTTAGGCCGGAAAAACCTATCCGAAAAATCGGATGATCAGGAACAAAAAGCTTTTTTTGACGAAGTTCGCTGGATCATGAACCAACTCGGCCCGGACTACCTGGAAAAAATATTAAAACGAGTTGAAGGACAAAAGAGTGAGGTGATCATTGGGGTAGAGAATCAGAGCAAATAGAGCCTGTGCACAACAGCGTATATAACTTATGGCTGGGAAGGTGGTAAATTCAAACTTTGTGCTTTTAAGTGAGTTTGTTTCAAGCGGACAAGAAAGTTCTTAGAAAGCCGCCACAAGTCATATACGCATACCGTTATGCTTCACCCTAAGAGAGCGAACAAATGATAAAAAAGGATAAGAAAATAATTATTGAATTTGTTGATGAAGATTTCTCTAAACTTTTAGAGGAAG
>Ga0207421_10006818_pt1 | contig 12351 bp, 14 predicted proteins | sample SodLakKL_010_SED_4_FD_187542 | JGI IMG/M metagenome (GOLD analysis project Ga0207421, IMG submission 187542) | Alkaline sediment microbial communities from Lake Tanatar, Kulunda Steppe, Russia - 8KL_010_SED (SPAdes) (version 2) | ecosystem: Environmental > Aquatic > Non-marine Saline and... | reverse complement strand
ATTGTTGTTCATGAAACTCGTCATGATCTTGCCAACGTTTCCACATGGTATACTGATAGTTGCGGACAGGGTTCAGTGTATCTTCCATGTGAATGCTACTTCCCCCATATCTACCTGCAAGAGGTAAAATGCCTGTTTGGATATTAGCCATAAACCCGACAAGTCCCGGGTGTGTGGCAGTGGTGATACATACCCGGGGACCCACTTTGTTCATCAGATCGAAACTTTCTTGATTATTCAAAACTTTAGACATATTTAGGGCAAGGTAGATGGGGGTATCCTTCATATTTTCAGTCTTCATAACTGTACCTCCTTATTATTGATTTACCGTATTATTGATTTACCGTGCGCGCCAATTTCAATCTTTGCGGTCTTCGCTCCGACTACACCTACTTCATATAGAAGGTGGCATCCACCAGCCGCACGGGGTATTAAGCTGCACCATTATAGCTTCAGCATTATTTTGTTTAGCTTCTTCTATCATTCGATTTACCCTTGTCCATGAATGCTGCCGTTTATTTATACAGACCAAGCAGTGCTGTTGATCGCCTCCGAAAGGGTTGGGTGGATATGAATTAGGTTCTGGAGGTCATAGACAGTAGCGCCGAAGTGTATGGCCGTGATCAATTCGTGGATTAATTCGCCCGCTTCCGGGCCGATAATATGGGAACCCAAAATCCTTTTGCTGTCACTGTCAAGTACCAGCTTAACAAAACCGTCCAGCTTTTCAGTCGCCAGTGCCCGTCCATGGGACGAAAACGGATAACGTTGAACTTTTACCTTATAGCCTGCCTTAGCTGCCGTAGCTTCACCCAAACCCACACCGGCTATTTCCGGCTCGGTAAATATGGCAAACGGGATCAACCTGTCTTTGGAAACAATCTTTTCGCCCTTAAAAAAGTAACGGGATAGCAAGATTGCATCATGCCAGGCTTTATGGGTAAACATCATCCCCCCAATCACATCACCGATAGCCCAGATGCCTTCAGCACTGGTTTTGAAGCCCTCGTCAACAACAATGTAGCCCCTTTCGTCTGTCTCCACTCCCGCTTTTTCAAGGACAAGCATGTCGCTGTTGGACGCCCTTCCCGTAGCTACCAGGATTTGATCAGCGAGGTAACGCACCGACCCTTTATCGGTTTCATCCACAACGTAAACAGAGCCGTGCTCTGCACCTACTGAGCTGACATTGGTGTTGGTCTTTACGTTGATCCCTGCCGATTCCAAAACATTGTGGATTTCATCCGATATTTCCGGTTCAAGGTTTGCCGCCAGGCGATCGCCGCGTTGAACAATGGTCACTTCAACTCCCAGTCGGACAAACAGCTGCGAAAACTCAAGGGCAATTATACCGCCGCCCAGGATAAGCAAGCTTCCCGGAAGTTCCTTCATTTCCATGGCCGAAGTTGAAGTCAGATAATTTATTTCGCTTAAACCTGTTAGCGGCGGCACAGCGGATCGTGCCCCGGTGGCAATCACTATCCTTTCAGCGGTAAGAGTTTCACCATTAACTTCTACGGTATGAGTGCCGGTGAATACTGCCTGTCCGTCATAAAGCATTATATGATCATTTTCCTCAATATTATTATAGATGCGGTTCCGTATTTTTCCGATCAAACGCTCCTTGCGATCGACCATTGCTGCCCAGTCCGCCTGTGGCGGGTTTGCGATAACGCCAAATTTTCGGGCATCGCGCACTGTCTGCATAACCCTGGCCGAACTGATCAGTGTTTTCGAAGGAATGCAACCGTCATTTATACAAGTTCCCCCAAGGCGGCTGCCCTCAACCATCGCTGTTTTCCAGCCATTAGCTGCAGCCGGTTTAGCCAGATTCATACCTGCTGAGCCGCCTCCCAGGACAATCAAGTCGTATCTTTTCATGTCAGGCCTCCCTGAAATATTATCCGGATTTTCGTTGAACAGTGAACTAGCAGGACAATATGATACCCAAGGCTCAACTTATCCACTCCAGAGACGATGCAGATTGCAGTAAGCGCGAGCTCTGACTTTTCCCTCAGTACATTCAAACTCAGCTTCCGGTTTATCTGTTGGTTTTAGAAATGTCCTTTCGCTTTTTCCGCCGTTAATAATTTGAATCCACTCAATGTAGTGCTTTGCTTCCATGGGATGAGAGGAACTGCCGACTCTTACTTCCACTCTACCATTTTTTTCTTCCACTTCAGGCACATGTTTTTCTTTCGATGCGTCTACAGTATTCTCTGTCATCAATTCCATGGGCTGGTTGCAGCAGACCAGTTCCCCTTTTCCCGTATGCAACACCTCTACGATGTTCTCACATACATCACACCTGTATATTTCCTGGAGCGTAGTCATTTTTACATACCTCCGTTTTGATTTGTTTGTCCATATTATCGCACGGGGTGCTTAGATATCTATTAGCAAAACACCCATTACTTTGTGATACAGGAGAAGAAAGAACCTACGTGGCTTTTCAAAATAAAGGGGACGTTGAGAGTCGAAAAGCCAGGGGGAAGTTTTTTCCTTCATCTACTGGTATTTTTTATTCAACATAAAGTTAACAAAAAAATATGCGGCTATGCCAATAATTGCTGCACCTATAGCTGCACCCAGCAGGAAAGTGGAGCCGAAAAACTCTAAAAAGCTAAAAATCTTCTCCTTGACATTGCCCAGCTTTAACATAATAGAGTACTGGTCGATTACAAATTCCACGATGTTCTCTTTACCTGTAACCGGAGTCAGGATTAATCCTCCAACGACTAAGTTCAAGGCGTACATTATGGGGATCAAAGGCGCGGTTATAAGGCTCGTTACAGCTGCGCTGGCGCGATTAACCCTGAAAATCACTGCCAGTAAAAAGGCAAAAATAAACCCAATACCCAGGGTAGGAAAAAAGTTAATGCCTATGCCAAAGGCGCACCCCAGGGCAACATTGCGCGATTTATCCTTTATAATCTGTGTTTCAATAGTAAGGTAAAATCGTTTTTTAACGTTTTCCCATCTCGAAAAACGCTTTTCTCTCAAATCAATGCTTACCCCCCCTGATAAAATAGCACGGCGACGGCAGCCCCATCTAGCACCCATCCATAAGGTGTTGGCTGAAGAAGCGTTTTAGTATGGCGAAGAATAAGACCAGAGGGTTATAAAACTTGAGTAATTATTATATATATCAGCGCCGTCTTTTAGCGAACCGGAGCGGATCTGCCGGGTTTTCCAGATTGTTCGCAGAGGTCCACTGCCATAACCTTTAACGACCGAGTCATTACTTGCGAAACAGACCTGAAATGGAACTGCCGGAAATGTGGACTGTTTTCTTTACACTTTTACCGATACCATGTGCAGCATCAGAGATGTCTTCTTTACCCTCTAAGATTTTGTCCTTGCCCTTCCCAATTTTTTTATCTACTTTTTTCACGGTTCTGTCAAAGCGCTTACCAACGGGTTTCTTCTTACTCTTGCTCATTGATGATCCTCCTTTAATGTCTTTATAATGTCCTTGATTTTTAACACTATCGCTGAGCCAGGGTCGATTCAACGCTGTTCTTATCCTGCGTTAATGTCTTATTGAACCATATGCTCGGAAGTCTATTAGGAATGCACCCCTTTAAATTACTCTGGTAACAACATAATAAATAACGATGATTACCACAATTATCCCGATAATTCTAAACATACTTATCACCCCCTTTGATGATGCTTTCGAATATTCCACCAAGCTGCTTCAAAGGCATATTTGGCAAACCAGGCCAGAAAAGGAATGATAAGCAGAGCGGGAAAAATGCCTTCCACAATTACAGGGTCGGGCTCGTTTGTATCATCATAGTAACCGTATAAGGTTTCGCGACTTTTTTAGCTTGGGTTAAGCATAACTCGCGGAGGCTTGAGCGTAATCCTCCTGCCGGGACCTCTTCCGGTATACGTTACCTCCAAGATTGTTTATCTTAAGTTCCAGATCCTCATAACCCCGGTCCAGGTGATGGGCCTCCAGAATCTCGGTTTTGCCTTCCGCCGCCAACGCTGCCAGAACCAGGGCGGCACCTCCTCGCAAGTCGGTAGCCTGAACCCGATTCCCCCATAAATTGCTGTTCCCTGTTATACTAAGGCTTTGGCCGTTTAACCGGATATCAGCCCCCATGCGGGTCAGGCCTTCCACATGCCTGAAGCGGTTCTCAAAAACGGTTTCCCTGATTGTTCCCAGTCCGTGAGCCTGCGTCATCAGGGATGAAAAGGGGGGCTGTAGATCAGTAGGGAAACCAGGATAGGGCATGGTTTCAATATCCACCGCCTGTAAAAATGAGGCAGGGGTTACGGTCACTTCTCCTGGTTTAGACTCTACCACCTGAACGCCCGCTTCCTCTAACTTGGCCGTCAGCGGCTTTAAATGATCCAACACCACATTTTCAATTATTACTCCGCCTCCAACCATAGCCGCTACAATCATGTAAGTGCCTGCCTCGATGCGGTCAGGGATAACCCGGTAGCGGGCACCTTTAAGCGAGCTAACTCCTTTTATTCTGATAATAGACGTTCCCGCTCCACTAATACTTGCGCCCATTGCCGTAAGAAAACCGGACAACTCCACCACTTCCGGTTCCAGTGCGGCGTTTTCAATTATAGTTTCCCCTTTGGCCAGTGTGGCTGCCATCATGATGTTTTCTGTAGCTCCTACGCTGGGGCAGTCCAGGTAGATGTGGTTACCAATCAAACGGTTACTTCTAGCTTCCACCCACCCATTTCTCTGAGTAAATTTCACTCCCATTGCCGCTAAACCTTTCCAGTGAAGATCCAGGGGGCGGCTACCGATGGAACACCCGCCCGGTGCAGATATTTTTGCCCTGCCAAAACGTGCCAGAAGGGGTCCCAACAACAAAATGGAGGCTCTTATTTGATTAATCAGCGAGTGCGATGCCGTAAAACGATTGACCGTTGAGGCATCCAGGTACAGGTTGTGTTTTTCGGTCCCAACCCCCATCCCTATTTCAGAGACAATTTCTTTCATGATACAAACATCCAGGAGGCAGGGAACGTCTTCAATGATAACCGGTTCATCAGTTAACAGTGAAGCAGCTATTAATGGTAAAGAAACATTCTTAGAACCGCTAACCCTTACCCGGCCCCGAAGTGTATGGTTTCCTTCAATAACTAATGATTCCATAGTTTTCGACTCCTAAACTTTTTATAATCACGCGTTTTCAGCCTCACTGTAGCAAACGCCACATCGGTAACTGACATACCGTAGTTTTTACCACTTAATACAATCATCATAATTGCAAACTTTCTCGGGTCTTTCGATTATTGATAATATCAATTAATTTAGTAATACTCCAGGCGAGTATAGTATAAACAATCATTGCTATAATAAGAGCTGGCTCTAAAACCGATTGTGTTTCTATACCCTCTGTAACGGACATTCTGAATATGCCCGCAAATGGGGCCAGAAATAGGTTTGTAACAGAATAGATGATGGCCACAAAGGTGCTTTCAGGATTTGCTCCGAGAACTTTAAAAGCAAGCCGGAATGCAAATAAAACTTGTAAAGCACCCAGAATATAATAGATAATTCTTCTGGTCTTTATGTTTCCTTCGTTTTCATGCATGTTTTCATGCACTACATTGATTTTTTCCATTGTTTGATCGCTCCTTTTTTTTGATCTCGCTTTTAATCGTGTCATTCCTCCGTTCAACCCTCCGTTCAACTCCGCTTAGCGCTGACATTAGCCTGCGCTTTCTCCTTCAGCTTGTTTAAGTCGGCCTGCCATCCAGTTGAACCCCTTCTTTTGCCATGACAGTTCTTTCTCGTTCAAGTAATTCTCTTCCTTATCCTTTTTTGAGATAAAAATGTTTTCACATCTTTCAACCCCTACAGATACCACCCTATTAGAACCTTCATTATACATAGTATCAAACGGAATGCTTAGCATTCTATTAGCAATATTAGCAATATCTTAATTATTTCCTAAATTGTTTGCAGCATAAAAGTGATTCCAGGAATTATCCATGGCCCGGGGTGAAGGTAATATCATAAAGTTCTTGGGTAAGCTTAAGAAGACCCAGAGCTTCCAGCTCTTTTCTGTTCGCATCTAGATCCTCTCTTCATCACCTGCATCTCCTGTATCGTCTTCATCACCTACATCGCCTGCATCGCCCTCATCGCCTGCATCACCCTCATCGCCTGCATCATCTGCATCATCTGCATCATCTTCATCACCTGCATCACCCTCATCGCCTGCATTATCTTCATCACCTGCATCGTCTGCATCAGGAGTTTCCGGTGGTTCTTCTTCGTAATCTTCTTCAGGTGATTCTGCATCACCAGCTGGCTCCAGTACTTCTTCTGTTAATTCCTCATTTTCATCTCTGGTGGAAGGAACTTTTATATCGGTGACGGCTAATTCTAACCAATCACCATCTTCGTTATAAGCAAATAGGTGATAAGTATACTCTTTGCCCGCTGTCAGCCCATCATCAACAAAATAGTTTTCTAAACCCCCTAATGTATCTAAATGCGTAAGGTCATCTTCACCAACGGCTTGTCTGTATAAATATAATATCTGCTCCGCTTTTTCAGTGCCCCTGTCCCACGAGAGTTGAGCTCTCAGCGGGTTGTAAGACAAGTGCGCAGTAAAACCTGAAAGAGTGCGGACATCATCCGGTTCTTTTTTAACCTGTTTAACATGCAGGTTGCAATTTTCTCGAGGTACGCGGCGTATTGGAAAAATTTCACTAACGATGCTGCCAGATGGACAGTGATTACCCGCTCTTAAACCGGACTTGCTGCAAATATTAACCGGCTCGCTGATACCCGATGGTCTTTCAAAATCAACCGCGGGATCATCGCCCATTATCTGATTAATAAGCTGGTTCATAAAAACAATCGTGGAACTGCTTCCTCCCTGGATTCTGCCAAGCTTTTGTATATCATGGCCCATCCAAAAAGACACAACCAGATCCGGGGTGTATGCCACCAGGTATGCATCACGGTTATCGCTTGTGGTGCCTGTTTTCCCGGCTACCGGACGTCCTACATTCAGCCGGGAGGCTGTACCTCTATGCACGGCATCTTTTAGCATATGGGTCACCAGGTATGCGGTTTGGGTAGATAATACGTCATCGGGTTCATTGCCATATTCATAGATGACGTTTCCCGATGCATCTTCGATTCTCTTTACTGTGTGAAGTTTTGTTTTGAGTCCCTGGTTGGCCAGAACGCCAAATGCCTGTGCCATATCAAAAGCTGTAACACCATGCGTCATTCCGCCGAGGGCCGTTGCTAAATTGTAATCATCGGGATGAATAGTTGATATTCCCATTCGCTCGGCATATTCCAGGCCAACTTCGGGTGTGATCATTTCAAAGGTTTTAATGGCTGGGATGTTTAATGAATGCACGAGGGCTTCCCTTGCAGTCACCGGTCCATGGAAACGTCTGCCAAAATTTTCAGGCGCCCAGCTTCCCCGGGTAAAGGGAGAATCATCTATAATGGACCCTGGCGTCATTAAGTTTTCTTCAATGGCAGGCCCATAAGCGAAAATGGGTTTGCCTGCCGAGCCTGGCTGGCGACGGCTCAAATAACGCAAATTCTGGTTTTGTTCACAATATTCTCTACCGCCTACGAGGGCCAATACTTCTCCAGTTGCCGGGTGGGTGACAACTGCAGCAGATTGAGGTTGGGGGATACCATTTTCCACGATCACTTCTTCGGGGTAGCTGGCATAATTACTTTCTGATAATAATTGTTTCATTTTGTCCATGTCAATCCGAGCCGTTTGCTGGGGATAGAGATTTTCATCGTTCAGTATGTCTTCAGTCCTTTGTTGAATTTCGGCATCGAGGGTGGTGTAAACCCGCAATCCAGCATTGTAAATAACCGAGTATGCATCTTCCCTGGTTTCGTACTCGGGCATGGATACCAAAATATCGATCATTTCATGATGCAGAACGTAATCAACAAAATATGGAAATTGGTGCCCCCGTAAAGGAGGTTCAGCAAAATAAAGTTCCGTGTTTCTGGCCTCTCGCAGTGCGGAATTGCTGATAAAGCCCAGTTCGTGCATTTTGCTTAAGACAAGAGATTGCCTTTGCATGGCAACTTCCTGGTTTCTGTATGGAGAGTAATAATTCGGTGAGCGGGGTATACCGGCTAACATGGCAGCTTCGGCGACATCTAATTCCCCGACACTTTTGTCAAAATAAACATTAGCGGCGGCTTCTACTCCATAAGCCCCGTGGGCAAAATAGATTTCGTTTAAGTAGATTTCCAGGATTTCGCTTTTTGAATACAGCCTTTCCATTTTTAAAGAAAGCCAGGCTTCCTGAACTTTTCTACGGAACGTTTTCTCTGGAGTCAGAAAGACGTTTTTAATTAGCTGCTGCGTAATTGTACTTCCGCCCTGCTCCGTCCAGTCTCCATGTCTCAGGTTTGCTACAAAAGCCCTGGTAATGGCGGTTGTATCAACACCATAATGATCATAGAACCGTTCATCTTCTATGGCAATAAAGGCATCAATTACATGTTCCGGTATCGTTTCGAGCGGAATTTCAATGCGATTTTGTTCGTCATATAACTCTGCAAGCTCAACTCCGTTACGATCAAAAATATAAGAGGTTAATACAGGCCGCAAAGTTCCCGCATTAAACTCGGGAGCATCTTTTACGTAAGAATAGACAATACTTAGCGCACCCGCTCCGATAACGATTACTAAAATTACCAAGAACAGTAAAGCAATTTTAAGCAATCTTAAAAGGGATGTCCGTTTCCTTGCTTTTCCTGTCATCCCGTTCACTCCTTCGCAATTATTATCTTGATGTAATTACATCTTATTGCACGGGGTGCTCAGGAGTCTATTAGCAATATTTCCATTTTTTTTTCAATGTCTTGTGGTGTTGAATGCCCGCTACAAGATTCCAAAGTTCTGCAACGCGTGGATAACAAGGACAATGAACAAAGAAAGACTCAACCCCACGTGGAACAGGCGCCACGACTCACGTTTTTGGGTCAATAGTCCGAATCGCATCATAAAACCGGTAGCTACGATAACCATAAGAAGGAGATAAGTTGCAAGGCCTGCTCCCAAGTCAGGCGCAAACTCTGCAGGACGACCCATCTGTTGCGCAAAATGTACCGATATAAAAATGACTGCCAGCAAATACCCAAACACGTGAACTTTCAGGAGTGTGCCGCGATTAACTGTAGTATAACGCTTCATATAGGCGAATACTAGGATGAAAATGAGGAGGTACGCTCCTCCTATGATCGAAAGCCAGTGATGCAAGAAGAAGGGCCCAATTGAAAAGTGAAGATCCCATAAACTCATGTAAGTGCCAACACCTACGAAGATGAGGATCACCAGGAGCCCTACTGCAAGTCTGAATTGATTTTTCATGTTCGTTCATCCCCCTTAAATTGAATCAGGTTCTTAACTTATATTAATACTATACTGACAAGTTCTTAGAAAGCTATTAGCAATGTTCTCGTTTTTCCGTTTTTTTTCGCTTAAACACCCTTAATAATCCCATTTTTTTTCTTTCTGCCAAATTGTTTGCACCCCCAAGAAAAAAAATGCACACCTCTTCATAATTTTGCACCAGGGGTGTGCATACTTTTTGGCGGAATGGTGTACAAAGGGTAGATTAGGCCTTTTTCTGCAGCCCAATTTACCCCTGAAAGCACGAAAAGCCCTTGATTTAAGGGCTTCCGCATTGTATCAATATTTGAGGTTTACATTTGGTGGAGGCGAGGGGAATCGAAGTCCTGACCCCTTGAATGGCATTAAAGTGTTTTACCGCTGAACTACGCCCCCAGAATATAATATTTACCTGAACCTGAACAGTCTTTTTCCTATGTGTAACAATAACCACTATTAACTGCACTTCAACATTATTATTTCGCTCTGCAGTTCGCCAAGCTTATCGGGGTAGTGAAACCCTGACAAAAGATTTTCTGCTTCTTGCATTAAAAAAACAAAAATATTGGAATATTGCTAATAGATTTCTAAGCATTCCCGTTGATATTATAATAATACAAAAAATTGTTGTGCCAGTCCATAATACCAGATAAGGGGTAACTTAAATGGGACTTATAACCTGTCTAATTAACAGTGTTATCGTCGGTCGACTGGACGACACGGAGGGAATGAATTGAATTGAATTCCGGTAAACGATCACCTTTATTATACTTATTTATTGTTATGCTGCCACTTGTCCTGATGGGTTGCCAGGAAGTGGAGGACCCTGCTTATTTTCTGCAACGTAAGGTAGGAAGCACCGAAAACCCTTTCCTGGAAGAGGTAGACAGTACCAAAAGCCCAGTGCTGGATATGGCTGAAAAAGATCCTGTGCTGAAACTGCTTGGTAAAAGTTTTGATGAAATAAAGCAATTGAAAGGAGAGCCAGACAAAGAAGGTTATAGCGAACGGCTTGGGCCGCATAATTATATTCTTTTTCGACAGGAAGAAGGGTTTATCCGGTTTTGTTCTCCGGAACCTTTAGACAATAAAATTGCGGCTAGCATTATTTTAGGACCGGGGCAAGAAGTTTTAGGCGCAAAAGTGGGAATGCTTTTCGCGGAGATAAAAGACATTTTAGGAGAACCTGATTTCGGTCCTGAACATAGCATGGACAACCTGTATCATATGGGCTATTATTTCGGAGAAATGAATGATGGTATACCGGAGGCTTTTATTAGCTTTTCTGCTGCTTGTATTAATTCACCCACTGACGACGTTTTCATCAAGTGGGAAGCTTTTGAGTACGGCCAAATGAAAAGATTGTAGGCGACAAGATAAGCGCTGGACATAAAAAATCTATCTCTACAACAGGTTATGGCAAGATTTTCCTAAAGGTATCCCGGCGTGGTGCTTCCTGCAAGCATCTTAAAATAATATTCTATACTCAAGAGGTTATTGACCAGAAAGGTATAGTCATTAAAAAGAAGGGAACACCATAATGGAAATGATGGAAAATGAACACGAAATAACCGAGAAGTCCCAATCAGATCCGCAGCATTTCGTGCATCATTATAACCACTACCTGCCACAGATATATAACTACGTCTTTTATAAAGTCGGCAACACCCACGTCGCTGAGGATATCGTTTCGGATACCTTTTATAAAGCCTTGAAAAACATCAGCAAATACAAAAACAAAGGCTTTTTCCAGGCATGGCTCTTCGCCATCGCCCGAAACACTGTGATCAGCCACTACCGCAAAAACAGCCGCGAAATCTTATACAGTTTCGATAATACAGACCATCCGGACCCTGTAACTGTGGAAGACATTGTTTCCACAAAAGAATCGAGAGCTGAGCTGCTGAACAAAGTAGCATCTTTGCCTCCGAACCAGCAGGATGCCTTACTGCTCCGTTACACCGAGGATTTAAAGATAAAGGAAATAGCCTGCATCCTGAACAAATCAGAGGGTGCAGTTAAGCTGCTCCTCCATAGAGGTCTGCGGAACCTGTATAGTGAACTATCTAATAGCGAAAAAGGCAGCGCTGTACTATACCGTGAGGCTGTACTATACCGTTAGATTGCTCCGGTTTCCTGCTAAGGGTAAGGGATTCTATTAAATTACTTCTATCCCATAGCTCAATGTTGTTCGCTTTAGCCAGCTTCTTTGCCGGAACAGTAAAGTAGCTATTGGTTGCAACGATTGCTTTAGTGCAACCATAAAATTTTCTTGCGGATGCTGTCTCCTGCACAGCTTTAACCCCAGTCTTACTCCTGTAGCGTTTAGCCTGGACTGCAATCTTTTCTTTGCTGTTTTGCATGATCAGAGCACAGTCAAAATCACCAGCTTTTCCGATAGTCCTAACCTTAAGGAATCCATTAGAATTTCTTAGCATTTTATGCGATTGAGCATTTCATGCGATTGCAAAAATAAAAGCGAAAAGCAACTACAGCTAATTGGCTTATGTTTTTCTTCGACTGTACGATCTTTTGGATCTCGGTGGACCGAGCACCTCCGAGGCCACTATCCCCAGGGGGAGCCTCTCACCCTCTAAGAATCCTTTGAGTTCCCTTTCAAGCTCCCCAGTATCTTTTGTTGTTTTATATACTTTTTTCTTGCCCCTAATTACAAGCTCCATTTAATATCCCCTTAGCCCTACTTGTTTAAAGTCCGCTCCATTATTTGCCTTATTCATCTTCTTTCTCGGCATCAGGCCTTATTTTGGAGATGGAATCCCGCATCTGGGTATCCGATTGAATGTTTTGCATGTTATAATAATCCATCACGCTAAGGTTGCCTTCCCGCAGTGCCTGAGAAAGGGCTTTAGGCACTTCTGCTTCCGCTTCCACAACTTTGGCCCTCATCTCCTCGACAGAGGCCTTCATCTCCTGCTCCTTTGCCACAGCCATGGCCCGCCTCTCTTCA
>Ga0207421_10006817_pt1 | contig 12352 bp, 11 predicted proteins | sample SodLakKL_010_SED_4_FD_187542 | JGI IMG/M metagenome (GOLD analysis project Ga0207421, IMG submission 187542) | Alkaline sediment microbial communities from Lake Tanatar, Kulunda Steppe, Russia - 8KL_010_SED (SPAdes) (version 2) | ecosystem: Environmental > Aquatic > Non-marine Saline and... | reverse complement strand
CTCTGTTTTTGCAAGGACTTGTGGAAGTTAAACGTCCACAAATTTTCTCAGCTGATAAGACCAGTGATCTGTGGAAGTTAAACGTCCACAAAACCGTTATGCCGTGTTAGTTATTTACTTGCTGTGCCCTATTAAAATTACCCAAAATAAAGCGTCCGGAAGCGTTTTTCAAAACCTTGACCAAACCGACTAACCCCCTCCTCCTTGTGATAAGGAGGAGGGGGTGTCCGAACTTAGTCGGAAAAAGTTCTTACACCATCTTGACATCAACACTCACTCCCGAAGGTAGATTGATGTTGGTAAGCGATTCGATCACTTTTTGACTGGGATTCAGAATATCTATCAATCGCTTATGGATCCTCATCTCAAACTGCTCTCGCGATTTACTATAGATGAAGGTAGAGCGATTAACGGTATATTTCTTTATCTCGGTCGGTAATGGAACCGGACCTCTGACCTCCACTTCATACCGCAGGGCGGTATCGATTATCTGTTGTACCGACAGATCAAGAACTTTGTATTCATAAGCTCTCACTCTGATCCGCAACCGGGAGGGCTCGCCGGCAGCCTTGCCGGCTGTTTTGGACTCAGCGACAGGTTTGGTACCACCGACAGTGCTTTGCTTTTTGGATGTTTCCGTCATTTTTAGTTAACTATCTTAGTCACTACTCCGGCACCTACGGTCTTGCCTCCTTCACGAACAGCAAATCTTTGTTGCTCTTCCAGCGCGACCGGGGCGGTCAATTTCACCTTGAAAGTTACAGTATCACCGGGCATTACCATTTCAGTACCCTCGCCAAGAGTCACTTCACCGGTAACATCAGTAGTTCGGATATAGAACTGCGGTTTATAGCCACTGAAGAACGGGGTGTGTCGACCACCCTCTTCTTTTTTCAGTACATATACCTCAGCTTCAAACTCGGTATGCGGGGTAACGCTTCCCGGGTGAGCCAAAACCTGCCCGCGGTGAATCTCTTCTTTTTTGACACCCCTCAAAAGAATTCCGGCATTGTCTCCGGCCATACCCTCAGAGAGCGACTTGTTGAACATTTCCACTCCGGTAACGGTGGTCTTTTTGGCTTCTTTTTGCTCTACCATACCGACGATCTCAACTTCTTCGCCAACCTTGACCTTTCCTCGTTCAATTCGACCGGTTACTACCGTACCTCGTCCCTCAATAGAGAAAATATCCTCGATAGGCATCAGGAACGGCTTATCGGTATCACGCTCCGGCAAAGGAATATAGGTATCCATCGCTTCCATCAGTTCGACGACCTTCTTGCCCCATTCATCTTCACCGTCCTCAGATTCCACACCCTTAAGGGCCGAACCGCGGACCACCGGTACGTTATCACCGTCATAGTCATACTGGGTCAACAACTCTCTAACCTCCTCTTCCACAAGGTCTATCAACTCAGGATCAGAAACCATGTCGCATTTATTCAAAAATACCACGATCTTGGGTACACCTACCTGACGAGCCAAAAGAATGTGTTCACGGGTTTGCGGCATAACACCGTCAGTAGCCGCTACCACCAAAACTGCGCCGTCCATCTGAGCAGCGCCGGTGATCATGTTCTTGACGTAGTCAGCGTGCCCCGGAGCATCAATGTGAGCATAGTGCCGATTAGAGGTCTCGTACTCATTATGAGAAAGAGCAATGGTAATACCCCGCTCTTTTTCCTCCGGCGCGGCATCGATCTGCTCGACATCTTTCATTTTTACCGTGTTACCGGTTTTGTTTAAAACATTTAGTATAGCCGCGGTCAGCGTGGTTTTTCCATGGTCCACGTGGCCGATGGTACCCACATTCACGTGCGGCTTGCTGCGATCAAATTCCGTCATATTTTTTATAACTTAGACCCGGGATCAACGCCGGTTCGGGTATTATTTTTCACCCACCCCGCGACCCTCGGTCTGTTTAATTAACTACTAATAATTAATAATAATGTCAAAGGAAACGTCTATACTTAATTATAAGTTTCGAGACACTTCCACCACAACACGCTCTAAACTTGCGTTAGCACTATCTTACCAAAACCTTGGCGCAAGTCAACCTTAAAGGACTTATTTTTTACGAGATTCAATGATCTCTTCGGCCACATTACGGGGTACAGTGGCGTAATGACTGAACTCCATGCTAAAAGTAGCCCGTCCGGCGGTCATAGACCTCAGGTGAGTAATGTAGCCGAACATCTCGGAAAGCGGAACAAAGGCGTGGATAGCGGTATCCATATTACCTCTCTCCACCATTTCCTCGATCTGTCCCCGTTTGGAGTTCAGATCACCGTTAACATCACCCATGAACTCGGTCGGGGTAACCACTTCTACTCGCATAATGGGCTCCAGCAGAACCGGGCCTGCTTTCTGACATGCCTGCTGAAAGGCCTGAGAAGCAGCAATGTGATAAGCAACCTCCGAGGAGTCAACATCGTGATAAGTTCCATCCAAGAGCTCGCAGGAAATATCCACCATCTGATAACCGGCCACCACTCCCCGCGACATAGCATCTTTGACACCCTTCATAACAGCCGGAATGTATTCTTGAGGTATTACTCCTCCTTTGATCGAATTAGTGAACTCAAACCCTTCTTCACGAGTAACATTTTTAGGTATCTTGGCATCCTCGTCGCGTTTCTCCAGAGGCTTGATCTTGATAACTACGTGACCATACTGACCGCGGCCACCGGTTTGTTTGATGTATTTGTTCTCTTGTTCGGCCTCACCGGTAATAGTCTCTTTGTAAGCCACCTGCGGCCGGCCTATCTTGGCTTCCACTTTAAACTCCCTTTTAAGGCGATCTACAATAATATCCAGATGAAGTTCGCCCATACCCCAGATCACTGTTTCTCCGGTTTCGTCATCGGAGGTAACTTTAAAGGTCGGGTCTTCGGCGGCCAGCCTGCTGAGCGCCATACCCATCTTCTCCTGATCTCCCTTGCTTTGCGGCTCGATCCGCACCGACACCACTGGTTCGGGAAATTCTATTTTTTCCATTTCTATCAAATTATTTTCGTCGCACAAAGTATCAGAGGTAACGGTTTTCTTGAGCCCTACCGCCGCCGCGATCTCACCGGCATAGACCTCAGTAACTTCTTCGCGGTGATTGGAGTGCATCCGAAGCAATCGTCCGATGCGCTCCTTTTCTCCTTGGCTGACATTGTATACATAGGAACCGCTTTTCAAGGTTCCGGAATAAACCCGGAAATAGGTCAACTGACCAACATAGGGGTCGGACTGCAGTTTAAACGCCAAAGCAGCAAAGGGTTCTTTATCATCGGATTTACGAGTTATCTCCTCGCCGGTTTTGGGATGTATTCCGTAATAAGGCGAAACATCGAGCGGAGAAGGAAGATAATCGATAACACCGTCCAAAACGTGTTGAACCCCTTTGTTCTTCAAAGCAGATCCGGTATAAACCGGAACGGCTTTATTGTTAAGTACCGCCTGTCGCAGAGTGGCCTTCAGTTCCGGGATAGTTATCTCTTCTCCGTTCAAATAGCGTTCAGTGAGCTCCTCGTCATTTTCAACGATCTTTTCTATCAACTCGGCTCTTTGTTTCTCCATTTCGTCCCGCAGATCTTCCGGAACCTCTTCAACCCGAATATCGCTACCCATATTTCCCTCGAAGTAGTAGGCTTTTCGAGCCAGCAGATCAACTACTCCCTGATGGTTCTCCTCTTCACCGATCGGGATCTGCATTCTCACCGCATCCGGAGTTAAACGATCCAAAATGGTCTGGAAAGAGCGCTCAAAATTAGCCCCGGTCCGATCGATCTTATTAATGAAACAAATTCGCGGAACTTGATACTTATCGGCCTGCTTCCAAACGGTTTCGGATTGCGGCTCAACTCCCGCTACTCCGTCAAAAACCACCACTCCGCCGTCCAGTATCTTCATTGACCGTTCCACTTCCACGGTAAAATCAACGTGTCCCGGAGTATCTATGATATTAAAACGGTACTGCTTATCTTTATTCTTGCGATCCTCGTCATCACTTTTGGTCCAGAAACAGGTAGTAGCTGCCGAAGTGATGGTAATACCTCTTTCTTGCTCCTGGGCCATCCAGTCCATAATGGCCTCACCTTCGTGGGTTTCACCTATTTTATGGGAAATTCCGGTATAAAAAAGCACTCGCTCGGTAGTCGTGGTTTTTCCGGCGTCAATGTGGGCAATAATGCCAATATTACGAACTCTTTCTAATGGATACTCTCTCATATTATCTCAAACTTTTAAGCTCAGATTTAGATCCGAGTGTAAACTAATAATAATAACGAAAACGGATCGTCTTTCCTTTCCCGGTGTCGCAATTTGATCTTTCCTATAAAACCTGTTTATACTGTTTCTTTTTCGCTCCTTTGATCATAAAAAACGACCCTTGACCGATAACTCCTGCCAACTAACTATACAGCCGGGCTCATGCCAAGCCAATTGGTAGCAGATATCAACCGCCCACCAAGCACCGATCTGCTTCTTGAACCAACCGCCTCTTTGCCGGTAAAAAAGGGTTCTGCGGCTTAAATAAAGAAACCACGATCTTGGCGGTCTACCAAGCAAAGTGAGCAAAAGCCTTGTTGGCTTCCGCCATTTTGTGGGTATTTTCCTTGCGTTTTACCGCTTCACCTTCTCCGCGACTAGCTGCCAACAGTTCATCCGCCAAGCGCTTGGACATGGACGTTCCCTTTTTCTTTCGCGCTACTTCAATAACCCATTTCATACCCAAGGTTTGCTTCCGTTGCGGCCGCACCTCTCGCGGCACCTGATAATTGGCTCCACCTACCCGTCGTGAACGAACCTCCATTGCGGGTCCGGTGTTACGAATAGCCTCCTCAAAAATCTCCAACGGGTCACCGGATTCTGACTTTTCCTTGAGCTCTTCCATTGCTTGATAGAAGATCTTCTCTGCTACCGTCTTTTCTCCATCCCACATTAAATAATTAATGAATTTGGCAACCTTTTCCGAATTATAAACCCGGTCGGGATGAACAATGTTTCTTTTTTTTACAGGTCTTCTCATAAATTAATCGAGATAAATTTATTATTTCATTTAAACAATTGTCACTATATATACTACTGTTTTTTGGCACCGTAACGACTGCGGCTCTTCTTGCGCCCCTCTACTCCGCCGGCATCATAAACACCACGTACTATGGTGTAACGTACTCCAATGTCTTTTACTCGTCCGCCTCTCACTAATACCACCGAGTGTTCCTGCAGCGAGTGACCGATACCCGGCACATAAGCGGTTACTTCCATTCCGTTGGTCAACCGAACCCGCGCGATCTTTCGGATAGCGGAGTTAGGTTTTTTGGGAGTTTTGGTGGTAACCCTGACACATACCCCCCGCTTAAAAGGAGAAGAGTAGTGAGTGGGCTTATTACGCAAAGAGTTAAAACCGCGCCCCAAAGCTACCGCTTTGGATTTTTTCTTTACCTTTTTTCTACCCTTCCTGATCAATTGATTGATAGTTGCCATAAATAAACTACACTAAATTTTTACTTTTTATTATATTCTCCGTTTTCTTTCCAGATAAGCGGAAGCTGCGTACCAAAACCCTCATTATCTAAAAAAACACCCACCCGGCTAACGCCAAGTACTCGCTACTTTAATACTTTTAGAAAAAAAATGCAACCCCTAAACAGAAAAAAGTTATTTAACTCTACAACTTGCCAAGTTTAGGTTATAATGGGGAAATCACAAAACAAAACCTATGAAGGAATCCTATTTTTACCGCCCACTGGATAAAAACCGCGTACAATGCCGCACCTGTGGTAATTTCTGTCTACTTGAATCGGGAGCGACCGGGTTATGCGGAGTGCGACGTAATATTGAGGGTATTCTTTACTCACTGACTTACGGTCGGGCCGCCGTCCTGAACCTTGATCCGATCGAGAAAAAACCGTTGTTCCACTTTCTGCCGGGCAGTCAAACTCTTTCGCTCGGTACTGTCGGATGCCCTTTTAAATGCAAGAACTGTCAAAACTGGCAAATATCACAAGATCCCAAAACCGGCCGGCCGATCGAGGGTCGCGGACTATCTCCGTCCGAGGTGGTTACTACAGCCCGACAATATCAGGCACCCTCCATTTCTTACACTTACACCGATGTAACCGCCTTTTTGGAGTACGCTTTGGATACCATGAAAGAAGCGCGACATTATGGAATAAAGAACTGCTTTGTTTCCCAGGGGTATATGACCGGAGATTCCATCGATGGAACCGTTCCCTACCTGGACGCTATTAATATTGACCTGAAAAGTTTCAGTGAAGAGTTCTACCGGCAAAACTGCGACGGGCGGCTGCAACCGGTACTTGATACCGCTCGACGGATGAAAGAGAGAGGAGTTTGGGTGGAAATAACCACCCTGTGCATACCCACTCTGTCGAACTCCGAAGAAATGTTTACGGATATCGCCGATTTTATTTACCGGGAATTGGGACCGGAAACACCTTGGCATCTTAGCCGTTTCTCCGGGGCTATCTCTTGGCAACTGAAACATCTGCCGGACACCCCCGCCGAAACCCTGGAAAAAGGTTATGAGATAGGCAAAAAACGGGGTTTAAGGTATGTCTATTTCGGCAACGCTCCGGAACTGGATCGGGAAAACACTTATTGCCCCCGATGCGGCGCTTTGAATATTAAAAGAGAAGTGTTCACCACCGAACGCTTTGACCAGAAGGGTTGTTGTTTGGAATGTTCTGAGGATCTGGATATAATAACTAAGACCTGATTTCGCACTAAATTAGTTCTCCGTCCTTCTGATACCAAAATCGTCACTTAATAAGTTATCTTAATAAGATAATAGATTGAGAAATATTTAGCGCGGGACCAGATCTTTTTTTAGGACAAATGTGGACTGAATACGAAAGAAATTCCCAAAAAGAGAAAAGAAATAAGTTAAAAAGTTTTAAATAATATGTCGGACATAGTATTTGCCTGCCTGGCGCCTCATCCGCCCATTCTTTTGCCTTCGGTGGGCTCGGAAGAGGATAGAGAGCAAGTTAAGAGCACTATCAGCCAACTGGAAGAGTTAGGTGAAGAGTTGGCCGCCGCCCAACCGAAGCAGATCATTATATCCTCCCCTCATCCGGATTGGGGCTTTAATGTCCCGCTCTATTTTCTGGCTCCCGAGTTCTCGGGAGAGATCAAAACTCTACAAACCGGAACCGAAGACCCGAAATTTTACCTCCAAAAAGGAGAAGAGGTGTTTGAGAATGATCTGACAACCGGCGATAAAAGCATTGCCCTAATAGCAAGCGGCGATCTCTCCCACCGACTAAAAGATGAAGGTCCTTACGACTTCCACCCGGACGGAGAAAAATTTGACCGCCAACTAATAGAACTGTTAAAAAAGAAAGACGCTGAAGGTATAGCCGAACTGAACCGCCGTTATCCGGAAGCCGGTGAATGCGGCCTGAGATCTTTCTGCTTCCTTTTGGGGATCTTGGAAGGACGCCGCAAAAAACAAAAGCGGAATCATCAACCGCACACCCTCTCTTATGAGGGTCCGTTCGGGGTGGGTTATTTAGTAGCTAAATTTCAATTATGAACCATTACGTTTCACTGGCCCGGCAAGCGGTAGAGCATTACGTCCAGAACGGAGAACTTCTGCCTCTGCCTGAAGGCCTACCTTCAAAACTCTACAACCGGCAAGCCGGGGTGTTTGTTACCATCATCAAAGATGATGACTTGCGATCTTGTATCGGCACTTACCAACCAACTCAAGAAAACCTGGCTCAGGAAATAATCGCCAGCGCCTCGGCGGCTGCTTCCAAGGACCACCGCTTCGGTCCCATTACCTCACAAGAGTTACCTCATCTTTCCTATGAAGTATACGTCTTGGAAACCCCGGAACAAATTTCCGAATTATCACAACTCGATCCTCGGCAGTACGGCCTGATAGTACAGGATTCTTTGGGACGTTCAGCCCTTCTTTTGCCCGGTTTGGAAGGGATAGACACCCCGACCGAACAACTGGAAGCCGCCTGTCGCAAAGCGTGTATCGATCTTGAACGCAGCGACATCACCCTTTATCGCTTCTCGGCCCAGAAGTTCGTTTCTTGATTCTTTTTTAAAATGTCTACAACGCAAACCGAATATCCGATCAAAAGAAATATCTCGATCGCAACTGCTGGTCAAAGAACCCGTTCGAGGCAGTCTGTTTTAAAATCTCTGGTAGCTGAAACTTATTGGACTGTTTCCCTTGCAAGTTTTCCTATCATTTTCCGATCCGATGATAATAAAACTCAACCGGTCAACGATGACCGTTATAAATAAGCGGTTTGTAAAGAAAGCCGCTAAATTAATTAAAGTGATGAACAGGTGCTCTAAGTAAATGATATCTTGATTAGCATATTTTGTTTCCTTCTATTTTGTAATTTAAGTTTTTTTGTGGTTAGATTAAAGTGGTTAGTTCTTCTTTAACAACAACCACGATCCAAACCCTGAAAGGAGGTTGCTATGAGCACCATTCTTCTAACCGGAGCCACCGGTCAGGTTGGCTCCCAACTGGCCCCCCTTCTTCAGGGACGGGGCCACCGGGTTCTGTATTTGATTCGGGCGAAGGACCAGCCACAGGCAGACAGTCGTTTGCGGGGGATTTTACCTCAAGTGCGAAAAAACGACATTGCTATTGCTGGTGATATAACTCAGCCACTTGGCGGTATCGAGCAAAGCTGGATAAGAGAGTGGCGAGGTTGCGTTGACAAGATCATCCATTGCGCCGCCTCGATCAAGTTTGACAAGGAGGCGGCAAACGAAATATGGGAGGTCAATTTCGGCGGCACCTGGAATATACTTGACCTTGCCAAAGCTCTGGACATAACAGAGTTTAACTACGTAAGCACCGCTTACGTGGCGGGGAACTCTTCCCGGTTTACCGAAGAAGACCGTGACAAGAGGCAGATACTTCGCAATCCCTACGAGAAATCTAAACTGGGGGCCGAAAAGCTGGTGGCTAATTCTAACATCGCATATAACATTCTTCGAATGAGCATTGTGGTGGGAGACTCTAAGACCGGCTTTACCCGGACCTTTGATGGATACTACGGTTTCTTTAAGGGTTTATGGCGGATGAAGCATGACTTGCATAAGCAATGGATAAAAAACGAAGACAGATTAAGAAATATGGGTGTGCAGTTTGACGAACAGGGCAACTTGGAGTTACCTATCTCGATCAATTGTTCTCCTATTTCTACCCTGAATATTGTCACATCAGATTGGTTGTCGGACATGTCGGTTAAACTGATTGAAATACCGGCAGCTAACCAGACATTCCATCTGACGCATCCTGACCCACCCAGAGTTCAGTGGGTGATCGAAACGTCCCTGAAACATTTGGGTATTAAAGGTGTTCGGTTTAGAGAGCCGGATGTCGTTGCCAATTACCCGATGCTTAAAGTGATTCAGAGGAGGGTGGAAAAGAACATCGGAAAGTTTCAGCCCTACATCGAACATGGGCCGGAATTAACTTGCCGAAACACGATAAAACTTCCGGGGTACTATCCACCCCCGGAGATTACCCCAGAGCTGCTGGAGCTGCTCTTGGAATTCGCGATCCAGTCTGATTTTGAGACCAGATAAACTCATCAGTTGCGCTCTTTGACGGAGAAGGCCTAGCCTTCTCCACTTTTTTATTTTCCCTATACAAGATATAATTCGATCGAACCGATCAAATTCTGATACAACCTATGAATCTTTTTGCTTTGTCAGGAATTCTTGCCGGCTTTTCAAGCACAGTGATGGCAGCCTTCATGTTTGTTAGAGGCCGGAACAGACTTCATTTTTTATGGGGTGTTTTTTGTATATCAGTAGCTATTTGGGGTTTTGGAGGGTATCAAATCGCTACCACTGCCGACCCGGAAGTAGCCGATACATGGTGGCGAATAACTCATATCGGAATAATTTTAATTCCGGTCCTTTTTACTCATTTTGTTTACGAATTTCTTCAAATTAAAAAACTGTTTCTGATAGTTGCTCTTTATGTGATCGGGTTGCTCTTTTTGGTGGCCAATTTTACCGATGACCTATTTATTGCCAATATGCGATGGGTTTTTGATCAGTTTTATTACGACTCACCCCCGGGCATTATCTATATCCCTTTCTCCGTATTTTTCTTCGGTATGGTCATTTATAGTCACTATAAACTGTGGCTGGCATATAAAACAGTTCAAGGCATCAAGAAAATGCAGATCAAATATTTTTTGATAGGAATGGCTGTTAGCTTTGCCGGTGGCGGCTTAAGTTTTTTGCCTGTTTATAAAATAGACATTTATCCTTTTCTTAATATTTTAGTATTTCTATATCCGATTATTATAGGATATGCAATGTTCAAATATAGATTAATGGACATCCGAGTAGCAGCTCGCGGCATTTTCATCTACGCCGGCCTGGCGGTTTTCGCCTATGCCGTTTTTTACCTGATCGCCTGGATCTATCAAGAATTCCTGGGTGATGTTTTTAGTCCTCAAGGGCTTCTGGCCGGGTTGATAATCGCCCCGCTATTCGTATTAGTACTCTTTGGTGTAAATCGCGGCTTGCGCGGACTGGCAGACCGGCATCTGTTCTCTTCTTTGAGTAATTATCAAAATACCCTGCGGCAACTTACCAGAGAACTGAATTATCACGTAGATCTGGACGATCTGGTCAATTTGATCGTCTCTACCACCCAAAGAACCTTGGGAACCCCGAGAGCGGGAGTGCTCCTGGCCAATATTGACAATGATCATATAAAATTTGACATTGCCCAAGTAACGGGCTTTGACGAACAGAACGGCATCTCTTTGGTGCGAGATAACTTCCTCACTCAACATTTGAGAAACACTCAAAAACCCCTGGTTCGGGATGAACTACATCTGTTGATCCGGGATTCCCGAACCCGCCAAGAAAAAGAAGGTTTTGAGAATCTGTTAAATCAAATGATAAAGATCGAGGCCTTTCTGTGTCTCCCCCTCATCAACGGAGGTCGGTTGATCGGCATTATCGTACTGGGAGAAAAAACCTCAAGCGACGCCTACACCAAAGAAGAGCTGGAATTGTTGGATACTATGGCCCAGCAGGCAGCTACCGCCATTGAAAATGCCCAACTATACAGCCAAATACAAGAATTGAACCAAGATCTGGAACAGAAGGTGGAAAAACAAACCAAAGAGTTGCAAGAAAAAAATCGCGATCTGGAAAAACTGCTGAAAATAAGATCCGAGTTCCTGGACATTGCCGCCCACCAATTAAGAACCCCGGTCTCGGTCATTCTCGGTAATATCTCGATCCTGCAAGAAGAGGATCTGCAAGACCTCTCGGAGGAGCAAAAGAAAAAACTTTTTCGCGGTATTTACAAAAAAAGCAGAAAACTGGAAGCCGTTATTCGCAACATTTTAACAGCTTTTGAGGTGGATTCCGAGGAATTTTCTTTGGAAGAAGATATGCTGGAACCCATTGATCTGGTTAGATTAGTGGAAAAAGAATTGGAAGAAGTTCGCAAAACCTTCGACCTTCAAAAAGTGGCAGTCCATTTTTACCGACCTTCGGAGCTCTTTCCGCCGGTAGCCAGCAATCGTTATTATCTGGAGCAAGTGATCCTTTGCCTGTTAGATAACGCTTTGAACTTCACTCCCGAGGGCAAAGTGGAGATTTTTTTGGAAAGAAAAGAAGAGTTCATAAAACTAACGATCAAAGACTCCGGTATCGGGATACCGGAGTCTGATCATGATCGATTATTCCACAAATTCTCGCGCGGGGAAAAGGCCGTAAACACTTACCCTCACGGCAGCGGATTAGGTCTTTTTATCGTCAAAAAGGTTGTGGAAGCTCACCCCGGGGGGCAGATAACTATTGAAAGCACGTCCCAAAACGGGAGCACTTTTAGCGTTACGCTGCCTATCTATAAACAGCCGGATCCTCCGCCCGACCGAATACAGCCCGAAGAATGAGCCGAGGAATAAATTGCTAACTAACTTTTAATTATGCCTCAAAAACACCCCGATCTGAAGAAGATTCTTTTTATTGAAGATGATCCGGATCAGGTGTTCCTATATCAAACTCAGTTCCAAAACTACCCCGAACTGGATCTTCAACCGGTATATAGCGGCCAAGAAGGGCTACAAAAAGCCCAAGAAGAGAAGCCGGACCTTATCCTGTTGGACCTGCTTCTCACTGATATTTACGGCCTGGAAGTGCTAAAAGAACTTAAACAGAACCCGGCTACTCAAGACATTCCGGTAATCGTCATCACCAATATGTTCAAAACCTCTATCAGTAAAGAATGTATCAAACAGGGGGCCGAAGATTACTGGCTGAAAACCGAAATGATGCCTCGGCAGATAGTAGAAAGTGTTAAAAAAAGACTCAATTAATT
>Ga0207421_10006816_pt1 | contig 12356 bp, 10 predicted proteins | sample SodLakKL_010_SED_4_FD_187542 | JGI IMG/M metagenome (GOLD analysis project Ga0207421, IMG submission 187542) | Alkaline sediment microbial communities from Lake Tanatar, Kulunda Steppe, Russia - 8KL_010_SED (SPAdes) (version 2) | ecosystem: Environmental > Aquatic > Non-marine Saline and... | reverse complement strand
AAAAATTAATGTATCAATCGCGATAGCCTGGGGGAGCGGAAGGTTTTCCACTCAGCACTTGTTTTACTTTTTCAACGTCACGGGCAATTTGAACCTTAAGGCCTTCTACTTTTGCAAAGTTTTTTTGTTCTCTGATATAAGAAAGGAATTGCACTTCCATTTCTTTACCGTAAAGGTTTTGATCTTCATCAAGAAGGTATGCTTCGGCTACGAGCCGGTTATCACCGGGCCCGTGGACCGTTTCACGCCTTCCAATGCTGACGGCGGAATCGTAGATATGATCATCTATGTGTACACGTGCGGCGTAGACGCCTTCTTTAGGCAGTAGTTCATTGTCGGTGTCGAGATTGGCCGTGGGATATCCGATATCTGTGCCAAAGGAATCACCGTGAATGACTTTGCCGGTAATTGAATAGGGGCGTCCGAGCAGTTTTGCCGCTTTCATAAGATCCCCATCCTCGATGGCGTTGCGTATCGCAGTGCTGGAGACTATTTCGCCTTCTATGCCAACTGGTGCGATTCTGCGTATGGGGATTCCCATCTCGCGGCAAAGTTCAGCGCCGCCGCGTCCGTCCTTTCCAAATCGGCCGTCAAAACCGAGTATTAGTTTTCGCACGGCAAGGCCGTCTCTGAAAACCTTTTCTGCAAAGTCTCTTGCGGTGATTTCGGCTACTTCGGGCGTAAATCTTATCACTACTGTAGTTTGTATGCCCAGTTTTGCGAACAGTTTCAGCTTATGGGAAAGTGATGTGAGTGGGCGAAGGTCGCCGGAGCCTACGGCATTGCCGGGCAATCTGTCGAATGTAATTGCAACAGATTCAGTCTCTTTTTCTTCAGCTTCCCGGACGAGTTCAAAAAGAACTCGGCGGTGGCCGGTATGCACGCCGTCGAAGGCCCCGATCGTGGCCACCGATTGTGCGGGAAGCTTTCCTTCATTTTCCGGCCAGTATATTACTTTCATGGCGGCGTCTATCACTTTAATTTAACAGGATTGAGGGCGGTGGGTTTTTCCCAAGGAGGCCTTGCAGTCGATGCCACACCATCTTCTGCTGAGAAGTCCAGTCTTCGGGATTCAGTGGCCTTTGCTGCATGGCCGCCATCATGAAATTTTGGTATTCCATCCATTTTCGGTTTTGCATCCATGAAGCGAACCCGTCCGGATCTGCCTCCCTTTCTTCACTTTTTTCAATGACAAATGATGCGGGCGAAGGGCCGTAATCTTTTGCGACGAATACGTCCCCCGTCGGGACATTTAACGCTTTTCTTACGATGTCAGTCCTATCCTCACCTTCAATTTGCGGGTTTCTTTTTGAGATAAACCCTGATTCGGCTATGCTGAGGTAATATAGTTCGGGGCGCTCTTCAGCCTCCTGTTCTTCGCGATCATTTTCGTTCTCAAGATCGCCACTTTCCTCATTAGCCGGTCTTCCCAGCTGTTCGACTATTTTTTTGTCGCCTGCTTCAGCGGCCTCTCTGAAGCCCTTTTCTCTAACCAGGTTTTTCAGTGTGTCTGTAAACTCAGCCGCTCTTTCCATACTCAGCCGGCCGATGAGATCCTCTTTTACATGGTCGGCTACTCGTTCAAAAGGCTCCGGTGAGGGTTCTTTCCGCTCGCGCACCTGTATAATGACAGGTCCATCGGGTCCCTCTACCCGTTCGGTAAATCCTATGTCCAGTTCCTGGTCGAAAACCAGCTGTGCTACTTCTGTGCCTGCCGGAACGGATTCGGTGATTTCCTCTCTGGAGAGATAGGGTATTTCGTATTGACCTTCCGGCCGTTCGTATCTGACGCCCCGTCTCTCGAATCTACCTGCCACTTGCTGCATGTTCAGCGGCCTGCCGGGGCGGGTGGGCAGCGCATCCAGAGCTTCCATAACGGATAGGGCGAGTTCTTCAACCTTTTCCTGCGCCTTTTCCGAGACGATAATCTCTTCGATCTCTTCTCTAACCTCTGTCAATGGCTTGTAACGAGGGTCTTCTTTACCATTTTCTTCCTCATCTCCGCCATCTGCAGTGGGCTGGTTGTTCTCTTCCTGAGTTTCGTTTTCCTCACCCTGGTCTTCTTCTGTCGGAGTATCGTCCACCTCATCAATAACATCCTCTTCATCATCAATTTCTTCTTTTATAAAATCTTCTTTGTTTTCTTCGTAATAATTTTGTATTTCTTCTTCCGCAACTTCAATAGTTTGTTTTACTGCATCAAGATCCGGGTATGTGTACTCCAGCATTACGCGTTCGGGTGCAAAATACCCCGGGATTCCGGCATCTGGATCGGGTCGTGTCTCTTTATGTTCTTCGTAGAAAGCGTGTATTTCCTCCTCGGTTACTTCGATAAGGGGTTTGAATATTTCCGGCTCGACTTTTGCGTACTGGATGTTTACTTCCCGGTTTTCATAAACGTACTCCATCCAAAGGTCTGTTTGACGGGGGCCGTAGGATTCTTCAGTGCGGGTGGTTAGCTGTGCTATAGCCATCCAGTTTTTTATCGCATTGTAGGTGTTTCTGTCTTGTAAATGGGGCGGCAACTGCCCCAGTATTTCGTGCACTTCAGTGTCGGACACCTGTATATCAGCGTCTTCAGCCAGGTAAGTCAGCATGAGATATCGCCAGGCTGCCTCACCTGTAATGCGCCCTTCGGTCGGCTCTTCTTCTTCTTCCAGGTCGCCGGTCATAATAAAACGCCTGATAACGGGGGTTTGCTGCATGAAACCGGCTCTGGAGATAAAGTCAAGTTCCATACTTGCCCGTTGGAAGGAATGGTGACTGATAGGTCTTCCAAGAAGGTCACCGTAATCTTCCGCCTGCTCGGCAACAAAATGACTGACCGTTGGCAATACGCCCCATGCAACCATCAAAAAACCGACCAGGCTGGCCATCAGTATCTTTTTATGCTTTCTAAACCACGGCATTACCATTGCTTCTTATTCTCCTTTTTAAAAGTCTGCTTTATAATTTAGTTTTACGGTCATATGATATTAACTACCACTTAAGCGCCTAATTCTTTTTCAAGGCTTCGCTTGAAAAAGAATGAAAAGCGACAAAAAACTGTTAGATTGATTATATTGAGAAGCCTAATATATATATTATCAAAACCAGGCTGTTTAATCAACAACCTTGTGTTTCATTTCTGCTGCTTTTTTATGTGCCGCACGAGTCGGTTCAGGCAGGCGGAATTTTTTACAACAGCACAGGACAATCTCTCCAGCGCCTGGTACGTCACACAGGTGGCCGGGACTGACGAATACCGGTTTAACGTTATCCCGGGTGCGCAGAACAGAGCCTATAATCTCATTATCCACCATTAAAGCTTGTCTGTCCCCCTTCTTCGTGCCCGGTTCAGAAAATGTTCCTATCAGGCGGCTTTTAGCGCAGCCGATAGACGGGATCTTCAGCCATAAGCCGAGGTGTGCGGCCAGTCCAAACCTTCGTGGGTGTGCTATACCCTGTCCGTCGAAAATGATCACATCAGGACGATGATTTAGTTTTTTAAAAGCGGCTATTATCGCCGGTCCTTCTCTGAAACTGAGTAGCCCGGGGATATAAGGGAAGGGGGCCATGGCCCTGGCTCCTTTAACCTCCAGCATATCCAGGTCCGGGTAAGTCATTACGACGGCTACTGCGAAAAACAAACCGCGATTTTTGTCCACTGCAAGGTCTACGCCGGCTACCCTGGTTATGTATGAAGGCAGAGGTGCGAACTGCAGCTTTTTGCTCAAACAAAACTGTAGTTCTATTGCTTCTTTCCGATCTATATTCCACTGGTGTATAGGCTCGGGTAATTGCACCTTTCAATCCCGGATTTTGTGTTCTTGGTTCTCCGTATGATTTCCGCCTTTGCCGTTGCTTATCAGATCAACAGCTCAAAATGCTGTTTCCGTAACCCGGAACCCATTCCACACATTTTACTCAACGCCCATTTTTTTCAGGTTCCTGTAGCTTATGGCAAGAGATTCGAACGGGTCTCGTCCGTAGCAGTTATCCTGTTCCACCAATGCGTATTCAACATCCCCTTCACAACATGCACGGATTATCCTTTCCCAGTTGAGGTTTCCTTCCCCGATTTCCGCCATCCTCGTTTTGTTCCCCGGGCCTCCCACCATATCTTTAAAGTGGACGATCGGCTCGCGCCCCGCGCATTTTTTGATCCACCAGACAGGGTCTCCTCCTCCGGCCTGTATCCAGTAAACATCGATTTCCGCTTTAAGCATATCAGGTGGAGCGTTTTCATAGAGCATCTCAAGCCATGTTTTGCCATTGTATTTGATCATTTCATGGGCATGGTTATGGTATGAAAAATCCATGCCTTCCTCTGCGAGACGCTCTGTTATGGGTTGCAGCTGGTCGATAAATCTTTTAAGTCCTTCTTTGGAGTGGTATTCTTCCGGTAGGCTTCCTATAGCGGTGTGGTTGCATCCCAGTATTTTATGTTCTTCGATTACTTCTTCCAGACTCTCAAGAAAGCGCGTCCAACTCTCGTGGGTGGCTGCAACTTCAAGCCCCTCACCCTTGCATATGCGCGCTACCTCTTTTGTGTCAACGGGACCAAAAGCTGAAATCTGGACAGATTTATACCCGATCCCGGCGACCCGCTGGAGCGTTTTTGCAACATCTTCTATAGTGTTAGTAAAGTCTCTTACCGTAAACAGTTGTGCTCCTGCAGAAGGCATAGTCATAATATATCCTCCGGACAAAGCCTAATATCTGAGACCTGTTGCCCCCATCGGGGCGGGCATTGCGAAAGAATTGTGGGAAAAAACTAATAAACGTATTATACTCAGTGAAACCCGTGTCCACCGTGACAGACCCGGTGCAAACGGGTTTCACTGAATATATCCCAATAATTCTTTTTCAAGCGAAGTCTTGAAAAAGAATTAGTATCTTATTTGTAATTTTCTTGTTTTATTGGCAACAAGCAACTACTTTTCCTACCTTGTCACATTATAACTGATTAAAAATAATAGTCAAACGGGAAGAGTTGTTATGGAATGGAAAAGAAAACCTGATTTGTGTTATAATCTACCCTTGATTCCGATCTGTAAAGCTGTTTATATACAAAAAAGCGCTACTATATGAATCTTTGGGAAAGAAAAAGATGGTTGGCACCGGCAAAGCTGAATCTCTTTTTGCATGTCAAAGACAAGAGAACTGACGGGTACCATGAGATAGAAACTGTCATGCAGACGGTAAGTCTCTATGACGAGCTTTGGTTTAGTTTGTCAGCAACAGACGGAGATATCCGTTTTTTTGCCACCGGAGAGGGTTTGCCGGCGGTTGAGGAAAACCTTGTCTTTAGAGCAGCGCGACTGCTTAAAGAGTCTTTTAAATGTCAAGAAGGTGCTTACATCCGGCTAGAGAAAAACATCCCGCCGTGCAGCGGGCTTGGCGGGGGCAGCAGCGATGCTGCTGCTGCTCTTACGGGGCTTTCTCGTTTGTGGGGACTGGAACTACAGGTGAGCGAGCTCGAGCAGCTTGCCGCAGAGCTCGGCAGTGACGTCCCTTTTTTTATTCGCGGTGGTGCATCGGTATGCAGGGGGCGCGGCGAACTGGTTAATCCCCTGCAGACAGCCGGGGGGCTGGACTTTGTTGTGGTTCTGCCGTCAGTCGGTGTATCTACTGCGGACGCTTATAATGAGTTCGATTCCTTGACAAATGAGCGCGAACCTGTTAATATCAGTCGAACTGTCGAAAGTCTCAGAGCGGGCGATCCCGACAGGTTGGGTAGAAATCTTTCTAACGATTTACAGAGCTCGGCATGTATAGTATGTCCGGAATTAGGGTCTTTGCATAAAAAACTAAAGGTGGCCTTTGAAGCCACCGGGTGCTGTGGCTACAGCCTTTCTGGAAGTGGCTCGGCTTGGTTCGGGGTTTATCCTGACCGGAGGCGGGCGAGCGGTGCGGCGCGTTATATCCGGGAAAGCACGGGGTTGACATCCCACGCCGTGAGCTCGGTGTGACCGGGACTAACAATTCACTGCAATGGCATAATTGCATTTTTGGAGGCGATTTTGGATATTACAGAAATCAGAGTGAAACGGTTGAAAGGACGTTCGGACCGCCTCAGAGCATTTTGCAGCATAACTCTGGACGGTGAGTTTGTGGTACACGATTTGAGAGTGATAGAGGGGCGGAAAGGTCTTTTCGTTGCTATGCCCAGCCGCAAACTTACTGATAACTGTCCGTCATGTGGAGGTAAAAACCACTTGCGTGCCGCTTTTTGTAGCAGCTGCGGCTCGGGGTTGGACAAAAACCGTGCCCAAAAAAGCGAAAAATATCATGTAGATGTTGCACATCCAGTTGTTTCATCATGCCGCGAAAAAATAATGGATGCCGTGTTGGAAGCATACAGGTCGGATATTCAGAAGGAGGAAAAGAATGCCGGGGAATCGTCGATTGGAGTGGCTGGGTCTGCTGAAGATGATGAAGAAGAGCGGGGTGAGGAGTCGGACTACAGCGAAGACTATGACCATGAAGACGGCGATGACGATTATGTCGGGGATGACTCTACCGTAAAGCCCCGCAGTAGTGATCATAAGCCAGGTGAAGAAAATAAGCCGGTTGAGGGAGAAAAAACAGAAACAGATGAGTCTGCGCAGGGCGCAGACGAAGGGGGAGAAGGTGGCGGTGGATTCGGAGACGGCATATTATAAAATGCCGGATGTGATGATAGCCCGCATATTTCACGCGTTTCCAGCGGTGCAGCTGCGCGAAAGGCAAGCGCCGACGCTTTTTTTGAAAAAAGCTTAGCAAAAAACTCTACCTTATAAAAAGAAAAGTTTTTTGTCCTACTTTTTTTCAAAAAAGTAGGGGCCGCTGGAGGCACGCCCGCAGGGTAAACCGCCGTTTTCGAGGCTAAAATACAGAGTATGATTTTCAAAAGTTGCAAAATGTGCTTGTAAGAGTAAACATGGCAGTCGTTTATGTAGAACCATGTCGTTGGTTTATGAAATATGCGGGATAGTATGCCCGGCAACCCCGGGTTTGATGTTAAAAATTTAAGTTGATTGAGTTACAACTACTGAAAAATAAAACACAGGGAACTAAGATGTCGAAAAAAGGGGCGGAGATTCTTATAGATACGTTGAAGGAGCAGGGTGTTGATACATTATTTGGTCTTCAGGGCGGCTCTGTTATTCCGGTCTTTGATGTATTGTATGACAGTGATGTCAGGACTATAGCTACACGCCACGAGCAGGGTGCGGGGCATATGGCCGACGGCTATTCGCGCGCGAGTGGCAAGACAGGCGTGTGTCTGACAACCAGTGGGCCGGGAGCTACCAATCTTGTTACCGCTCTTGCTACAGCGTTTATGGACAGCGTGCCTATGCTGGCTATCACGGGGCAGGTTAAGAGCCATTTGATCGGCAATGACGCTTTTCAGGAAGCGGATATGACAGGCATTTCGCGTCCGGTAACAAAACATAATTATCTGGTAGGGGATGTGCGGGACCTGGCAAGGATAATCTGTGAGTCGCTTTTCATCGCCTCTACTGGAAGCCCCGGGCCTGTTCTTGTCGATCTGCCTGTTGATATATCCACAGCAGAACACGATGGGGATATCGACAGGGAGAAAAACCTTCCAGGCTATCAGCCCGGGGATGAAGTTCACCCGGGGCAGGTTAAAAGGGCTATAGATGCCATAAATGCTGCGGAAAAACCTGTTCTTTATTCAGGTGGCGGTACAATAACCAGTGATGCCTGCGAAGAATTGACAAAATTTGCACGTAAGGCCAACATTCCCGTTACAACCACACTGATGGGACTTGGAGCTTTTCCGGAAGAGGACCCTCTTTCCCTCCGCATGCTGGGAATGCACGGCACTATGTATGCAAATTATGCAGTGCAGGATTGTGACCTTCTGGTAGCGGTCGGGGCAAGGTTTGATGACCGGGTTACCGGGAAACTTGAAGCTTTTGCAAACAACGCAAAAGTGGTGCATGTCGATATTTCTCCCGCCTCAATCGGCAAGAGCGTTGCGGTGGACATACCAGTGGTCGGGGATGCTAAAAGGGTCTTAAGGGAGTTTGCCAAAAACGCCGAATTTAAGGATCGTAAACCATGGATGGATCGTATAAAGGAGTGGAAAGAACGGTTTCCGCTTACCTATGACCGAGAAGGCGATAGCGTCAAGCCCCAGTATGTTCTCGAGCAGATTCACGAATTAACCGGCGGGGAGGCAATAATAGCCACCGATGTCGGCCAATGCCAGATGTGGGCGGCTCAGTTCTATACCTATATGAAACCGCGCACATTCCTCAGCTCCGGAGGGCTTGGAACCATGGGATTCGGACTGCCTGCGGGTATAGGGGCAAAGGTGGGGTGCCCGGATAAGGATGTCTTTGTGATAGCTGGCGACGGATCGCTGCAGATGAATATACAGGAACTCAGCACTGCCGTGGAGGAGAAGTTGCCAGTTAAAATTGCTCTTTTGAATAACGGATATCTGGGGATGGTCAGGCAGTGGCAGGAACTATTTTTCAATAAACGTTATTCGCATACCTCGCTGTCGAAAGGTAATCCTGATTTTTGCAAGCTGGCTGAGGCTTACGGCTGCAGTGGCATTCGGGTGGATAAGAAAGATCAGGTACGGCCGGCGCTGGATTCAGCAATGGAAATCAATGACAAACCGGTTTTGATTGACTTCAGGATAGATCCGGAAGAAAACGTTTACCCGATGGTTCCTGCAGGTGAAGCAATTGACCGCATGCTCAGCGGCATGGCGTGAGTGCGGCCGGTATCCGGGGGGGGGCGTAATGAAACACAGGAACATTTTTCAAAACATAGTTGCAAATCAACATAGAAGGGAACAAAAAAGCCATGAATAAACATATCCTTAGCGCACTGGTGGAAAACAAGGCGGGTGTTCTCGCACATATAGCCGGGCTTTTCAGTGCCCGGGGTTTTAACATTGACAGCCTGGCGGTGGGGGAGACTGAAGACCCACTTTTCAGCCGTATGACAATTGTGGTTGAAGGAGACGAGGCCATACTTGAGCAGGTTCGAAAACAACTGGGTAAGTTGATAAACGTTGTGAAGGTAAATGATTTCAGCGGCACGCCACTGGTTGAACGCGACTTGCTTCTGGTGAGAGTAAACTGTGCCGGCGGACGGCGATCGGAAATACTCGATCTTGTAAACGTTTTCAGGGCTAAGATAGTGGACGTTGGGCGGAAAGATTTGCTTGTCGAGGTTGCAGGAACGGAACAAAAGGTGGAGGCTTTGCTCGATTTGCTGCGCCCTTTCGGCATAAAGGAAATTGCACGCACGGGCAGAGTTGCGCTCAAGCGTTCTTTAAATTAAATTGCGGAGCGTTTTTCCCTCCTGTGATTCTGAGTAAATGCCACAGATATTTTTAAACATTCACGAGGATTCCTGAAAAATGCGGGAAGAAGAATCCAATGCCATAGATAAACTTTTCTCTCATATGATTACTCTGGGCGCCAGCGACCTCCACCTGAAAGCCGGCAACCCACCGCTTTTCCGCATATCCGGCAAACTCCAGCGCAAGGGCAGCCCCCTGAGTGCAGAGAAAATTGATAGACTGATCCGCGATTGGTTGCCCGCGGATTCGGTTGAAAAGCTTTTTAAAGAGGGGAGCCTTGACCGCGCACATGAGTTTGGAGAAGGCAGGCGGGTCAGAGTGGCCATTTTTCTGCAGATGGGCCGCATTTCACTGGTGGCAAGACTTATCAATGCCGAGGTTCCGTCCATGGACGAGTTGCATCTTCCTGAAAACATCAATAAAGCAACAGAAATTAACGAAGGGTTGATATTGGTTTGTGGAGTTACCGGATCGGGAAAATCAACTACCCTGGCTTACCTGATCGATAAAATCAATAGTGAGCAGCCTAAACATATCATAACTTTTGAGGACCCCATAGAGTACATATTCAAGGACAAAAAATGTGTGATAAATCAGCGCGAATTCGGACTCGACTTTCATAATTGGATGGAGGCAATACGCACCGGAGTCCGTTCAGATCCAGATATTATGCTGATTGGTGAGATGCGGGATCAGGAAACTTTTCAACTCGCGCTGACAGCTGCGGAGACCGGGCACCTGGTTCTCAGCACAATGCATACCTCGGGCGCTGCCGGCACTGTCGGGCGTATATTGGACCTTTATGATGAAGGAGAGCACGAGAAAGTGCGCAGATCGCTCGCAATGAATTTGAAGGGGATTATTTCCCAGCGCCTTGTACCGTCTTTTCGCGAGGACCTGGGGCGTGTTCCGGCATTGGAATTAATGTGGATGACCCCCACTATACAAAAAACTGTTGAAGAAGGAGAAGAGTCGAAAATCACCGGCCAGATCAAGGTTGGTGAGGAAGAGGACATGCTTTCCTGGACGTCTTCTCTGGTTAGACTTGTCAAAAGCGATTTGGTGGAAAAAAGTGTCGCCAGAGAATATGCACCAAGCCGCCAGGCTCTGGATACGGCTTTGAAAGGCATCAGCTTTTAAGCGCTTAATATAACCTTATGAACAAAACAATTCATTTCAACAAGGGGATTACATTGGGAGGAAATGGGGTGTTTGCTGCACTCTTAAGTTTTTTTCTGCTGGTTATCCCTTCCTCTGCTCAGGCAGGCGGTAACGCTGTGGTGGCGGGTGCTTTTTCAGTCGGCCTGTGGCTGAATCCGTTATGGTTCCTGCCTTTTATACTTGTTGTTGGGTTCTGGCTGTACCTGGTTTCGTGGGTGACGGATGATGCGACCGGGGTTGAGCTCAACAGCCAGGCATGGTCCGCTATTTTTCTGGGTATTGGGTGGGGGGGCACTATACTCACTTTTTTCCTGCACCCTCTTTTTGTAATCGTTTTCCTGCTGAGCATGTGCACTATGGCAATATATTATATTAAGGAGCGTAATACCTGCGTGCCTTTTCAATTTCAGATTTTTACGTCATGGCTGGGAACCAGTGATGCAAAAGCGGCGCTGAACCCCCCTGGTTCCTCAAAGCCTAAAACGTCAAAGGCAACAAAAAAAATAATTAATGAGGAGGATGGCGATATAAATGAATATCTTACTGAAAACCCCGACTCAGATAATGCTGTAGAATTCCTCGGCGATCTCCTGGCACGCGCGGATAAGGGGATGGTTTCAAAACTTGCTATTGTGCCCGGGTCTGAGGCATATGTGGTGGAAATCGTAAAGGATGGAGTTAAAGAGAAGCTGGAGGACATAGAGCCAGAACTCGGCCGGGAGGTCGTTGCAGTAGTAGTAGAATTCTGTCGGCTTAAACAAAGGGAAAAACCGCGATCAAAACTTAAGGTTTTCCCGGAAGGCGAGTCGGTGATTGACATAAATGTAAAGGGTATCAAAAAAAACAAAAGAACCGGTATCTCTTTTTCTATGGCGGACAAGGTCACCCCTATTTATGATAAAGAACCGGGTGAGCTCGGGATGGATAAATCGCTGGTAGAGAAAATTAAGAAATTGGTTAATACTGCCGGAACGTCGGTTGTTTTGTCTGCCCCCGGCAAATCTGGCCGGACTGCAACTTACTACTCTGTTTTGTCGCTGATAGACATATTTACAAAAGATGTTATATCTTTTGAAAAGCGTTCGCAAAAAGAGCTTAATCAAATCAAGCAGGTCAATGTTGATTTAACCTCTGGGGCGGAGTTCGAAAAGGCTCTATCGGCTGTTCTCAGAGAAGAACCGCATGTACTTGCTGCCGACGGACTTTATAACAGCAAGGTGGCTGATGGCTTATTCGAGTTTGCAGCGGAGGGCGGAATTATGCTGGGTACGGTAAAAACAGACAGTATAACAGAGGTCATAAAAGTTTTAAGAAAAAAGGTGTCCTCTAAATCGGCGGCTAAAAGCTTGAAAGCTCTTACGAATCAGAGGCTGGTTCGACGTCTCTGCCTGGCGTGCCGGGAAGTTGTCGAGCCTGATCCCGGTTTGCTCGAAAAACTGAAAATTGATCCGGAGAAACCCGGCCAGTGGTTTGGCCCTGCAGGATGCGAAAAATGTATGTACACAGGCTTTGACGGACTTGTAGCTATTTTCGAAATACTTACTGTCAATGACAAAGTAAGAGCATTGATGCTGGAAAAAGATATAACGCCTGAGAAGGTCAGGAAAGCGGCAGGATCCAAAAACTACAGGTCGCTGTATCGCCACGGCATCAATAAAGTGCGGGAAGGGGTTACTACTTTGGACGAAATACGCAGAGCGACTGGTAGTAAGTGATATGTCATGGAAATTAAAAGAGGGTTAATACATTGCATGTTATAATGTATTTTGCGTTTGTACTGATCGTGATTATGACGGTTTACGGCGGGTATCAATCCGGCATATATGAAGGAACGTTTAATTTTTTCAGAAATTTCATTGCCTTTATTCTTGCCTTT
>Ga0207421_10006815_pt1 | contig 12359 bp, 26 predicted proteins | sample SodLakKL_010_SED_4_FD_187542 | JGI IMG/M metagenome (GOLD analysis project Ga0207421, IMG submission 187542) | Alkaline sediment microbial communities from Lake Tanatar, Kulunda Steppe, Russia - 8KL_010_SED (SPAdes) (version 2) | ecosystem: Environmental > Aquatic > Non-marine Saline and... | reverse complement strand
ACCATCACCGAAAGCAACACTCTGAACACGGTTTGTTGATTCAGTTAAAGTCTCTTCTAAACTGAAATCATCCGTATTATGTACATAAACATTATCATCAACTCCTCCGTAAGCAATAAAACCATCAGTGAAAGCAACAGAGTTAACATGGTCTGTTGATTCAGTTAAAGTCTCTTCTAAACTGAAATCATCCGTATTATGTACATAAACATTCTCATCAACTCCTCCGTAAGCAATAAAACCATCACCGAAAGCAACACTCTGAACACGGTTTGTTGATTCAGTTAAAGTCTCTATAAGCTCAACGTCAGCTCCCTGTACTCCTCCTGACAGAAACAGAAAACTGAAGAAAGCTACAAATAAAATTAATCGAGGGGTTGTTTTCCTCATCTAACTTTCGCCTCAAGTCTTTCTACCTATCCTTACTCTGTCCAGACCTGCCAAGTGACATCTATGGAGTCGCCATCTTGAAGGGTGACCTCGGTGAAAGTATTCTGTGCAAAGTCAGTCTCACCGTCTTCTGCTGTACTTATAGAGATTCTTGTAGTGTTGACCGTTATCTCTGAAGTGGCATCGAATGATTCCGTAGTTGTTATGTTTCCAGTACTTGAATGGCTCCAAGACAACGAATCAGTACTCAAGTGGTCGGTAGTTCCATCAGTCACATACATGGTGTCAACGTAATCACTGGTTGCTCCGTCATAATCCGCTGAAGTTTCCGAAACATCACCGACCTGACCTATGAGCCAATCCTGACCACTTGTCAGGAAAGTGTTCGGACTCTGGCTGACCACTTCTCCGTTCTTCTCTACTGTAACCATTGAATGATATCTTACTCCGTCTTCCAATGTCTCTTCCTGTGTGTTCGTCACTCCCGATGCTCCAACGACGACGACTGACGCCAGAAGGACAAGAATAGGTATTGCTAAGTACTTCTTTTTCATAACTAATTAATATCAATTCTTTTATTTAAAAGTTTCCTTCTGTATCACGGGTGCAATACCTTATCAGAAGCGTAAGTGTGAAGACTGTGCCAGCATTTGCACCTAGGAAAACCCACGAAAAGAAGCCGAGGCCCGTGGCTATGCCTAGTTCTTGGAGGATTCTCTTGATTTCGATGTCCATTTGATATTCACCTCCTTTTCATAGTATATTTCGGATGTTAGACGTATCGTTACAAGTATAAATAGTATAGTAGGTATGTATATGGCTATCCTGTGTATCCAGACGAAGTTCTTCCATAGGACATAATCGGGCAGAACGAATAATCCTTGAAGGTAGTAGCTTTCGTTGGGGCCTACTGGTATGCTTCCCAATAGTGTATTTCTCTGAATCCTTACCCCCACGTTTGTTCCTACACCAACATTTTCTGTGAACCCACCCGTCAACTTCGAGTCCTCTATACTTATAGTGTATTCCTGCGGTTCATTTGTTGAGTATGTCTGAACGGTTGCTGGATATAGTAAGAACCAGAGTATGAGGAGGGAAAGTAGTGTTATTTTGTATTTCATTTTTAACCCATACTTTTAAATAATAGATTGTTGTTAATAAATGTTAGTGATTAATATTGTCAAGTTTTACTAAATCTCTGTCAATAGAGGAAAGTAACATTAGATTCGGCTCAAAGTTTATAGAAGAAAGTGATGAAATTGAGGGATGGTCAGATTTGGTAAATCGTTCTTTAAATGAGTTAAAAAGAAATAGCGAGGATGACGATGGCGTGTAAAGATTGTGGAGATACAAAAAATTTAGAAGAACATCATATATCTCATGAACCTGAGGACGTGATTAAAATTAAAAAGCTTCCAGACGACTATGTAAACTTCGGTGATATATAAATGAAAAAATTGTTAGCTTTCGTTGTGTTTTCTTTCGTTGTGTTTTCTTTCGTTGTGTTTTCTCTCGTACTACTTCCCACAGTTTCTGCGACTTCTATAGACGTAACAACAAGTGATGTTATGTTAGAGGCTGGTTCCTACAACACTACTGTTTTGAAGTTCGATTTGGGTGACTATAGGATTTCTAACTACGAAGAAATTGGCAAATCTGCCGACCACTTAGATGAAGTCGATATGGTAATTGACCCTGCTTTCCAAAACGGAGAGCTCAAGAACTTTACTGCTTGGTTTATGGCTACTGATAGATTTGAAGGTAGTAATAGTACTATTGACTTTGATTTTGTTCTTGACTCAACGGATACTGGAAACAAGACTGAAAACCCAACAACAGACTCTCTTGATGCTGAATTTCAAACTGCAAAGCAACCAGTTGTTGACAGCCTTAACTGTGAGCATCAGACGGAGGAAATATACTGTGAAGTTGTAGACTTAGATGAAAACAGGTTCAGGGCTATAAACGACACGGGAGACCCTGAATTATTGACTGGAGAAGAAATAACAGTTACTTACGATTATGAGATGGGAGACCAGCAAAACATCACAAAGACGGTAAACTTACTTGGGCAAAAGCATGGCATTGGTGAAGGAGAGGCTACGATAAGCATAGAAACGGACGAGGAGAACTGGAGGAGGGGAAGAACTATTTACTTCTATGTAGTAGACGATGTTACTGGACATCAGGTAGGTGGTTGTGATGTATTTACAGAAGACAGTGATGGTGCTGAGGTGATAAGTGAATACAGCGAAAACGAGTACCTGTATGACTTCAACATACCCGAGGACTATGAAGAAGGTTCAAACGAATATCCTGTAACGGTGAGGAACTGTGAGTCGCCCTATGACGAAGATACTGACAGCAAACTACTGCAAATCAGGGATTGGAGTTACTGGGAGATGGAACTTGAAGAGATACAGGAAGAGTACATAGGACTCGGTGAGATAGAAGGCAAGGTTAAAGCAGAGGATGTATCTATGGCTGAAGTAAAGATAAAGAACGGTGAAGAAGTCACTATAGAAAGCGAAGACATAGGTGACGATGGCAGTTTCTCCTACAACTTGAGTGAGGGAGGAAATTACACGATACAGGCAGTAAACAAGAATATGGAAACCGATGCCTTCAACTCCCCTAAGAAAGAAGTTAAGGTGTTGTTCGACAGAAGTGGGGACGGTATTCCCGATGTAAGGGATGTTTGTCCTGATGTAAAAGGAGAAAAAGAACATGATGGCTGTGTTCCAAAGGATGTGAACGTGCGGATAACCAACAAAGAGGGGAAATCGGTCAGTGAACTGGTTGTAGGTGAGGTCTACGACATAGAACTCATAGATGAAAACGGCACTACTGCCAACATATCTACCCGTATTGATGTAGGTCCAACAAGGGTGAGCATAGAGAACGGTGAAGGAGAGTTCAGAGTTGATGAAGCTGGTACTTACACTATCGAAGGTGGTGAAGACAGTGTAAGGTACAAGGAGTTCGAGGCCGAAGTAACAGCAGTTGCAGGACTTTCAAACTTCATATCTGGTTTCTGGTGGGTTCCTATAGTAATAATACTGGTACTACTGGCACTATTTGCTCTTTACAAACTAGGAGGAAGGAAAGAAACTATGGAAGACCTTGAACAGGAACAGATAGACTTAACCCCAGGTGAAGAATGATGTTAGGTAAAATCAAATCAGGTTTATCTTGGCTAAAATCGAAGATAACTGGTTCAAAGGTAAAAAGGAAGAAGCAGATAGGCCCCGAAGACCAAGAAAATATAAATGAACAACTAGACAAGGCAAGAGGAGAAGCAGAGGCCAAAGCGGCGAAGATGGAGAGGAAGTACGATGACCTCAAGGAGTCGGTGGAGGAAAGGGAAGAGGTCGATGTAGCAGACAAGTTGTCGGAAGAGAAAGAAGAACTTTCTATGGAGATGTTTAGGAAGGGAACTTCCCTCAAAAAGTTCTTCAAGTACTCGATGGAGAGGGGACAACAGGTATATGTAAGGAGTGCAAATGGTGATAAAGTATTCGGTACATTTGAAGATATAATATTACTACCCGATGGAAGGTTGGCAGTTACCAAAAAACAGGGTAAGGGTATAAGCCCAGTCATAACGGGAAGAACCTTTAAGGACATACTGAGAAATCCAAATCTAAAGACCGTTGCCAATACAAGTGCTATGAATGTTAACCTTAACAGAGACGGTGGATTTGTGGAGAATATAGAGTCAAGGAATGTTCCAGATATAATAGTAGACGAGAAGGGAAACTTCGTACATACACAGGCACATACGGAGGAACTTCAGAAGTTACTTGCAGAGAAGCAACAGCAGATACAGAAGTGGAGAAACAGGGCAAAGACAGCCGAACAGGCTTGGATAGGCGAAAATCAGGAAAGGAAGTCACTTGAGAAGGTGAGGGAAGTAACCAAGACAAGAGCCGATAAAGCCGAGGACGATTTCACTGAAGCCATAGACTCCGCCAAAGACATAATTAGGAACAATAACATTATGCACAGGGCGATGCAGGACATCATCACGGACAGGAACACGCTTGAAGACCTGAAAGAAAGGCTTTACGACCATAGGGGAGAACTACAGAACAAGATGGCAGATATGGTTGCTAAAAACGAGGAAGACCTTGCCAAAGAGGATGTTCAGGAACTTGCAGAGTGGGTGATGAAGTCGGTAACACCTGAGAAGATGAAGATGCAGGAAAAGGAGATGGAAACGCAAGAAGTAGAGCAAGGAGGTGAAGAATGATGGGCAAAACAGATAAGTTCGAGCAGATGGTTGCGAACGCCAAAGACAGGAAGGAAAAGGTCGAGCAGAAACTTGAACAGGTAGAAAAGCAACTGGAAGAAAACGAGGAGATGCTTGAAATTGCCGAGAAGTACAATAACGATTTACCCGATACCGCAGAGGAGATTGAAGAACTCTACAGTATACTATGCTGGGACAATATAGCCTTCTGCTGTTCAACCGATAAGCCGTGTCCTATGAGAGATTATGTGCTTTATATCATAGGTGTTACCAAAGATGATTTTGAAGAGGAGAAATCGGAGTTTGGCTTTGAGTTGGCAGGGGGTAGGATTAACGTTAATAAGTAACGTTAGTTATTAATGTTAATAGTACCATTAAGTCATTACGATAACCCTTAAAAGTCCTTACTTAAGGGTTAAAGTGTATTTAAGGTGATTTAAATTAAAGGCGGTGAATGGCACACACAAATGCAAGAGTTCTGGAAGAAAAAAGGCAAAGAGCTTGGATTTTTGACAGATACAGAATGGGATGGATGGCTTCAGGGAAGGGTTGATGTCGCTTGGTTCATAAAAATTAGAAAAAGGGAAGAAGAATTCCTTGATAAAGCTAGAAAAAACACAAAAGAGTTCAAGGAGGTTTTGGATAAAATTGATGCTAATCAGTGAAGTACTGGACGAAGTTGCACAGATGGGGGAAGTAACATGCAAAGATATACACATACCCCAAGCGAATGAAAGTCAATGGAAAAAACCAGCATATATGACTTACAGCAATATATTACGACAGTTGTATAAAAGGGGTCTACTGGAAAGAGAAAACGTTTCAGATAATGATAGACCAAAGTACAAATATACTTTAAGTGACAAAGGAAGAGGAATTATAGATAAATTTGGAAGTTATAAAAGATACCAGATAGTTATGGCATCCTCAGCACATCTTAAGTGTGCTCATGGTGAGGAAACTGACCTACCAAAGAAAATACAAAAGGATAACGAATGATTAAGAAAAAACATATCCTGATGAAAACACCTCAGGACAGGTACTGCAAGGAACTCCTCGACAAAGCAGTTAAGGTGGACAACCTTCTCAAGATGAGGGATTGGCAGTTAGACGATGATTGGCACAGGCAGAAGATTAAATCCAACCTGTTGGAAGCCAAGCCTATCTTGATGGAGTGCTTCTCCATATTCAGAAAAATGGTGATGGAAGGATACAAAGAAGGAGTAGGTGAGGACGAGGACAAGTTTGAGAAGATTAGAAAGGGCTTTACTGGCCTAAGAACTGGGATTAAAAAGTTTGAGGAAGGACAAAGTGGTGGGCCGAGTCAGGGCATACTCAACAAGACTACATATCCTATGGTGGTAAAGAGATACAGGAACCTCCTTAAGAAAATTTTAGATGACCTTATAATCCAGACGGTTAAAGACGCGGGAGAATCTTCGGATACTACAGATGATTTCTACCGTGCAATATTTGAAAAAACCTATCAGTGGACGGGAAGCCAGATTTTCAAGGTGTGGGCGAGAGAAAACGAGGAAGGTGAAGTTGTAGGTGTAGGTGAAGAAGGGGAAGAAGGCGAGGTGGATGATTTTACTGAAGTTGTAGGTGAAATAGTATGAGAAACAACTTTTTAGGAGATGTTCAACTTGGTCCAGACGAAGAGGAAGAGATAAGACAGAAGGTTAGAGATATGAGTGACCCTATAACGAGGTTTTCGGAGAGGATTAACCCTAAGATGGTGGGGGTAGAAAAGAAGAAAGAGGCCCTTTTGCTGGCTTTGGCTTCTCCTCACGACGCTCAAGGTGACAGGGGAAGGGTTCATGTGTTACTTTACGGTCCACCAGGAACTGGCAAGTCGGCGATTTTAACTTGGTTAAGAGACCACCTTTCAGCAGGGTATGCCAGTAAGAAGTCAACTGAAGCAGGTATAGTGGGGTCTATGGCACACGGTAAAGCACGGAAAGGTATCCTTCCGAAGAACCACAGAGGAGTGTGCGTGGTAGACGAACTCGACAAGATGAAGAAAGAGGATAGGGAAGGACTACTTGAGTGTATGAGTGAAGGTAGAGTAACTATGCAGGGTAGTGAAGTGGAGGAGTCGTGGAGAGCAAACACTATAGTACTCGCATCAGCGAACGACAAGGAGAAACTCACGAAGAAGTTGAGGCATAGGTTCGACTTGAGGTTGAAGTTCGGCTACTACGACAGGGAAACGGGTAAGAAGATTTTAGAGGATAAATCAAAGAACTTCCTAAAGAAGAAGGGGGATGAAGAAGATATAACCACACTAAAGAAATATCTTAAGGCGGTCAGAAGGTTCGATATAGAAATAGACAAGCCAGAAGCATGTAAAAGGGCTATAGAAGAGTTCCTTGAGATGAACGATATAAAGGAAGTCAATCCGAGGGACCACATGGCGAGGTTTATGAGGATAGGTCTTTGTCACGCAAGGCTTCATTTCAGGAAACCAAGGATTGTGGATTTTGCAGAGGCCATACACCTGCTTTTGGGAGATAGCCACTATGCAACAGAAGGTTTGAAAAGACTTGGGAGGGACGAATGATGTTTGAAAAATTAAAGAAACTTATAATGAGAGAAAAAGAAGAAAAAGGAAGTATGCCTAGAGAACACCAAAGAGTTGTATGGAAAGAGAATACCAATAGGTTGGGCCTTAGTGGAGATATGGCCAAAGAGATACAGTTGAACTCCGAGAAGAGGTCAGTGCCCTACAGTAAGCACTACCTTGAAGCGAGAAGAGAAAACTTCAATTCGCCTGTTTTCGACCTAACTGAGGGCAGGGATAGACCAGGGCTGGATATAGAGAAAGAAATAAATCCAGCAGTTTTGGAGTGGGAAGAGTGAGGTGATTAAATGGTTCATAAAATCAGAGGTTACAAAAATGAAAATAATAAGCTCATACTTACTGATAGTGATATTGAGGCTATAGTTGATGGTTTGTGGTCTAAGGGACAGGCGGGAGGATTGAGCAGTGACGAGTTCAGAGTGTTTTACGACCTTTTGAAAATTCATAATGAGCGTGATTGAATGCCTGACATAAGAAAACTCAAGAATCCACCCAACAGCAACCTCTTTTTTTGGGAACATGGGTGCGATTTTTGTCCAGATGTCTGGAAGGCCATAGAGGAGACGAGGATAAATTTGAAGGTTCCACCAAAGTATAAACTGAAGCCCGTAGAGGTTAGAACGATAGGTGCTATGAGTCCAGAAGTCAGGAGGTTCTCGGAGGTCATAAGGGGAACACCTACTATAGTGTTGGACGATATTATCATAAGTGGTGTTTCATCCACTGGTTGGGTTAAAGGATTTTTTGAAGAATGGTTTAGGGAGAAGAAGGAACCATGGTTTTGAACAGAAAGGATTTAGAAGGTCTTGATACGTTTGAGAGAGAAGGGTTGGCAGAGGAAGAAGAAACTGTAGCACCAAAAGACGCAATTATCGAGATTACTCAGATGTGTCCTTTGAACTGTAAGCACTGTTTCGTGGGTGACAAAGACATAGAGGAGATGTCGGCTGAAAAATGGTTCAATATAATGGATAAGTTGTATAGAAGGGGCGTGGAAAACTTGGTTATCGAGGGTGGAGAGCCAACCGTCCACGAGGACTTTTACGATATACTTGAGTACGCAACGCAGTTGTTCGAGGTAACTGTTCAAACCTCTGGTGTTGCGGACACAAGGCTCAATGACTTCGACTGTAATGTTACTATAAGTTTCGAGTACTTGAATCCAGAAAGGAATAACGAGATAAGGAGGATGTCGGACCCAGACGAGTGGGTTTACGACAGGGAAAGAGGTGTGCTGTACGAGAAGGAAAACAAAGAGAGGATACAAGAACTTGGTGAAAGGTTAAGGGGTGGAGAGGATGTTTCTCAAGAGATAAGTGAGATAACAAAACCTATAGAAACCGAGAACGTGTACGACAGGGCACTTACTAAGTTGAAGGCCATAGACCCTCCAAAGACCTTGAGAGCGACAATATATACGGATAACGATGTGCTGGGTTTGGCGATGTTAGCAGAGTCAATAAACGCCAATTCGGTGTTCGTTCCTTTGAAACCTGTCGGTTTGGGAAAGGAACTTAGGTCGAAAGCCCCGGGGTCAAAGAGGTTATTGGAGGTCATAAGGGACATAATGACGTACAACCAGCATTCTACTATGGAACATAGAGTGGAGGAGACATACTGGTACATGATGAACAAAAGGGTTTGGGTGAACAACAAGGATGTATTCAAGCAGAGAGGAAGGATATGTGGTAGTGGAATGGGAAGGCTTTTCGTTGATTATCAGGGTGATGTAAAGCCCTGCTTCATGTTGCCTGAAGAGGATATGGGGAATATCCTTGAAGACGATATAGAAGAGATATACTCCAACCTATACGACTATCACGAGAGGGCTAAGGAGATAGCAGACGATAAGAGATGTGATTCGTGCTTGGGTGGGTGTATAGCAGTTGCGAAGTCCAGAGAGATGGAGGAAAACCCGTGTCCTATGAAGGTAAAAAAGAAAGCCTTAAATAGAATGAAAAGTAAAGTATAAAGGAGGTGTTTAACATGGTTGGAAGTTCAAAACATAAATGTAGGTTCAAAAAAGACGACAAAGGAAACCTGATAACGGAGAACGGAAAGAAAATCCTTCAGTGTAAGGTAGACGGTCAGGGACCAGTTGAAGCACATCCAACTCCCAGCGGAGGGTTTAACTTCGTCCCGACAGGTGACATAGACGACAAGAAGGAAAAGAAGGCGATTAAGTACATGAAGAGAAGACTTCAGAACGCAGATACTGAGGGTAAATCAGGAGAGTGGTAAGATTCAATGTAAGATAAAAAACGGAAGATACATCTGTATTAAGAAGAAGTACAGCAGGAAGGGAAGTGAAGATAAGAAAAAGGTAGTCCAGGGAAGGTCTACGGGAACGAAAGTAGTTAGAAAGAAGAGTGGCTCTGGTCAAAACGTACTGGTGTGTTAGATGGAAGAGGAACTTTGTTTGTTGAGGAAGGAGAACGGAGTGCCCAAAGAGATAGTTATCCTCTCCGAAGGTAGGCTACCAGAGAAGATAGGTTCGGCAGATGTTGTAACTGCCGATAACGTGGAGAGGAAGAAGATAGTTAAGGAAGTCGTGAGAGATGTGGGAGAGGTATTCTTTGAGGAGGATAACGAAGAGGTAAGGAGAGATTTTATATCGGCTATGGAAAGTCCAGAGGATATGAGATACATCCACAGGGCCTTCGTAAAAAAATTCAGCGAGGACATCTTTGATTGAGGAGGTGAGATAATGGGAGATATAGATTTTGGTTTAGAGGAAATAGGTGGCAAAGAAGTAGATAACTGTGAGGTCGAGGGCAAGGAACTGGTCTGCGATATGGTGGATGGTTCCGAGGAAAGAGTAGACATCTCAATGGTAGATGACGACATAAGAAAGAAATTTGATTGATTATGCTTGATGAAGAGAAACTTGAGGAAGAAGGATGGTACGATGCCGACCTCTTAGATATGAAGATAATATCTTTCGTCCTTGAAAACGATTTCGTTTCAAGGAATGACGTTAAGGAAGAGTTCGGTATGTCAATAGAGAAGTCGAGGTCGAGGCTGGAGGGTTTGGTGGAACAGGACATTATAAACAAGGTCGCTATATGTAGCAACTGTGAAGAACCCATAGGCGAGTGTAAGTGCGGCAAGTACATGAAGAAGATAAGGTACTTTCAGGAGGAGTTCGAGGCCGAGTTCGTGGTAGAAGAAATGGAGGAACTGACGGAGAAGTTAAAGGTCTTCAATGGCGTTTCTTAGTTCTTCGGGTATTTCCATCTTGTTGTCTCCACAGAGAAGGGATACCCTGTTGCCCTTTTCTACTACCTGACATTCGCTCTTATCTACTTCGATAGTTTTCCCGTCCACGGTGAGTTCTCCCTTATCTAGGTCGAAGGTTATCTCATCAGGCATGGTTATGATTTGTTCTCTTGAGTTAAAAATCTATGTGTCTATTTGAAAGGTTGTGTAATCGACAGGGTGTCCTGTAATTTGAAAGGGTTTTTTAAAGGAGAGAAAGGAAGTTAGTAATGTAAAATGCAAAAAATAACTCAACGGAGGTGAAATAAATGGGAGTTTGGTTAAGACCCGCTGGCGGTAGTTCTCTAACAGGAGACCAAGGAGGCTACACTGGCTACGTAAAGATTCGTGACAGTCCTACTATCACGTCCTCGAAGGTCAAGGCACAGAACCAGAAGTTCAGGAAAGCAGCAAACGACTGTAGTGGACAGAGCCAGTCTGAGTTCAGAGAGTGCATGCACGAGAAACTGAAGTAATTTAGAAAAACCTCTGGGGAGTAAAATCCCCTCTATTTTCAATTTTAGAGTGAGGTGTAGTTAATATGGTTTCATGGACGAAAGGACATTTTGAGTTGATAGCAGATACGGTCAACGATGAAGTTAGTGATGAGGATACCAAAGAAAACCTTTGTCGTTCTTTCGCTACTCGACTTGAAGTAAAAAATGATTTCTTCGATTACGGTAAATTTATGACGAAGTGTAAAGGTGTTGAAAAAACTGGTTTATAAAAATATTATTGTGAGGTGTAGATAAATGGTATCATGGACAAAAGGACATTTTGAGTTGATAGCAGATACGGTCAACGAAAATATGGAAGACCCCGACGAGAGGATGGAATTGTGTAAAGCCTTTTCTGACGAACTTCAGGACAAAAACCCTTTCTTTGATAACGATAAATTTATGAAAAGATGTTGGAATGCAGAGAGGTGAAATGAAATGACGAGGGTTCCAGAAAGAAGAGAGGGAAGAAGAGAGGAAGAGATGACTACCAAAGCAGATTTGGTATGTACTAAGGATAAATTAGGGTATCCTTCTTGTCAGATAATGACGCAAGAAGGAGATGCTCTATCTGATGAAACTTTTGACTTGCCCGATAGAAGTCTTGAAGGAATTGGCGAAGCTGTGGAAAGAATAGAGTTTTGGGAGAATAAAGGTTACGATGTGGGTCCAGCCAAAGAATCATTAAAAGGAATAATAAAAAACGATTTTTGTAGGTGAAATGAAAATGGGAAAACTTAGAATGGAAAAAATAACAGAGGATGAATGTAAAGCTGTCAAAGGAGATTGGAAACCTAGCAAAAATCAATGTTTTGTAGATAACGAGGATAGGTTTGAAGGAAGGTTTAATTCAAGCCGCCGTTGGGGAGATGTTGAAAATAATCCCGCGGGCTTAATGCAAGTAGAAGGTAGTGAGAACCCCGTTGCTGTGGACAGGATATCAAAGTCAAAATTTGACGCTGCTATTACTAGAACTAAACACATAAATAGAGGGGACTTAACAGATTACATACTGAAAGAGAAGCCAAAGGTAAAAGTATTTACGGTTGATGACGGAAAGGTTGAGAAAAAAATATTCTCACCACATAAAAAGGTGGCATGGAGTGAATTTGCAACCTTAACTGGAAAGGAGTATAAATGAGGTGAAATGAAAATGAGTATAAAACTTGGAAAATGGAAGTGCGAGGAAGTAAAGGTTAGAGGTGGGGATAATGAGATACTGTGCCAAGAAGATAATAAAACCATGTCGTTGGAGAAGGACGGTGGAATAACAATAGCATGAGGTGAAATGAGATGGCACAATTAGATGATGTTGTAACGGAAGAAGATGTTGAGAATTTTAGGAGTACCCTTCACTTCCACAAGAAACCGTCTTTGA
>Ga0207421_10006814_pt1 | contig 12359 bp, 18 predicted proteins | sample SodLakKL_010_SED_4_FD_187542 | JGI IMG/M metagenome (GOLD analysis project Ga0207421, IMG submission 187542) | Alkaline sediment microbial communities from Lake Tanatar, Kulunda Steppe, Russia - 8KL_010_SED (SPAdes) (version 2) | ecosystem: Environmental > Aquatic > Non-marine Saline and... | reverse complement strand
ACGCGCTCGGAGCCACACCCCGCGCACTGCTCGTCGACGATGATCCGGACGTCGGCGCCGCAGGTGCGGCAGGTCATCGATCTCCCACCTCGCCGGGCACGTCCCACGTCACCATCGGCCCCTGCGGGCTCACCAGCGCCACTGACATCAGCGCGAGCATCCCAACAGCGACGCCGAGACCGTAGACCGGCCCGAACACATACGCCAGCAGCAACGAGAGCACTGCTGCCAGCGTCATGAGCTTACTCAGGCCACCGGAGACCTCCCGGCTCATGGATCGCCCACCCCCGCCCCGGGCTCGCCCGCGATAGGAGAACGCGCGTATATATATTGTAATCTCCGGTGTCGGGATTGTTGGACAGTGAAGGGGCACATCGTTACCGTCATGCGGTTTCACCTTCTGGTTGTCCAAATGGGTCGATCAGCCCTTCCTCATAGTCCCGGATCACGTCACTCACCCAGGATTTTGAATACTCAACAGCTTTGTGTCCTTTTGCGATGTCCCTTGCGGACAAGTCGTACTTTTCTCTGAGGTCAATCACGATTTTCTGTTGTTCACGCCGGTAGACATCTTTCGGATCCTCAACATCTGACGCACCCATCCGTTCGCGTTTCTTGTCTTCGTCGAGCTGCTGGTACTCTGCCCAGAGTTCTGTACCATCCAGCGGCGGGAACTGGTCTGTCATCGTTGACTCCGGCCAGGTGTCGGTGTCGAGCTTCACGTCCATCGCTTCCCGGTTATAACCCCGAACGAGACCACGTCGCGGGATTCGCAGCGCCATTTTTGCTCTCCTGTCCACGACCTCGCCCCCGATCCGGTCCCAACTCTGAAAACCGAGCAAGATCATGTACTCAAGCCCTCGCACGTCCATCAGGTCCTTCTCAATGTCCTTCTGCTCGGATTTGGCGACGTCCATCGAGTAGAGTATTCTGGCTGCATCCGGCACCATTATCAACGCCTGCTTATCTGACGACGCCAGCATCTCCCGGAATCCGGTCCGGTCGTAGCAGATCCGGTCGAAGAACTCTTCGCGGTCTGGTAGCTCCCCGTCACGAACGTGGATGTACTTCAACCCCAACTGTAACATTAGCGTAGACTTCCCCGCGCCTTCATCCGCGATCACGGGTAACACCGTGTCTAACTCGTTCTGGTGACGCGTTGCGTACAGTTCCTCAATGAGGGCCTCAACCTTCCTCATATCACGCCCCCGTCGATCATCTCGCGGATCTCTCCATCGTAGGGATCACCTGACTGTTTGCCTTCTTTCTCCTCACCGGCTTTGAGGTAGCCGAGTTCCCATCCCGCGCGGTGGATGTCGGACGCAAATCGTTGCAGCCATGCCTCCGACTGAGGATTCATCACGTCCAAGCTGCGGAAGCGCTCGATAAACCCTTCTTCACCCTCCCACCGGCTCAAGATGTCGTCATATTCCTCTCGTGAGTCCCGCTCGTTTTCGAGCTCGGTCTTCAGCCGGATCACAGCGCCGAGCACGTCGGCGCGCAGGTCTGTTTCCTCTCTTGACGTGAGTTTCTCACCGGCGACTTTTCCCGACTCGATGATGGTCAGCGCGTCGATCGCGTCGCCGATACTCGCAGCGACGCGCCGGCTGACGTGTTGGTAATCGCTGTAAGCATCCCACTGTGTTTCGGCGCCGCTCTCTTCGCGCTGGCTACTCATCGCACACCCGCTCGATCTTGATGTAAGCATCATCACCGACGATTATGCCCTGGACACTGACGCTATCGCCGGCTTCAAACTCTGTTTTGGTGTCTTCGACGACAGAGCGCGGAATCGACATCTGCAGGTAGCCGTCGACGCGCTCTTGGAGTGTTCGAGTGCCGTAATGCTTCTCGACTTGGCGTTGTGCCATGTCGTATCCTACGTATTGCGCATATAAGTACACCTATTCGGCTGATTACTTCAACTGTACTGTACGGATACTTCAATTTTGATCACTATTTAGTACAAGAGAGGGCAAGCCGCGAGTAGGAGGTGAGAATTACGTGTTTAACCTATTCAACGGCGACACACGGGCCCAGATGGGCGGGAACATGGTGTCCCTCTTTATCGGCCTGCTTATCGCCGCAATCGTCGTCCTGCAGGTGTTCATCCCGGTCGTCAACGACGCGATCGAAGACGCTGGGATCAGTGGGACGGAAGCAACCGTCGTCGAGCTGCTCCCGCTCTTCGCCGTGCTTCTGCTCCTGATCGCGCTCGCAGGACCCCTCATGCGCCGGGTGTAACACGCACCGATCATGGACGGAAGAGGAATGACAGGCCTGCTTTTGGCCGTCACGATCGGAGCTGTGTTTTTCGTCCCGGTAGTCGACGTTATCGACTCCACGACCGGCGAGGTCGAGATCGAGGACGAAACAGTAACGAATGATGCCAGTTTTGAGGAGGTGTACGACCTTCGCGGCTACGAAATCGTACCAGACTCCGAAACAGTTGAAGTCTGGGATGAAGGCACTGAGTCGTGGACTACGCTCACAGCTGGCACTGACTACACAATCGATAACGAACAAGGAGAAATCGAATTCATCGACGACGGTGAGGTAACGGAAGGCGACGAGGTGCGCGCGTCATACACGTACCAAGCCACGGACGGGATCGTAACGTCCATTGCTGGCTTGCTGCCGGTGTTCTTGGCGTTGCTGCTTCTCGTGCCGATGGCAAACAAAGTGAGCAACGAGGTGTGAGGGATGCTCCTCACCACAGCCGCATTTTTAAGCATACTTGGACTGACAGCGTGGGTACTCGGCCACGTCTACAGTTATCAGGGCATCGCCACGCTCGGCGCCGTGCTGGTGGTCGGCGTCGGCGCCGCGGTGATGGTCGGCGGGCTTGAAACCCCGGCCGGCGAAGAGCGCGTCGAAATTGACGAAACAACGACGGAAGTGACGACGACGTACGAGCCGATCGGAACGACGAGCAGCTTCCCGACCGGGCTCGTGTTGACGCTGCTCGGCGGCGTCATGACCATGCGGGCGGTTGAGGGCAGTCATTTGTAATGGAGGTGCGTTACTATCCAACAACAGCCACGACGAAACGGCGACGGCGCACAGAACGGCAACAGACAACCGCGGGATCAACTCGATCTCTATAACTCGGTCGTCGACAGTACGGCGGTCGATCCGTTCCTCGACCGGCAGAACCTCGGCCTCGGGAACTACAAGGAAAATGAGATGTGGCAGCAGGTGGAGTCGTACCGAAACGGCCTGTACGCCTCTGCCGCCTTCCGCCGGCTCATCGACGAGCGCGCGACGAAGGAGACGAAAACGGAAATCGCCATCAACGGCTATAGCTACACGATCCCCGATACCAGCCGGCAGCGCGAGATGAAAGGCTGGGCGGAGATGGAACCCGACGAGCGGCGGGAGAAATGGAAGCAACTGCGACACAGCGAAGAGGAACCCTTCGACCGGCGTCGGTGGATCGAACGCCGCGGCGAGCAACTCTTCGAGCAGCTCCAGGAAGACACGAACGAACAGGCCCGCCGCTGGCCGGCGGGCGAGGCGGTGCAGGAAATCGCCGGCCACAGTGGGACGTGGGATCCGGCCCACAACCGAATGCTCATGGCCCGCCATGAGACCTCGCGGAGCCGGGGCGCGCAACTGCTCGACAACGTCTTCGGCCGTGTGAAAGAGCACGTCACTGAGGGCGCCGCCGAAGGGCGGCGGGGTGGTCGCTGATGGCGACTGAAAGCGGTTCGACTACAGAGAGAGGGGCATTGGGCGAGACGAAGCCGAGAGGAACGCATGATCCACCGCGCGACCCCGGGGGTGAACCCCCCGAGGATGGTGCTGCAGAATCCGCTCGGCCAAAGGATGATGAACACATCGTCGAACACCGCCCGCCGTCGGTGGACACCTCCTTCTGGCGGCAGTGGTGGCGCACGCGACGCTGGTTGAAGAAGCGAGAAAAACTGATCGGCGACGGGTACGTGCAGTGGTATCTGATCGGCGACGCCGTCAGTCAGCCCAAGTTCGTGAAACCGAAGCGGAAGGGTGGCGGCATCCCCGAGCTGGAACACAACGGCGAGACGTACCTCTTCCCACGGGCGGCACTCGTCCCCTCGGAAGACGGCATGTGGACCTGCGTACACCGAGAGGGTGAGGCCGACCCGATCAACATTCGCGACCCCGCGCGGCTGAGTATCCCGGCCGACGAGTTGAAGGAGTACCTCGATCTGCGCGTGTCGTCGTCAGCGCCGGGGCTGCTCGACGGACTCGGCCTCGACGCTGGCGACCTCGTGAAGATCGCCATCGCCGGCATCATCGCATATGCCATCTTCCAACAGGTCGTGGGGGGTGGGTTCTGATGAGCAAGCATCGCCGATCGCGGTTCAAAGTCGTCGAAGTCGACGGCTGGAGCGAGGATGAGATTTACGAGGCAGAGAGCCTCGAAGACATCGCGGAGTTTCTGAATCAAAAAGGAGGACGACAATGATCGACGCCATCCAAGAGTTGAAGGACAGGTTTCTGAGTGAGCGGCCGCCGACCGACCCGGATCGCGAAGCGGAGCGGATCGACAAAGACCGGACGCGGGAGGTGTTCGCCCGTGCGGAGTCGTTCGCGCGGATGGGGCCGCCGATCGATGCGAGCCTTGAGCCGGTGACGGCGCCGGAAAACGTGCAGATGCGTCTGACGTCGGGGCTCGGCGATCTCGGCGCCGAACCACCGACAGACATGGCTCGTCGCGGCGCGTCGAAGGGGCTCGAAACGGGCGCGAAAGCCCTCTGTGAAGAGTGTGGTTGGAGCGCGCGCGAGGCTGAAGCGCTGAAACGAGAGGTCGAACGGGGCCAGATGACCGAGGGGCAGTTCATGCGCGTCGTCGAGGAGAACCTGCAGCAATCGGCGACTAGTGGCCGGCTGCGGGCTGTGTCAACCCGCGACCCATTCGACGGAGCGCCGGACAGTGAGAACGTGAAAAAGCCGTTCGGCGGCGTCGACGACCTCGTTCGCGGTGGTGAGCGATGACCGACGACAACTGGCTTGTCGACGACCGCGGCCGCCAAGCCTCGCTCGATGTTGGTGAGGCTGCCTCTCGTACGGAAGATCGGGAAGGACAGATTTGGGGCAGTGACGCATTCGCGGATGATCGTGACGGAGCGTCGCAGTCCGGCGAACAGTTCAACCTGTTCGCAGAAGAAGAGCGCCTCGACGGACAGGCGTCGCTCGGCGGCGGGCAAGCGACGAGAGAGACGGAGGGTTTTTTCTCCGAGAGTAGCGGATCGGAGCCCGAACCGTTACTGAGTACTGACGAACGGAGCCTCGGAATCCGTGACGCGCTCGGCTTTGACACCGTGAACGGTGGTGTCTTCGCGCCTGAAATGCGAGGCACGGGCCTCTCGCCGGAGGAAGCTTTCGAGGGCGTGGGCGCGACGTCATCCCGTGCGATCGGCGGTTTCAACCCGCTCCGTGGCGGCGAAACCGACCGCTTCGAGAGGGAACGATCGCCGCCGGGTATGATCCCGCGTGAACCGCGCCAGGTCGACCCGCAGATTGAGGCCGACATCAGCGCCGCAGACGCTGCAGGTGTGCTCTCGCCGGATCCGAACGGCGACGCTGAGCAGGCGCCAGACGACCTCTTTGCCCCCTCGAACGGTGGGGGTAACACGCCGGGGAAGCGGCAGGTCGACGTCCAAAGCCTCGACTCTGCGGGGGAGATACGCGGCCGATACGACGAGTTCCTCCACCCGGACGACCACCGCGGCCGGACGACTGTTCAGTTCGTCGGTGACGTACCCGACGGTGTGGTGCGGCAGGCCCGCGCCGCGGCCGACGAGACCGCGGCCGAACGCGCACGTAGCCAAAGCACCCCACTCACCGAACGAGAACGCGATCAGATCAAGTCGATCGGCGGCTTCAGCCAGTCGCGGACGACAGCCAACTGGCGGAGTGCGAAAGGCGTGTTCGAGCGCGAGGGGTTAGGCGATCAGTTCCGTGACGCGATCGGTAGCATCAACGACTTCGATGACCCGATCGAAGGGGCTGAGGCATGGGTTCAGCGCCACAAAAGCCGACAGGCGGAGGCCGGAATCGGCGGTGTCGGTGCGATGGACGTCGGTGAGACGGACATCCAGCAGCGGCAGCGCGCTGGCCGAGCAGCGGCGAGAGAACAGCAGAGTCTCGAAGCATCCGCGATAGAGGGTGCAAAACGTGGCCACGAGGAAGCCATCGACGCGCTGGTGTTTGAAGCGGGTTGGGACCGAGCTGAGGCCGAAGCACTCGGCCAAGAGGTCGAGGACCCGACCAGTAGCATGACCGAGCCCGAGTTCCAGCGCATCGTCGACGCCGAGATCAAGCGCTCGCGTTCGAGTGGACGCTTCGCAACGGCGCCGACGGCCGAGGGACCGCCCGGCGTCAACCGCCGCCGGACGAGCGGGCGGTTCATCTCCTCGCCGCTTTCAGAGACGGAGATCGGCCGCGACACGGAAACGGGACGGTTCACGCCGGGTGATCGGCGATGAGCGTCGACGAGCGCGACGACGTGGACACCGTCGAGGAGCTTCGCGACCGCGCACGACAAGAGCGAGCCGAGGAAAGCGACGCGATCGAACCTGATGACCTTGACGTGTGGATCGACGACCGCCGCGTGCAGGACGTCAGGGTCCGCGACGACCGGCGGGATGCAGTCGCCGATCGAGCACGCGAAACGACCGCCGCCGAGGCCGACGCGATCCGACGCGATGACGTTGACGTCGAGGTCGGGACTCGTGGCGTCGAAAGGGTCGATGTCGACGAGGAGGCCGTCGCGGGGCGACAGGCGGACGAGTTGCTCGGCAGTCCCGAAGTGCTGATCGAAGGGACGCGCGGGGAGAGCGCGGCCGAAGTGATCGCGCGTGAACAGGACGTCGGCCAACGCCTCGTTATCGAGCGGGCGCTAGAGCGGTCTGGGTCGGATCTGAATCCACGATTCGACGACCCGGCCGCCATCGTCCGCGACCTCGATCCCGACGAGGTCGAGGCCACGCTTGACGAGTTCGGCGAGGGCGACCAGACGCGACCGTTTGACCGGCCGTTCGGCCAAGACGGCACGATCGCCGACGCCGTCCGTGACGCCGACGAAACGGCCGCAGAGCGGCGTGCACTGGCCGAGGAAGACCCGCAAGCCTTCGTCGAGGAAGCGGACGTCGAGAGCGCGCAGCGTGTCTCAGAGTTCACAACCCGGGAACAACAGGTCGGCCGTGCCCAGTTCGTCGCCGAGCGGGACGCCCGGCAGGAGGTGGCCGACGAGTTCGACGGCGTCGACATCACCGACGTGAGCGTGGAGGACGGCCGTGCACGGCTTGATGACGACGTCGGTGATGAGATCGCGAGAGAACGGGCCCGCGAGGAACTCGCGGACGAGCTCGACGCCGACCCGGACGAGGTCGAACTTGAACGCGACGGTGACGAGTTCGTGGGCGTCGTCGAAACCGACCGGCGCGTGACCGGCGACGTGGACGCGGCAGAGGCACAGGCCGAGCAGATCCTCTCGGAGGCCGAGCCCGAGACGATCGGCGATCCGGACGTCGCACAGGCACAGGCCGACCAGATCATCTCCGGTGCGGACGTCGAGAGGCAACGAGAGATCGACCCGGACACGCCGACGCGAAGCGTGGCCGCTGCCGACCCGGCGGTCGCACGCCTGGACGCGGTCGCGGACGCGGAGTCAGTCGGGAGCGACGACGACCTCCCGCGGCTCGCTGACGTGACCGGGCAGGGTGACTCGGAGTTCCGGCGCGACGGCCGCCTGCGGTCGGTGTCGGAGGACGTCGCCGAGCGTGGTGGTGAGGTAGTCGGCGGCGCGTTCGGTGCCTTCGGCGAGTTCATCGGCGCTGAAGGAACCGATCAGCGCGTCGTCCAGCAGACGGGGCAGAGCATCGGCGCGCTCCCCGGCGCACTCGGGTTAGTCACCGCCGACGCCGTCGACGCGACGCTGAGTGTGGGCGCGGCCGGCCGTGACGAGGGCGTCAGTGGCGCGGCCGACCAGTTCACCGACGTGCAGACCGACGCCGTTGACTTTGCGGTCGGTGGCGTCGACCGCGCGACAGACATCGACCGCGAGCGCCGTGCGAGCGGTGAGGGGGCGCTCGTCGAGTTCGATACCGCCGGTAGTCGGGAGGTGGAGACCGGTGCTGGCCTCGCAGCCGGCGCGCTGCTGTTAGGGGCATCGGGCCCCGTGAGTGCTGGCGCGCGCACAGCGGCCGGGAGAGCGCCGTCTCCGGACGGCTCAGTCGGGTCGTTCCGCCAGTTCGCGGCCGATGATCGAGCGCAACTCCAAGCACCGCGAGGCCAGCGCCGCGATCGCGGCGATGACGACGGTGCTGTGAGCAGTGGCTGGGACGAGGACGTCGCGGCCGATCTGCGCCAGGACTCACTGACACAGGCACAGGATCAACTCCGCCCACAGGCGCGACGAGAGCAGCGCGTGCAGCGCGACCTCGTCGACGAGCCTGGAGCCGGCGACCCGGTCGGGCGGGACGGCTCGGGCCCCACGTTCGACCCGGACGCACCGCAACCGGCGGGACCGTCCCGGTTCGCACAAGAGCGACAGGCCGGTCAGCAGGTGCCGCGTGGATTCGGTGACATCGACCGCGCGGTTAACGTTCCGATCACCGACCTCCGGACGACGGTCTCGCCACAGGCACCCGGCGCGACGACCCGCTTCGCGTCGCAGGGTGGCGTGGCCGCCGCGGCCGCAACGAGTGGCCCACGGCAACCGACACCGGGCGGCATGCTCGTCGATGACCGCGGTGAGATCCGAGGACAAGACCGACTCACGGGCGTTGACGAGGACCTCGCCGTCGGTAGTGCCTCGGTCGCTGCCGGTGGCTTCTTGGGGCTCCAAGAGACGCGGCCTGAAACAACCGAGGCCGTGACCGGCGTGGGTATCGACACCGACACCGGCACCGACGTCACCACGGCGACCGACACCGCCTTCGGTTTCGCACAGGATACGCCGCCCGCGACTGACACGGCACAGGACATCGGGACACGGCCAGACAGTCGGACGGACACACGCACGGGGCAGCGGACGGCGACCGACCAGCGGACCGGTCAGACGACGCCGAGCGGCCGTGCGCGCAGTGTGACAGATTTGATCCCGGGGCTGCGTACGCGACCGCCACAGACCCGAACGCGAACCCGTCCGATCAACCGTCCTGGGCGTCCAACCCCTAGGCCTCGACCGCCTAACTTCGAGTTCGGCGGCCCTGAACAGCGCGAAACGGACGACGACCTGCTCGGACTCGGCCGAGCGGGCGAGCGGGCCGCGGCAGGCGGCCCAGTCGTTGGGTTCGGGGCCGAGACCTTCGACGCGCTCGCCCGCGGCGCCTTCCAGGACCGCGAGCTGCCCGACGAGATCGGCGACGGCGTGAGTCCCGAGCTGCCGACCGCGGCGCTTGTCGACCCAGATGACGACGAGGAAGAGGGCGTCGGCTTCGTTGGAGACCTGTTCGGCCTCGACGTCGGCGGTGGAGGTGGTCGGCGTGATCCCTGAGCGGCTCCCGTTGGCGATCGTCGCCTTCATCGGCCTCGTCGCCATCGTGCCGGCGTGGATGCACTTCGTCGGTGTGTACGCCGCCGAGATGCCGCCTGAAAGTGCATGGATCGCGCGCTTCAGCCTCCCGGCCGTCGCGCTTCTGTTCGCCGGCTCGTGGCTTGGAGGTGATCTCTGATGGCGTTGACGATCACCGACGGGATCATCACGTTCGTGACGATGGTTGCCTTGTTGGCGCTTTCGCCGATCTTCTTCGAGTTCGCGACGATAGTGCAGACTGAGGCCGACCCGTTGAGCGGGATGATCCTCTCGATTGTCGTCCCGCTGTTCATGATCGCGATCCTGATCAGCGTGGGCGTGAGCGCACGGAGGCGCGTGTAATGTTCCGAGGCGACACGCGCGGGCGGATCACGATCGTCGAGATCGTGACGGGCGTGTTCGCGCTCGGCTTCGTCGCGGCGCTCTGGCCCGTCGTGCAGGACGCACTGGAGAGCAACGTCGGGATGATGTCGACCGGCGAGGCATACCTGATCCAGCTGCTGCTGCCGTTGATGCTGCTCGTCATGCTCTCCGTTGTGTTCGTGACGGCTAAATCCGGGGGTGGGCGGTGATGGGCGACTATCCGATCAAAGCTTTCATCCTTGTCATCACCGCCGTGCTGCTGCTTCCAGCCGGGTTTGCCGTCGCGGACTCGCTGACACACTCGGCGACGGAAGGAGTAACGTATCAGACCATAAGCGGCGTGACGGTAACGCTCGGCGATGACCGCGACGACGTGGACGCCTCGCCGTTCGCGGGCGATCAGACGTTTGCCGATAACGACCTCCGGCTCAGCGGCTCTGACGCCGAGGTGACAGTCAGCGATCAGACCTACAGCGGCGATCCCGTGACTGTCACGGATGTCGACGTTATCGGGAGCCTCACAGTTGAACGGGTAGACCTAGACCGCGAGTTCACCGTCGAGGACGGCGACGCGAACACGATGCAGGTCCAAGACTACGCCGTCGATAATAACGAGACCGACCTCGCATACAGCAGCGACGCCGGTCTGACGGTGTCGTTAGATGGACTTGACCAGGTCAACATCGCGGCCGTCGACGTTGCGACCGGCGAGCCACTCGATACGTCTGACGCACAAGGTGATGGATCGGCAACGTTCGAGCTGCCGTCAGGCAGCCGAGAGATCCGCCTTGAACCGACGCCGTCAGAGCTTGAGGTCCGCGACGAGCAGACGCAGGAGCTCCTGACCGAGATCGACGACATGACGATCGAGTTCTACGAATCCGGCGAGAATCCCGACAACATCGAGTCGGTCGAGGTCGTCGACGGCACGGCCGACATGGAGGGCCTCGACGTGACGACGAGCTTCATCGCCGTCGCTGAGGCAGAGGGGTACGCCAACCGGCGGATCTTTATTGACTCCTTCTTTGAAACCCAGGAGATTTACCTCCTTGATATGTCTGCGGACTCGGTGACGGCTGAGTACGAGCTAGAGGACTTCTCCGGTGAGTTCCCGCAGGCACAGACCGTGATGGTGATTGAACGGAATATCGAGGGCGAGTGGACGCCGATTCAGGGCGACTTCTTCGGTTCTACCGGCAAGTTCGAGGCCAACCTGCTCCGCGACACGCGGCATCGCATGCGCGTTGTCAACGTTCAGACTGGCGACGAGCGTGTAATCGGCGCGTTCACGCCGCAACAGAACGCCGTCGAGACAGTGACGATCCTTCCAGATGGGTCGATTACGGTCGATCAGGGCTTCGATCGGATCCACGCCCAGCCGGCGATCGGATCGATTGCGGCCGCTGAAGACGCCGAGTTTGGCGTCGATATTCAGGAGGGCGAGACGCCGATCGAGAGTTGGGACATCGAGATCACACTCCACAGCAACGGCGACGAGACAACGCTCGCAACGCGGAGCGGCACCGGCGCGTCGCTCGAAACCTTCGCGCTCGATCTCACGGACGCGGATGGCGGCACCGTCATCGCGACCGTCGACTACGAGACGCCCACTGAAAGCGGGACCGTACGCCTCTCGCGGTCGGTTCGTGAACACTTCGCCGGTGCCGACGGGCTCATCGGCGGCCTCGTTACGATCGGCGACGGGCTCGGCGTCAGTGGCGATGACCCATCAAGCGCGTCGATGATGGCGTCGCTCCTCATCTCGTTGCTTATCACGGCCGGCGTCGCCCGTGTGAGCACCTCGGCCGACGTGATGGGACTCACCGCGTTGTTGAGTGTCACTGGCTTCGCCATCCTCGGCTGGGTGCCGTTTAGCCTGCTCTTCGCGGCGAGTGTCGGCTTTGGTGCCGTGATCGTCATCCGGAGGGGGATCTAAATGGCCCGACTCGGATCCGTCGTTATCACGTACTTCGTGATAGGGGCGGTGATGTGGGGCAGTGGCCTCCTCGACGCTGGGCAGCTCGGCGTGGCCGAGATATTCTTCGACTTCTCCGAGACTGGACAGGTGCAACCGTCCGAAGAGCCGCAGGGGTTGCTCGATAGCATGGGGAACTCGATCATCGACGTCGCCGGAGGGCTTGTCGGGCCGGTGCTCGCCGTCTGGAACGTGCTCACGCAGTTGATTAGCGTGCTGTTCTGGCCCGTTAGCGCACTCCGATCGGTCGGTGCGCCGACTGAAGTTGTCGTCTTGCTCGGTGGGACGCCGACGGTGGCGTTCTTCATGGGCGTGATCAGAACCGTGAGGGAATCCGCATGACACGAGACAGACTCAGAACACTCGCGGTCGTCGCCGTGCTGCTGGTAGCCACGGCTGGCGCTATCGGCGGGGTGGCGGCCCAAGACGAAACGAACGAAACACCACCGTACTACGATGACGCCGAGGAGCCCGAACGGATCGGCGACGATCCGC
>Ga0207421_10006812_pt1 | contig 12361 bp, 11 predicted proteins | sample SodLakKL_010_SED_4_FD_187542 | JGI IMG/M metagenome (GOLD analysis project Ga0207421, IMG submission 187542) | Alkaline sediment microbial communities from Lake Tanatar, Kulunda Steppe, Russia - 8KL_010_SED (SPAdes) (version 2) | ecosystem: Environmental > Aquatic > Non-marine Saline and... | reverse complement strand
TAGAGTTAACTGAAGATGAATGGGATAAAGTTCTTGAAGTTAATTTGAAATCGGCATTTCTTACCTGCAAATTATTCGGAGAGGTAATGATAGAAAATAACTATGGAAGAATTATTAACATTGCTTCAATGGGTTCAATATTTGGAATAACCCGCTCTTCTGCTTACTGTGCCAGCAAGGGGGGGGTAAGTCAGCTTACAAAGGTCATCGCTCTGGAGTGGGCAGAAAAAAATGTGAATGTTAATGCGATTGCTCCCGGTTTTTTCAGGACGGAATTAACCAAACCTGTTTTTAATAATAAAGAAGCATATAAGGCAATTATGGCCAGAACTCCGAAAAACAGAGCAGGGGAAGTTGAGGAACTGGTGGGAGCCGCTGTTTATCTAGCATCAGAAGCTTCCAAATTCGTAACAGGTGAAACAATTGCAGTAGATGGTGGCTTTACTGCTTATGGAATTTAGTAAAATTAGTCTGACTTCAGGAATTAAAAGTTTGAGGATTTTTTCAATAAATTCCCAAAGGCAAATTCAGAAGGAGCTGGTCTTATGAAATTGATGCATACGAGTCTGCCTGAATTTAAACTTAAGATGAAATCTGCTGTAGCTACTCAATCTCCAAATAAGTTTTTAAAAATAAAAGGACTTGAAAATTTAAAATCCGCTAAAATGCAGTCACTAAGAACAGGTAGAATAGAATATGCAGTTGAAGAGGTTGCCAGCGAAAAAAGTGTTAATAAAATTGAGATGGTAGTAATGCCGAGAATACCTGAAACCATGCATACCATTGTTATTAAAGGATATGATAAAGAAGGAAAACCAGCTAAAGCAATACTTGAAACTTTAAATATTATTCATCCAACTGAAGAGATAGAACTGGAGAATTTTAAAAAAGAACAAATTACTGATAAAAGACCTTCACTGGGAGAACACTAACAAATAATAATACTTTTTAACTTATGTTATTATTTTTGTTCTGATTAAAATAATTCTATGATACTGTTAGTTTTGATATTTTTTCAAGGAGGAGGGAAAATTGAAAATTCTAAAATATAGATTGCTGGAAAAGGGGACCGGTAAAAAATATGGGTCGCCAACAAATATGGCTTTTCTTGATAAAAAAGATATTAATGAAGCAGGCCTGTCCTGCCAGGAGGCAGTGAAAGAGGTAGCAAAAAAAGAAAATGCTCCTGTGGCAATAAATGTGATTGACATGGATGTGTTAACAACTACCAGTGATGGACTTGTGGTTGAAGGTGCCATAGTTATGTTTGCAGCAGCAGATAAGGGCAAAGTCCATTCAGAATTTGGACTGCTACCCATTAAGAAAATGGAAGTTACAGAGGAAATGATTACCAGAGAACCCCATGCTCTGCTGGCAAAAAAATTATATCCCGGTAAGCCTATATATAGAGGGGCTGATTATGACATTAAAAATGTTCCCATTCATAATTCAGTTATGACAGGCAGGACTATAAATAACAACTCAGGAACAGAGATAATGGATGCCGTATCAATGGAAGAACTTCTTATTCCTATTTTAGGTCAGCTGGAGATAATGAATGATAATGAGATAATCCTGGGTATTACCGGTGAAGAAATTTCTGTGGGTATTGGTACTACAATTTTAGAAGATTACAGCAGATCACAGCCCTATATGAAATGTGCTCCGGGAGATACTGCTCATGGGTCGGGGAAATATGCAAAGACTTTAAAATCAGAACTGCCCGTTTTATTAGCTCCTAAAAAGGTTTTAGCCCGGCATATTATAACTGCTCTGGAAGAAGGTTTTCGCCCCGGCAAAGAATTAGCAGTAGCTCCTGCAGTTTTAAGCGTATGTCATTATATGGGAATGGAATTTGATCCAGAAACCGTTACAGTTCAGGCAAAAGAAGAACTGGAAGCTATAAATATTGATATTAATAAAATTGGTATTGACAGCCCCTGTTTGACTGGAGAAGAAGTTATTGAAAAAGCTGATGAGATTATTCCAGGGGTGAGAGAACCCGAGCTTGTGGATTCAAAGGATGTCATCAAGAAAGTAGAAATAAAGTTATAGTTTATTGAGCTGAAGTGAAGGTTATATCAAAAGATCTATGCAAGAACAAGTTGAGAAGTAAATGAGGGGATATTTATGAATGCAGAAGAACCAAAAGTTATTGCCTATATAGATAAAACAATTGTAAAGATAACTAATTTAAATATTAAAGGTTTAAAGCCATTTGAAATTGAAAAAGAACTTCAATCTTTTCTAGATAGAAAGGTGAGAGTTGTGGGTGTTTCTGGAGACTCTATAGAACTTGATGTTTTTAATCTAGATCCTGATAGTATCTGGAAGGATGAAAAGGGGATTATCAGAGCTATTGCTACCTGTGAAGGCTTATCAGGAGAAGAGATAGCAAAAATTTCTAAAGCTGAAAAAGCAGAAACTGTAACACTAGGCGAGCTAAGAGATGGAAATGGGATTTTATGTCCAAAAGAAAGAAGGATAAGATGCGATGAAAGACCTTATTAAATGCTGGTATTTGATTCCTACAGGGGAAGAAATCCTATCAGGAAAGGTTGCTGATACAAACTCTCCAGATATTATGAGGAAAATACTGGAAAGAAGACCTGATCATAAAATATGCAGAGCATTTCCCTGTCCTGATGATAAAAATAAGATCATGTCTGCCATCAGTAAGGGGTTTTCTGATAATTATGATTTGATAGTAGTAATGGGAGGATCAGGGGGAGGAAAAAAATATAATGATTCTTATAACCCTGATAAGAGTCATACAGCAATAATTGATTATACCAGAGAAAATTCAGGGACATATCATTTCATAGAAATATATGGGAGCAACAATCATCTTTTTGCTAAACTTGTTTTTTCTAGTTTATCAGAAGGTAAAATAATAAATATTCCCGGCCCTTATGTAGAAGCAATGGCTGCAATTGAGGTTATTATTAACAGGCTGGAACAAATAATAAGTTATGATTATTCTTTTATTTTAAATAAATTAGCTGAGTCTATCCTGGAAACTTATTCAGATAAGCCTCAAGAAATTAAGGAGGATTATAAAAAATGAAGACAGGAGAAGAGTATTTAGAGAGTCTTAAAAAATTAGATATTGAGATTTATCTGAGGGGTGAAAGTCTGGAAAATCCCTCAAACCATCCTGTAGTTAAACCTTCAGTAAATTCTGTTGCAGAAACTTACAAACTAGCTCATGATCCTGAACAAGAAGATTTGATGACTGCTACATCACATATAACGGGAAATAAGATTAACAGGTTTACTCACCTGCATCAGAACCAGGATGATTTAATTAAAAAAGTAAAGATGCAAAGGTTATTGGGCCAAAAAACAGGCACATGCTTTCAAAGATGTGTGGGAATGGATGCCCTAAATGCTCTTGACAGCACAACTTATGAGATGGACCGGAATTTAGATACTGATTATCATTCCAGATTTGAAAATTACCTTAAATATGTACAAGAAAATGATCTGGTAATTGATGGGGCAATGACAGACCCCAAGGGGGATAGAAGCAAGAGACCTCACCAGCAGCAGGATCCAGACATGTACCTCAGGGTGCTGGAGGAGAAAAAAGGCGGGATAGTAGTAAGAGGGGCCAAGCTACATCAGACCGGGGCGATTAATTCTCATGAAGTAATAGTAATGCCCACCTGTGCCATGAAAGAAGAGGATAAAGAATATGCTGTTTCTTTTGCACTGCCCTCGGATAATGAAGAAATTTTTTATATATATGGCAGGCAGTCCTGTGACCTAAGGAAAATGCATGATGAAAAAATGGATATTGGTAACTTTAAATATGGCGGTCAGGAAACAATGATTGTATTTGATGATGTATTTGTGCCCTGGGAAAGGGTTTTCATGTGTGGAGAATATCAATATGCAGCTAAACTGGTGAGCCGTTTTGCCGGTTATCACAGGCAGAGCTATGGTGGCTGTAAAGTTGGGGCAGGGGATGTATTAATTGGGGCAGCAGCAGTTATTGCAGAATATAATGGAGTTGAAAAAGCATCGCACATCAGAGATAAATTGACAGAAATGATACATTTAAATGAAAGTCTTTATTGCGCGGGAATTGCCTGTTCCTGCGAAGGGAAACCCACTGCTTCAGGGACATATTTGATAAATCAATTGCTCGCTAATATTTGCAAGCAGAATGTAACGAGATTTCCTTATGAGATTGCTCGTTTAGCTGAAGATATTGCTGGCGGTTTAATGGTTACAATGCCCTCCAAGCAGGATTTAGATCATGAAAAGACTGGAAAATATATTAAAAAGTATTTGAGGGGCTGTGCTGATTTTTCAACTGAAGACAGAATGAAAATGATGCGTCTTATTGAAAATATGAGTCTTGGTCTTTCAGCAGTAGGTTATAAAACAGAATCAATGCATGGTGCCGGTTCCCCGCAGGCTCAGAGGATTATGATACAGAGGCAGGGAAATATTGAGCATAAAAAAGAACTGGCAAAAAGAATTGCTGGTATAGAGAACTAGTTTAAATTATTGGATTGGTAAATTATTGTTATATATTGTTTTTGAATATTTTTATTAAAGTTTAAAACCATATATCCTTATAAGTAAAATATAATTTAGAGTATATATTAAATTTATAATTCTCCAAGGAGGCTATAATTATGGATGTAAGCGGGGTGGTAGTGGAAGGAATAGAAAGTGTTGAACTACCGAAAATGGGCAAAATAAGACAAATCTGTGATGATGAAAAAATTGAAAATGCGGCTGAAAAGTCACGAGAAGAACTGGAAAAACTTGAAGTTCTTAAAAATCTTTCAGAAAATGATGAGGTAGCTATCGGGGTTGGCAGCAGGGGAATAGATAGGCTTGATATTGTGGTAAAAGAAGTGGTTAAATATATAAAACAAATAGGAGCAAATCCTTTTATTGTTCCGGCTATGGCAAGTCATGGTGGTGCCAGCGCTGAAGGCCAGAAAAAAGTTCTTGCAGGTTATGGAATTACCGAAGAAGAAGTTGGTGTACCGGTAAAATCATCCATGGAGACAGTAAAATTAGGCACGACACAGGATGGCACCCCGATTTATTTTGATAGGACTGCCTATCAAGCTGATGCTGTAATACCTATTAATCGGGTGAAGGTACATACAGATTTTAGTGCTGAGGTAGAAAGTGGACTTATGAAGATGCTTTCTATAGGATTTGGCAAACATAAGGGTGCAACAGCAATTCATAAACAGGGTTTTGAAAATTTTGCCAGAATAATTCCTGAAGCTGGAAGATTTATCATTAAAAAAGTCCCTGTTATAGCCGGTGTTGCACTTGTAGAAAATGCCTGGGATAAGCTTTATAAAATTGAAGCAGTGGAGTCAAATCAAATAGAGGAAACAGATAAAAGGTTATTGAAGTTACAGAAAGAATTAATGCCTCAGATACCTTTTAAAAAAGTTGATGTTTTGATAATTGACGAGATGGGGAAAGATATCAGCGGTAGTGGTATGGATACAAATGTGGTAGGTCGAGTTAAAGAGGTTTACCCAGATATTGATATAATATTCATTAGAGATCTTACTAAAGCTACTCACGGCAATGCAACCGGCATTGGTCTAGCTGATTTAACAACCAAAAAGCTGTTTGAAAAAATTGATTTTAATGCCACTTATACTAATCTTTTAACAGCCAGAGTTATTGAAAATGCAAAACTGCCCATGGTTTTACCTGATGATAAAATGGCGATAAAAACCGCTCAACTATTAAGTGATAAAAACAGAAGTAATGTTAATATGGTAAGGATTAAAAATACTCTGGAGATCATGGAAATGGATGTTTCAGAAAACTTATTTGAACTATCAAAGGGCAGAGGGGATATAGAAATAGCAGGGGAATTGAAAGAGTTTGTTTTTTCAGCAGAAGGAGAATTGAGTTAATTAAATTCCGGGATGGAGGGGAGCAATTTTTATGAAGGCTCTGGTGAAAATGAAAAAAGGAGCAGATAATATTGAAATCAGAGATGTTTCTGCACCTGTTCCTGGTGATGATGAGGTGCTTATTAAAGTTTATTATGGAGGAATATGCGGAACCGATATTCATATCCAGAAAGATGAATTTCCCTATTATCCTCCTGTGATCCTGGGACACGAATTTTCTGGAGTTATTGAAGAAACAGGGAAAAATGTAAATAAATGGGGGGAAGGGGATAGGGTGGTTTCAGAACTGCACACTCTCAGCTGCAGGAGTTGTTCTTTTTGTCGAACCGGCAATCCCCAGGCCTGTAATGAAAAAAAAGCACCGGGATGGGGAATAGATGGGGCTTTTGCTGAGTATATTAAAATGCCGGCATGGTTGCTGCATGAAGTTCCTGATAATGTTCCCCTTAAAGAGGCTGCTCTGGCTGAGCCAGCCGCAATTTCAGCCCATGCTTTATTTCAAAGAATTAATATGGAAGTTGGAGATTTTGTGGTGATTTTAGGGCCTGGTCCCATTGGTTTAATATTAGCTCAGTTAGCTAAAATAAAAGGTGCAGCAGATATTATGATTACCGGGGTAAATAAAGATATTGACAACAGACTTTCAGTTGCAGAAAGATTAGGAATAGATTATGTGGTAAATTCAGAGAAAGAAGATGCTGTTGAAAAAATAAACAAGCTGACAGACAATGGAGCTGATCTGGTCCTGGAGGCAGCCGGAGTGGAGAGCACAATTAATCAAGCTTTTGAGATGGTAAAATGGAGCGGCAAAATAGGGGTTTTAGGCTTGCCAGGAGAAGATAAACTGAATATTAAATGGACTACTGGAGCTTTTAAATCAATTGATATTAATTTTAGCTTTAGCTCTAATTATCAAGATTGGAAGCAAGTTCTTGGTCTGCTAGGTTCGGAGCAACTGAATTTAGAAATACTAATCAGCGATATTTATTCTCTACAGAACTGGAAGGAAGCTTTTAATAAAGTAAAATCCGGAAAAGCAGTTAAAGCGTTATTTGAAATTAATGAAGAATAAAGGAGGCAATTATGGAGAGTGTAAATGGCAAAATTCTTAAAATTGATCTTTCCAGGCGAACCAGTAAAATTGAAGATAAGCAAGAGTCATTTTATAGAAAATATATCGGAGGAAGAGGTTTTGCTTTAAATTATATGCTTGAAGAAATGGAAGCAGAATGCGATCCTTTCGATCCAGAAAACTTGTTGATATTTGCTTCCAGTATAATTGGTGGAGCTCCTGGCCCGGCTATTCCCAGGTTGACTGTATGCAGCAAGTCTCCACTGACTGATGGTTTTGGAGAAAGTGAAGCCGGGGGGTTTTGGGCGCCTGAATTGAAGAAAGCTGGTTTTGATGCTTTAGTAATTAAAGGCAAAGCAGATAAACCGGTTTATATATTTATAAAAGACGGCAATGTTGAAATTAAAGACGCAGGCCATATCTGGGGAATGGTAACAGGAAAGGCTGAAGAGAAAATAAGAGAGGAACATGGTGATGATAAAATCAGAGTGGCTCAAATAGGCCCTGGTGGAGAAAAAATGATTCGTTATGCAGGAATTGTTAATGATCTGGCTCATTTTAATGGCAGAAATGGCCTGGGAGCGGTAATGGGGTCCAAGAATCTTAAAGCTATTGCAGTAAGAGGGTCTAAAGAGATAAATATGGGTGATAAGGAAAAAGTAAAAGAAATAAACAGGTGGACAGCAAAAGAAGGTATGGAAAATCCTCTGGCTAAATCTTTACATGAAATAGGAACTGTAGCACTGGTGGCACCTCATAATGAGATGGGGGTATTGCCCACCCGAAACTGGAATAAAGGAACATTTAATGGAGCTGATAAGATCTCTGGTGAAAAGATGAAAGAAACTATTAGCAAAAGCCCCAAGGGCTGTTATGCATGTCCTATCAGATGCAAGAGGGTGGTTGAAGTAAATGAGGATGAGATAAAGGTTGATCCGAAATATGGGGGGCCTGAATATGAAACTGTGGGATCACTGGGTTCCACGCTAGAAATAGATAATATAAAAGTAGTGGCAAAGGCAAATGAAATTTGCAATAAAAATACTCTTGATACCATTTCAGCTGGAATGACTATTGCTTTTGCCATGGAATGCTATGAAAAAGGATTAATCGACAAAAAGGAGACCAGGGGGATTGATTTAAGTTTTGGAAATGAAGAGGCTGTACTGGAGATTCTCGAGCAGATAGTTAAAAGAGAAGGCCTGGGAGATCTTCTTGCTGAAGGTAGTTATCGTGCTGCTCAGCAATGGGGAAAGGAAGCCCAGGGCCTTCTTAAAGAAGTAAAAAAGCAAGAAGTTCCTATGCATGATCCCAGAGCAAAAACTGGAGTTGGTTTGCAGTATGCGCTTGCTGATTATGGGGCTGACCACATGAAAGCAGCTCATGATCCTTTTTATGAAAGTGAGGACAGTTACGGTACAGAAACTACAAAAAAATTAGGAATATATGAACCGGTAAATCCGGAAGCTCTAGGGTGTAATAAAGTCAGGCTTATTACCAAATTAAGCATTTTCTGGACCTTGATAGACATGCTGGGAGCATGCTGTTTTGGCTTTGCACCAAGAGGTCCTATTTCACTGGATATGTTAGAAGAGTTAGTTCAGGCTATTACCGGTACAGATATTTCACTGTATGAAATGATGGAAGCTGCTGAGAGAAGTATTAATATGGCCAGAATTTTCAATATTAGAGCTGGTTTTTCTTCAGAGAATGACTACCTTCCAGCTGTATTTTTTGAAAGCTTTAATGACGGTCCCAGAGAAGGGGAAGGGGCTATTGATGAAAAAGAATTTGATAACAGTATTAGATATTATTACAGAATGCTTGGCTGGAGTAAAGATTCTGGAATTCCGGAAAGAGAGACTTTGTGCAGACTAGGGCTAGAATGGTTATAATATAAAATCATATTTTCATTTCAGGAGGATTTATATGGGCAGGAGATTGCCTCCCTGGCTAACAAAGCGATATGTACCAGAAAAAGAGCGACAAAAGGTCGAAAACTTATTAAAAGAATATAATATAAATACAGTCTGCAGGAGTGCTGAATGTCCCAATCAAGGAGAATGCTTTTCTCAGGATAGTGCAACCTTTATGATTTTAGGAGATACATGCTCAAGAAATTGCAGGTTTTGTGCTGTGAAGTCTGGTTCACCGGATTTGGTAAATGAAAAAGAGATTGATATCATAGTTAAAGCCGTTGAAAAATTAAAATTACAATATGTGGTTATTACTTCAGTAACAAGAGATGATTTAGCTGATAAAGGAGCGAGTCATTTCATTGAAGTTGTTTATTCCTTAAAGCAAAACTTTGATAACATTAAAATTGAACTGCTTACTCCAGATTTTCTCGGCGAGATCAATCTAATAAAAGAACTGTCCAGAGCAAACTTTGAAGTTTTTAATCATAATATAGAAACAGTTCCTTCTTTGTATCCTAAGGTAAGAGCTGAAGCCAGTTATTTGAGATCATTGAAGATTATTGATAAAATGAATGATTTTTGTCCAGAGAAAATTGTTAAAAGTGGCTTGATGCTGGGTCTTGGAGAAAAATACGAAGAAGTAATTATAGTTATGCAGGATTTAATTGACAATGGTTGTGATATTTTGACTATAGGACAGTATCTACAACCATCTGAAAATCATTTTTCTGTCAAAGAATTTATTAAACCAGAAAAATTTGAGAGCCTTAAGAAAAAGGGCTTAAATATGGGTTTTAAAGAGGTGATAGCAGGTCCCTTTGTTAGAAGTTCCTATAGAGCCCGGGAAGCATATGAAAAGGTTAATGCACTGAAGTAGTTGATTTTTTTGATCAAAGTGGTGAATATATCTTGAGAAAAATTTTTAGTATGAGGTTAAAAACAAAACAAAAATACCCGGTTATTGTGGTTGGTCTAATTGAATCTGACCTATCAAAAAAGCAATGGGGGGATGTTATTGAAAAATTAGAATGTGAGATTGCAGCTCGAATTTCAAGTATAGATTTTTCCGGAAGAAATTTATATTCAAGCAAAGAAATAGATGAAAAACTGGCAAAAAATTTATGTCAGGCAGCTTCAAGAGAGGTGCTTGCTCTAGGAGCCACTATCTCAATACCAGATGTTTCCGGCCCTACAGGAGGAGTAATTGGAAATCCCCATTCTCCAATTTCTTCAGAAGAAAGCGAATTTGAAAAAATTGCTCAAGACTTATATTTAACAACCTTTACTGGGGGGCCTGGTTTAATTTTTGATTGTTGTCAAGATATCTTATTAAAAATCAAGAAACATATACTTGTTGATCAGGGATGGCCTGACATTCCCCAATTAATTGAGGGGTTAAGTGAACACAGGATTAAAAGGATGATAGGTGTTACTGATGGTACAGGGGCTGATTTCCCGGGTTCGATAATGATATATAATCAGGGTAAAATGGAAATAAAGCATTTATAATGAAAGCTTAATTCGGGATAATATTATTTTATGGAGGTGCAATGTATGGGTGATAAAATTAACAAATTTGATTTAACTGATACTACAGCAGTGGTGACAGGAGGCGCAAGAGGAATTGGCTATTCAGTAGCCTGCACCCTGGCCAGAGCAGGATCAGATATTGTTATTGTGGATATTTTAGAGGAAGAGGGAGAAAAAGCTGCAGAAGAGATCAAAAATATCGGTAGAGATAGTATTTTCATTAAAACTGATATTACTAAAAATAAAGAAGTTATCGAAATGGCAGAAAAGGTGAAGGAAGAATTTGGCAGTGTAGATATTTTAACTAATGCAGCTGGAATTATTTTTCGGGAAAAAGCGGAAGATGTTAAGGAAGAACACTGGAATAAAACTATAGATGTAAATCTGAAAGGATTGTTTTTTTGCTGTCAGGAAATTGGCAAAATGATGATAGAAGAGGAGAAAGGCAAGATTATAAATATAAGTTCCATTCAGGGAGAAGAAGTTCTACCAACCAGGGCATCATATGCTGCCAGCAAAGGTGGAGTTAAACAGGTCACCAAGTCACTAGCAGTTGAATGGGCAAAATATAATATTAATGTTAATGCAATAGCACCAGCTTTTATTAGAACACCAATGGTTGAGAAGGTTTTACAGGAAGAACCATGGGGAAGCACTATTATAAATAACACCCCTATGCGTAGAGTTGGTGAAACTGAAGAAGTAGCTGACGTGGTACATTTTTTAGCTTCAGAAGCAGCAAGCTATATTACAGGTCATGTTTTGCTTGTTGATGGCGGCTGGACAGCAGGTGATTATGTTGAGGGGATCTAGTAGTTCCGGGTCCTGGCAATTAACATGATTATTTACTTAAATTAATATTATAGAGGTGTAATACATGGATTTTAATAGATTAGAATTAAGAAGCAGGGAGGCTCTGGCAAGACCAGATAATTCCATGCAGAGAGCCCTATTTAAGTCTATGGGTTTTAACGATGATGATATAGATAGGCCTCAGATTGGAATTGCCAACAGCTGGAATAATATTGTGCCGGGGTCTTTTAATTTAAAGGAAATTGCTGAAGAGGTAAAAAAAGGAATTATCAGAGCGGGAGGCAATCCACTTGAGTTCGGTGTAATTTCTGCATGTGATGGTATTGCCCAGGGCAATGAAGGAATGCATTTTATTTTACCCAGCAGAGAAGTTATTACCCAAAGTATCGAGGTGATGGTGGAAGCTCACAGACTGGATGGAGTAGTGATGCTGGGATCATGTGATAAAATTGTACCAGGTATGCTGATGGCAGCAGCCAGGTTAGATATCCCTTCAATAATTTTGCCAGGAGGCCCCATGGAGGGAGGTATTTGTTTTGATGGAAGAAAATCTGATACAACTACAATAACTGAAGCTTTAGGTATGATGCATAACGAGGAAATTACTTATGAAGAGTATATAGAACTGGAAAACAAGGTGGCACCTTCCTGTGGCTCTTGTTCTTTTCTGGGCACAGCTAATACAATGTGTGCTCTGGCAGAGGCAATGGGTATGACTGTTACTGGTGGAGGGACAGCACCAGCGACTTCTGCCAAGAGAAGAAGACTGGCAAAGCTTTCAGGGATTAAAATAATGGAACTTGTGGAGAAAGATATTACAGCAGGTGAGATAATTAATAAGGATTCAATAGAAAATTCGATTAAGGTTAATATAGCAATAGGAGGATCGACAAATGCAATTCTTCATCTTTTAGCTGTGGCTAAAGAAGCAGATGTTGATATATCCATTGAAGCCTTTGATGAATTCAGCCGAATAATTCCTTATATAGCCAAGATATATCCTTCAAGTAAAGAAAATAATGTAATTGACTTTGATGAAGCCGGGGGCGTACAGGCAGTATTAAAGGAACTGAATGAATATATTGAAACAAAATTAATGACAGTTAATTGTACTT
>Ga0207421_10006811_pt1 | contig 12361 bp, 10 predicted proteins | sample SodLakKL_010_SED_4_FD_187542 | JGI IMG/M metagenome (GOLD analysis project Ga0207421, IMG submission 187542) | Alkaline sediment microbial communities from Lake Tanatar, Kulunda Steppe, Russia - 8KL_010_SED (SPAdes) (version 2) | ecosystem: Environmental > Aquatic > Non-marine Saline and... | reverse complement strand
AAAGCACGAGCTTCTAGTGCGGATGTTGGATAGCGACGGGAGCGTTATCCTACCCGGCCGTTTCATCCCAGCCGCGGAGAAGTACAATCTCATGCCGGCCATCGATCGGTGGGTAGTCCGAAGAGCGCTGGCCTATTTGGCTGATAGCCGCCCTCCTACGATCCACTGCATCAACTTGTCCGGTGCAAGCGTTGCTGACCCGTCGCTCTTTGAGTTCCTCTCGGAGCAAATACGATGGTTCGGGATCGAGGCGGAGATGCTCTGCTTCGAGATCACCGAAACCGCGGCCATTCAGAACCTGAGGCGAGCAGTTGATCTGATTCGAGAGCTTCGGAACATCGGCGTACAGTTCGCTCTGGACGACTTCGGCAACGGTTTCTCGAGCTTTGCGTACCTGAAGAACCTACCGGTAGAGTACCTGAAGCTGGACGGTAGCTTCGTACAGAACGTGGTGGAGAACAATGTGGACCGTGAGATGGTCCGTGCTATGAACGGAATCGGCCACGTGCTCGGTATGAAAACGGTTGCCGAATATGTGAAGGACGAAACGATCGCCGAAACTCTACGCGAGATCGGAGTGGACTATGGTCAGGGATTCGACCTTTCCCGCCCGGTGCCGCTTACGGACTTGCCCGAGGCCCGCTAGCCCTAGCAGGCTACGCCGGTCTCCGAAGCAGCTACACCCGCGCACATCCGGGAATTGACGACACTCCAACGACTCGCAATACTCGCTGTACGATGGCTCGTCGACCTCTGCTTTGCCGCCTAGCCGCCTTCTCGGCTCTTCTCGTGCTTCTCGGATTGCCGGAGCTTCCCGCGCAGACTCTTCCGAGCTTTCTCCCTTTCACGGTTCACTCTGGACAGCCACAGCGCGGGGCGGCCACCTCCGGCCCGGACTACCGTGGGTTTCGTTCGGTCGACACCGAACACTTCCGCTTCATCTACGAGCCTCGAGACGAACAGGCGGTAACCGAGTTGATCTCATACGCCGACCGGGTATATGAGCAAATGGCGGACTTTCTCGGTACCCGCCCTTCCCGCATCCGTGTCCTGGTCAATGGCAGAACGGACCTGGCAAACGGCTTCTTTGACCCGCTACCGCCGCACCACATGGCGGTCTTCGTTGCCGCCCCAACCGCTCCCCGGTTCGGAGCTCGAACCGAGAGTTGGCTTCGTTTGGTGTTTGTTCATGAGCTGGCGCACTACATGCACTTCGTCTACGATCACGGGCTCTTCTCCGGTATTCCGACCGTCTTTGCCGCGGAAGCCGCCTCGCTTCACGGCGTTTTCATGGCCGGGTGGATGATTGAGGGGCTTGCCATCTATGCCGAGAGCGCCTTCACCGAGGGGGGGAGGCTCTCAAGCCCCCACTTCGAGCTCTATCTGAAGGCTCCGATCGTTGAGGACCGTACATTCGATCTCCGGCGTGCAGCCTACGATACCCACCTCCCACCGCCCGGACGCTTCTATGTAGCCGGCGCCGCTATCGTGGAGTACATCGCCGACGAGTACGGGCCCGGTACTCTGCGGGAAATCCACCGGGAGTATGTGCGGCTGCCTTTCCTCGGAATGAACCACGCGGTGAAGCGTGCTGTCGGCCGGGAGATGCACGACCTCTACGACGCTATGCTGGATCGACGAGCTCAACGCTACGGGCAACGCTCCGACGTGCCGGAAGGAGCTCGCATCACCTCCCAGGGGGTATCGAATTTCCGCGGCGTCCGAGTTCGCAACGGTGCACTCTATGCACACCGCAGCGCGCCGGATGAGCGCCCGGGTATCGTACGTCTCCCCCCCGTATCCGCGCCGGGGCAAACGGAAATGCCTACGGATAAGCCCACCTCGCAGCACCCGGAGGCGTTCGCGGAAGCGGAGCAGCTCATCGTTGCATCGCTCGCCGACCCGGACAGCTTCGACGTTTCGCGAGACGGGAGCCGCATTGTCTACGCAGCACAGGTTTCCAAACCGTCCCAGCCGGCGGGCGGCGAACGGGTTTTTCGGCTCTACGAGCGCAACCTAACAAGCGGCGACGACCGTCGCGTCACGGATGCGACAGGGCTCTTCCACCCGGTGTATGTACCCGGTACGCGCTTCGCCGTGGCGGTTCAGCGGCGCGGGACCTATCACCGTCTGGTTGCAGTCGACCTTGAGAGCGGAGATCTCTCGGTTCTTCATAACCCGCAAGCCGCCTATATCTACCATCCGGACATTTCGCCCAGTGCCCGGGAGGTGTCCTTCGCACGCAACGAGCGCGGCATACAACGCGTGTACCGCCTGCCGCTCGCTGTAACGGAGGAAGACGGACTTCGACCGAGTGGAGAGGCCATACCCGCGACCGCAGTTCTTTCGGCCGGCTCGCGAGGCAACGCAATCACCCCGCAGCACCACCCTCGGTACGGTTCCGACGGCCTCCTATACTACGTGGCCGAACGCGACGGCGAACTCGTGCTACACCGCGTTACCGGTTCCGGGGCCGTGGAACGGGTTCTTAGGGACCGTATCGGAATCGTTTCGGGAGCGATGTATGAGGACCACATCTACTACGTGACCTATCGCTCCGACGGCTACGAGATCCGACGGAAAACGCCCGAGTTCGCGGAGATTGCTCCCTTGGAGCGCTTGCTCGCGGGAGCGGGGCAGGCTGCCGACGACGGCGCCGCCGCCCTTGCCTCGCCCCCGCCACCTATGCCTCGAGCCGACCTCAAGGATGCCGGAGCGTATTCTGCGCGCCGGCATTACGGTTTCCCGTGGCCTCGTGCATGGCTGCCCTATCCTTCCGTCACCACTCGAGCCGATGGAAACCTCGATCTCGGGATGGGGCTGTTCCTGCACGGTGTAGGACTTCCCAGGCGGACTGCCTGGTACCTTGCAATGGGCTACCACCCGACCGTGAATCAACCGCACGGCTTTTTCGCTCTGTCGTCGCGCTACGGCCGCGCCTTGCTATCGTACGAGCTCGACCAGCGCTACCAATCGTCTTGGCCGGGACGAGCACGTCAGACTACCAGTCAGATCATGGAAGCCCGGGTGGACCTGTATCGCCGTTTTGACCGAGACACGACCACCCGGATTACTCTCAGCGGAGCGATCGAACACCTCATGCACGCCAGTGCCGATTCGGACTTTCCGTTCATGTTGCCGAACGAGCACTACGCCCTTGCCGGCGCAGGAGTATCGGCCGGAAAGAGCAGTATCGGAAGCGCCCGGGATCTATACCCGCAGCGCTTTCTCCAAGGCGGTTTCTCAATTGCTCATCCAATCCCCGGTATAGGAGCAGCACACCCGGGTCTTCGAACTCGGGCTGATCTCATAGGAAGCTTCCCCCTAGGCGGAGGTTTTTCGGGCTCGGTGTCAGCCTCAGGCCGGCATACCACCGGTGCCGTTCCGCAGCAGCGGCCGATTGCATTGCGTGGCTTTGAGCAGATGACCGCGATTAGCCGCGACCTCCCTGCCCTTCTCTCCGGCCGCCTTGAGCTCCGGAGTCCAGGCAAGCTAACCGATGTGCCGCTTCCGCTGTTACTGAGCTTGCAAGGCTTTGGAGGCGCGCTGTTCGTGGAAGCACAGGCTGCAGCCGGGCTTTCTGCTGGCGACGGACCGCATCCGGCCCTCACGTTCGAGCCCGACTCCGCGGTCCACGTGGGCGGAGAGATCGCACTGAAGCTCGGGGTGAGCATCGGCGACGTTATCGTTCGTCCTGGGATCGCACTTCGATTGGACTGGGAGGAACGCAGAGCACAGCCTCAACTGTACGTGCGGCTGTAACCGGCTGAGACGTCGAGCCGGCATATCCGGGCGCAACAAGGAGAGATTTGGTGGAGCACCGTACGGATGTTCTTGCATTGATCGGTATGAAGCACTCCGGGAAGAGCTCGGTCGGAAACTGCGTAGCCGGGCGACTCGGACGCAATTTGGTCGATCACGACCACCTCATCGTGGAGTACGTACGCCGCTGGGAGTACAGCGCAAGCGGGCTTCGTGCTGCCGGAGGGGACACGCCCGCGGCCCCCCCCGAGGAAACACCGCATGCAGAGCAGGAAGAGACGGCCGCGACTCCCCGCGGCTTGGAGATCACGGACGTGAGATCGATCTACCGAGTTCTGGGCGAGGAACGCTTTCGTCGAGCGGAGCTCGAATCGGTTCGCGAGTTTCTTCACGCCCCCGGATCCGAACCGTCGGCATGGGTTCTGGCCTGTGGCGGGGGAGTCGCCGACAATCCCGAAGCGCTCGACCTTCTTGCTTCCCACACCTTCCTAGTGTACCTTTCGGAAGACGAGGACGTGCTGTGGAATCGAATCGTGGCTGGAGGCATACCGGCTTTTCTGCCGCGCACCGGTGCTCGCGCAGCCTTTCGCCGATTGTACGCTGCGCGCTCGGCTCGATATGCCGCTTCAGCTCATCACACCGTGTCGGTTGAGAGTCGCGCGATTGACGAGGTCTGTGAAGAGGTCGTCGCTTTGGCTCGGGCGAAGCCATAGGCACGAGGGGTAGAGCCTGGCCGCGGGAAGCCCTGTTGCTGTGGCCTACGCCGGCGGGGAGGCATCCGATGGGGAACCCCGGCGCGCTCCGGCATGTGCGTCGACCGGCAGATCATGCTCGACTGAGATTGACGCCCAGCACTCCCAACCGACGGCCGCACCGGCGGAGTTGCGACAAACAGATGGTGACTGCTGCCGCGGACTACCAAGAGCCAGGAGATCGGAACACAGACAGGAGAAGCTTTATGGCAGGCAGTAGCTTCGGGCAGGCCTTTCGGATAACAACGTTCGGCGAAAGCCACGGCGGAGCGGTCGGAGTCGTCGTAGACGGCGTAACTCCGGGCGTTGAGCTCACCACCGAAGAGGTACAAGAACAACTCGATCGAAGGAAACCGGGACAGAACGATGCCACAACGCCCCGCAAGGAGCCCGATCTCGTTAGCATTCTCGCCGGCACGTTTGAGGGGCATACTACCGGGACGCCGCTGCTGATGATCCTATACAACTCCGATGCCGATCCGTCGGCTTATAACTCGATCCGTGAACTCTTCCGTCCCGGACACGCGGACTACTCGTATTTGATGAAATACGGAATCCGTGACTGGCGAGGAAGTGGCCGCGCTAGTGGTCGCGAGACGGCCGGACGCGTTGCCGCGGGCGCTGTGGCCCGAAAGCTTCTCGCCCGACGGGGGGTAAGCATTCACGCCTATACGAAGGAGGCGGCGGGCGTTCGGTGTGAGACGTACCAACCTGAGGTAATCGAGCACAATCCGATGCGCGCATGTGACCGGGATGCCGCCGAGCGAATGCTCGATAGGATCCGAACGCTCAAAGAGCAATCGGACTCCGCAGGCGGCGTAGTGGAGTGCAGGATCCGGGGCGTGGCAGCGGGTTTGGGAGATCCGGTGTTCGACAAGCTGGACGCCTGCCTAGCACACGGGATCTTGAGCGTCGGGGCGGTAAAAGGTATCGAGTTCGGCGCCGGATTCGGAGCAGCAGGGATGACCGGGAGCCAACACAACGATGAGATGTCGGAGACCGGCTTCCTGACAAACAATGCGGGAGGGATAATCGGCGGAATCAGCACGGGAAACGAGATCGTCTTCCGAGTCGCGGTCAAGCCTACCTCCAGCATCGGACGCGAGCAGCAGACCATCGACGTCCACGGCAATCCCGCCACTATCAAGACCGAAGGCCGCCACGATGCGTGCATCTGCCCACGCATTGTGCCGGTCGTGGAAGCCATGGCCGGGATTACTCTAGAAGACCACTACAAGCGGCAGGCAGCGCTCAACGCCTGAGCTTCTCCTTGCGCACAGCCTTCCGGATGCGGACACCGGACCCGTCGCTACAGCGCGGCGGACGGTGCCCGACGCAACGGCCTATTCGCCGGCGCTTCTCCCGGCACTGCCCTGCCGAGCACACCTACTCTTCTGGGCTAAACTCATCCTTGCCGGCGCCGCACATCGGGCATACCCAGTCCTCCGGCAGCTTCTCGAACGATGTTCCCGGCTCAATGCCGCCGTCCGGGTCGCCTTCCTCGGGATCATAGATGTAGCCACAGACTTCACACACGTATTTCTGCATGAGACCGCTCCTTTGAAGACAGCATTTCAAGTTCGGCAACCGGGCTCTCTGAATCCAGCCCGGAGAGCGAAACCTAGCACACCAGCCGTCTGCTGAATCGGCCGTCCTTGCTCTGAAGGATTTCGAGTCAGCCGCGTTCAACAGCCGGCACGCCCAGCCGCGCTTGATTTAGTCGTGACCCTACTGCGCCTCGGATCGTAAGTCAAGGAAATTCGCCTCCGGATTGATACCGATGCGAGTCAGAGCGAAATCGAACCTCACCGGGTCAGCAGGATCAAACTCTCTGAGCGTGCAAGTAATATCTCGGGCAGTCCGTAGGTCAGCGGAGCGCCGCTGGGTCAACCCCAGCGTTCGGGCTATCCGCTGCAGGTGTGTATCCAGCGGCACGATAAGCTCGGAAGCGTCCACGAAGTTCCATCCCCCCGGATCGATCGAATCGCTCCGTACCATCCAGCGAAGGAAGAGGTGGAGCCGTTTGCACGCGCTTCCGTTTCTCGGATCGGGGACAAGGTGAGTCCGGAGGGGTGTGTCCCTTGCTGTCAACGCCGTCACCAAAGCAACCGTACCATCGTACACGCATTGCTTGACTCTATATCCCTCTACAAACGCGTTCTCCAACGTTCCGTACTGACGCAGGGTAACTCCAATCCCCTTCAGCAAGGCCGCCGTCTCTGTAACGTCAAAAAAGCGATAGGAGAACGCCCCCAGTCGCTCGCGGAGCTCCCCGGCATCCGCGTTCGAAACCGCCCGGTGCAAGCCTCCCGTCCCCTGTAGGGCGGAAAATACCTGCTCCACCGCCCGGATGATAAGGGGTACCCGTCCTACAGCAAACAAAGCTCCAATCAGCGCAGCTACTTCCCGCTCACGCGGATCGTCAAACTCCCTGACGAGCTCCAGCGGATCAGGAGAGATATACACCGGGTGGTGATTCTGGTACAGAATCCGCCGAAGTGTGCGCCCAAGATCCGAACTCGCCTTTTCGCTCATTCTCGAAACCTATCGTTGAGCTCCCTCGGAACAGGCGTTTGGCTCCCCGCCTGGGTCCGACCGAGCACGCTACCCCGTTTGCCGCCGGTTTCGTCGGTTTCGCCAGGCCCGGCAATACCCCGGAGCTCGCCGGGCCCGCAAAATCCAGCGGCTTCGCCGGGCCGGCCGAGCTCGCCGGGCTCGCCGGGCTCACCAATCGTGCCGGTTTCGCCGGTTCCTCCGGATTTGTCGAGAATGCGGCAGGAGATGAGTCCTGGGCGTAAGACCAATGGAACACTCCTATTCCGATCGACCGAGCACAGTGAGAGTCAAAAGGACCGCGCCGCCCAAGACCAGTACCACCGGCCACCAAACAACGGCAAACCGAAGAAAGTCCCTCTCGATCAGGTTGAAGCTGAAGACCGAAAACACCACGGCCAGAAAAAGGGTCACGAGCGAGGGTACGGTGTAAGAAGCACGACTTCCGTGAGGCTTTCTCAGGCCATGCACCAGCAGCGAGACTGCGCAGACACCCATGAACAGCGGCCATATCCGGGCAAGTTCACTGCTGGTCAGTGTCGTCTTGGAGAGAAAGAGTGCCAGCCCTCCGAGAGCAAGAAACACTCCGGCAAAGACGGCCCCTTCCGGCCCGCCGCCCAGAACGCCGTATAGGATCAGAGCAACTCCAATCAACATGAACGGCGCCGGCCATAGAGAGCGCCACTCCCACGGAGTCCCCAGAGTCCACAGAAGAATCGCGGAACCGGTGCCAATCAGTATTGCCCCGAAAACCAGAAGTGAGCTCGCCAGGTTCAACCGCATAGGAATCTCGAGCGTACCAGACGGTAGTGAACTTGCCAACAGAGCCACGAGCGCTACCCGAGGATACCTGATCCTCCTCGCGTGACAGAAGAGAATGCCCATGGTCGGCCCCGGCCGTGCCTTCGATACCCTGATCCTCCGCGCGTGACACAGAAGAACACAGAAGAGTCGACACTACCTCACCCGCTGCCGATGATGGTACCGACGACTGTGAGCCCTGAGGCGAAGTAAGGCGCCTGTTCGCTGAAGGTTGCACGAAGCTTGCACTGCTACGTCGGTCTGTATAGTATAGGTAGCATGCATGTTTCATTCGGGAAAGCCCGCATGGGTGAGACGTGTGGCCGCTGGATCCGGCCTTTTGGCTTCACCACTGTTTCCGTTGTCGTGATTGGGTTTCTTGTTGGCTGTGGCCCGGAAGCAGAACTCTTTCGGAGTCACTCTGGTGAAGCGGACCGATATGAGGAACCGGCCCTTCTGGAGCTCGTGCAAGATGAGAACACGCCCGTTGAGCAACGAGTGGTTGCGGTCGAGGAGCTCGAACGGCTCTACACCTCAAACGGTGAGCCCGAACGGCTCATCCCCGTGCTTACTCGGCATCTGAATCGGGATAGAGAGGATCCGTACGCCGGCTACTACCTTTTCCTTGTGGGCAGGATTTACGAGGAGCACTCAAACGCCTCTTCTATTGCTGAGCACTACTATCGTCGGGCAGTGAAGGAGCATCCGGACACCAACAAGAACGGAGCATCCATCCACCACGCAGCACTCGACCGGTTGATCCGGCTCACGGACGGTCCTGCTCAACGGGCTGAATACCTCGAAGAGCTTCTTGAACGTTTTGCCGAAGGAGCGGAGCGCGGCGAGCTCCACTACCGGCTCGCTCAGACATGGGAAGAGCTTGGGGCGTGGGATAAGAGCTTCGACGCCTATGAGGTTTTCCTCGAGTATCCGGATGCGCGTATCAAGGGCCGACCTGATGCGCATCGCGAAATCGAGCGCCTACTGGCATACCGAAATGTGCCGGCCGCGGATACACACGAAGAGCTCGACGACCTCATCAGTGACATCACCGCCGCGTTGCGACACCGCAATACCAGCCGCTTGCTTTCGCTGCGGTCTCCAGTTGAGTTCTTCACGGCGACGTGGAACCAAGACCCCGACGACCCCAACAGCCGATTTGACTTCGACCTGGGGGTCTTTCTCAACCGCTCTACGCGCCTGCAGTGGAGGTCCGAACCGGAGAGAGACTCAACCGATCGCGAAGCATATCTCCGTACCACGAACTGGGATGACCGAATCTCCGTGTGGTACTTCTATTTCCGGCGAATCGACTTCCCCGCAAACCCGGACCTTCACGGGAATTGGGAGTGGGCAGGTATTCGATTCGGGGAACGGCTGTAGTAGCCGCAACAACGGCTTCAGTACAGAAGCGAGGGTATGACCGCCATCGGTGCTGCCGCCGCGGGGTACTCCGAAGAGCTCGTCTCTCCTTGATTCGGTGCCGGCGACAAGTACTGCTCAAACCGATGCGATTTGTGCCGATTCTACTTACAGGAGACTGCGTGCAGTCCGACGGAGCTTGGAATGACGCGTCAATTCGGTATGACAGATTCGTGCAGGAGACCTCACCGCCCCGGCCGGCGCCGGTTCGCCGGCATGGTAGTCGCCGTCGCGCTTATATCCGGTTTTCCGTCGCTCGAAGCCTCGCCTCCGCTGGACGCGCCTGCGAACACTGAGCTGGACCTCACGATAGACTGGAAGGAAATGGAGCTCAGCGTAACGGCAGTGGCTCCCCTGCAGCAGGACTCGGCTAAGGCCGCTTACGAGCTTCAAACCAGACTGAGAAACGTTCTCCCTCGCGCGGCTCAGCAGGCGCTCTACGATATACCCGTTCGCTCGGATGCACGAGGTGTGGACTTCATCAAAGAAGACCATCGCTACGCGGAACGTCTGGCCGACCCTCCTCTTCGCTCGCAGGCCCGCCCTCCCCAGCTCAATCGGACTCTGGACGAAGCTACGGTGGCACGGGAATACCCTCTTATTCCCGATGTCTTGCGGCTTTTCGTTCCGCATGAGCGGCCGCGCCCTATGAGACGAGTAATTGGGTGGCGACCGGGAGGTGATTTCACCGGACTCGTCATCGATGCCCGCGGAGAGCTCCCGGTACACGGTGAGGACCGCGCAAGCCGAGCATATCCGTTGTTGGCTCCCCGGATCTTTGACGATCGCCTCGCACCGGTACTCCGACCTGACATGGTCGATCCGGAAGCGCTCGAGCGTTGGGGAGTAGTCGGGTACGGGAGCGATCCAACCTCACGGACACACCGGGAACGAATCGGCGATAGACCGATGCAGATAGCTGCCACGGGGCTCTTTGGGATTCGTCCCGGGAATCCACAGATTGCCGAAGAGGACGCGGAACGTCTGCTTGCCAACGAGAACCTGCGAAACCTGCTCTACGAAGGCCGAGTGCTCATTCTTGTCGATGACAATGTCCTTGTCGAGACACTATGAACGCCGATAGATCCTCAGCGATCGTGCTGTTCGTAGCAGCTATCTTGACTCCCCAACTGCAGCGCGTGGTAGATTTAGAGCGAGCCCGGCCATGAATAGAGTACCGCCGTTTGTTCTAACCATAGCCAGCCTCCTTATAGGCGTTCTTGTAATCGGATGCGTCCCTCAAGCCAGAGGTTATGCTCTTCTTCTCTGGCCTGAAGACGGCAAGCCGTTCACTCCCGGGGATATCGTTCCAATCTATAACGAACCCCGGCGCGGCTCGGCAGCAATTACTCGACTCAACGACGATGAGTACATGCTCGACACGGCACGCCTGGAGCTATTCGCAAGCAAGGAAGCTGCCCAAGATCGGCTATCGGAGCTGTCACAGGAGCACATGCGGCTCACGGCCATTTCGCGCCAGCGAGCCCTTCCCGTTCGAAACCGCCCAGATCCTGAGAGCCGCGTAGTGTATCGGCTGGAGCAAGAAGAAGTGGTGCGCGTCCTCGACCGGGAAGAAGAAGAGCAGCGGATCGCCGACAATGTCGGCCGATGGTATCACGTGATCACGGAAGACGGAACAATGGGGCATGTCTTCAGCGCCCGCCTGTCGGTAGTTGATTCCGAAGGAACGATCGTAGATGGTGCCATGCCCCAGGATATTCCGAGCGAAGCTATGGTCATCCTCGAGCACACGTGGCGGCCGGAGGATTACGCTGATCTTGTGGCGGACGAAACGCCCGTTCTGGAGGAGCTGAACCCGGAATACGGAATGTTCACCGACACCGATGCCGGGGAGATCTCATTGGTATTCCCCGAGGGAATAGAGAAGACTATTGCTTTTCACCGAATCGATCAGCTGGCGTCAGACCATTTCCGTGTAACCGGCAGCTCTCTGGAGATTCGCAGAGAGAGCGCCCGTCGGCTCACGCTCTTCTTCGAACATGAAGAGCAGGAGTACACGGTTCCGGTGGCTCGATTGCGTCGATCTCTTGAGTCGGTTATCTCGGAGGAAGAACAGCGTCGGGAGCGCGCCCGGGAGCAGTTCGTTGAAGAAGATCACGCGCTGGTGAGCCGTGCATACGGGACGATCACGTTCGACGACGACCGGTTCACGTGGGAGGGAATGGACCGCCTTCGACCGAACGTCGTCCCGGAAGCCTATGCAGACTACGGCGAGATGGTCTTCCGTTACTTCCTCCACTCAGATCTGCGGCGACAGTATGACGGCGCGGTTTCGTTTCGATTCGAGGGGGCCCCGGACGACAAGCTGGTGACGTTCCTCTATGAATTGGAGCCACGAGGAGTCCGACTGACCCATGTTCCCCAAGCTTCAATCCGGGATTACGTAGTGCGGGACGATGCGGGAGCGGCGACCGTTCTCTTCTTCCAGGCTGTTGAGGAAGACGAAGACGAGGAGACCTCCGACATCTCCGACTGGTAGGCGCTCAACTATGCCTTTACTCCAGCTATCCGGCATATCACTAGGATTTGGCGATCTTCAGATCCTTGACGGTGCCCATCTTTCCCTGGAACGGGGTGACCGAGTGGCGTTGGTCGGCGCAAACGGGTCGGGGAAAAGCACCCTCATGAGGATTGCCGCGGGAGAAATCTCACCGGAATCGGGAACTGTCTCTATCGACGGGGACGCACGGGTCTCATATCTTCCGCAATCGGACGTGGATTTCGCAGACGAAACGGTGTATACCGCCGCCGAAGCGGCATGGTCTGACCTTCACAAGGCACTCCAGAGGCGGGATGCAATCGCGGATTCTCTGCGGAACGCCACCGAGGAGGACCGGCACACGCGGAAGCTCCTCGAGCGCTTTCATAAGCTCGACGAACGGGTCAATGCCGGCAACTACTACGAACGGGAAGCACACATGGCGCACGTGCTTCTGGGGCTCGGATTCAGCCAAGCCGATTTCGACCGCCGCGCTGCCGAGCTAAGCAGCGGCCGGCGTATGCGCCTTGCCCTCGCACGCATACTGCTCGAGCAACCCGACGTGCTGCTG
>Ga0207421_10006810_pt1 | contig 12361 bp, 7 predicted proteins | sample SodLakKL_010_SED_4_FD_187542 | JGI IMG/M metagenome (GOLD analysis project Ga0207421, IMG submission 187542) | Alkaline sediment microbial communities from Lake Tanatar, Kulunda Steppe, Russia - 8KL_010_SED (SPAdes) (version 2) | ecosystem: Environmental > Aquatic > Non-marine Saline and... | reverse complement strand
TCCAGAAAAAGCTCTGAAGGGTTGAAGATTTCAATCAGCCCTTCCTCTCGCATTTCGAAAACCCCGATTTCACTGGTGGTTCCGAAGCGGTTTTTCAGCGCCCGAAGGATTCGAAATTCCATGGTTCGTTCCCCTTCAAAGTGAAGCACCGCATCCACCATATGCTCTAGGACCCGGGGCCCCGCCAGCTCCCCCTGTTTTGTTACATGAGCCACAATAAAGATGGGAATGTTGGTGGTCTTTGCAATGCGCATCAGGTTATTAACGCACTCCTTCACCTGGGATACGCTGCCGGGGGCCGAAGTTAAATCCTCCCGGTAGAGGGTTTGAATGGAGTCCACTATCAAAAATTTCGGTTCGTAGGTGCTCACGTATTCCTCCACCACCCCGATATTGGTCTCCGATACGATCAGTAAATCCTCTTCCATGGCTCCTAAACGTTCCGCCCGCATTTTGATCTGCTCCTCGGATTCCTCACCGGATACATAGAGGACTTTTCCATAGGCCTTTGCCATATTGCTGCTACACTGAAGAATCAATGTGGATTTTCCGATCCCCGGTTCCCCGGAGATCAGACACAGGGAGCCCTTCACTATTCCTCCTCCAAGCACCCGGTTAAGCTCTTCTATTTTTGTGTCGTAGCGGGAATACTCCCCGGAGGTGATTTTTGTAATGCTTTGGGGTTTCTTACTGGGCCCCGTGGTAGCGGACCGCTTGGTTTCCTTCTTCGAGGCCACCCGTTCTTCCTCGAAGGTGTTCCACTGTTGACAGCCGGGGCACCGGCCCATCCACTTAGGACTTTCGTAACCGCACTCGGTACAACAGAATTTCGTTTTCGCTTTTGCCATATAATCGCTCCTATGTCTGTTTCTTTTGTTCCAGTACCAATTCACCCTCTACTTCCTTCAGGATGAAATGATTCCCGGCTTGCACCTCATTTTCCAGCACCTTCTCGGATATTTTATTTTCCATATATTTTGTATGCCCCACGTCAGGGGTCTTGCCCCAAACTGGGGATCATAATAGTTTTTCCATCATGATATTCCTAGCATATCATACTAGCCCTCCTTGTATAATATGTTTATGAGACTTTTTTTAAAAAGCTCTTTCCTGGTTGATAATTATCCATTATACCAAACTTCAAACAGGGGGTTTAGAAAGCATTTATAATCCCCCCGGCGGGGCCGTCTTTCCAGAAAAAAGAGCCCACCACAATTGATAGGCTCTAATACTTTCTTGGTGACGTTTTCTTGGTGCGGTCTTCTTACCTTTAATTAATCCTGTTCATTCTCCTCGATTAGGGATTCTATAATTTTCTTGCTTAAGCTTGAGGGAACTTCATCGTATCTTAAGAATTCCATATCGAAGGTTCCTCTTGCCTGGGTCATGGAACGAAGGTCAATGGCGTATTTAAACATTTCCGACTGGGGTACTTCCGCCGTGACCATCTGCTTTCCGTTATCCTGAGGCATCATGCCGTTGATTTTTCCTCTTCGTTTATTCAAGTCTCCCATAACATCCCCCATATAATCCTCCGGTACCTGGATCTCCACTTTTACAATCGGTTCCAATAACACAGGATTGGCCTGTTCCATTCCCTTCTTAAAGGCAATGGAAGCCGCCACTTTAAATGCCATCTCCGAAGAATCCACGTCATGGTAGGATCCATCGTATAGGGTCGCTTTAATTTTGGTTACCGGTTGTCCCGCTAAAACTCCTTTTTCCATACTCTCAAGAAGCCCTTTTTCCACTGCCGGGATATAGGCCTTCGGCACGGAACCGCCGACGATTTTTTCCACAAACTCAAAGGGTTCCGCCGAAGGTTCAAAGGTCATTCTCACGTCTCCGTATTGCCCGTGGCCTCCGGATTGTTTTTTATGCTTCCCTTGAACATCGGATTTGCCTTTAATGGTTTCCCGGTAGGGAACTTTCGCATCTTCTAAATCCAGGTCCACACCGAATTTGTTCTTAAGCTTATTGCAAATTATTTTAATATGCAGTTCCCCCTGTCCCCGTATCAGGGTTTGCTTGGTTTCCTTATTCCGTTCGAATCTAAAGGAGGGATCCTCTTCGAAGAGCTTTTGAAGACCGGTGCTGATTTTTTCCTCATCCCCCCGGGCTTTCGGTTTGATGGCCAAGGTCAGTTGGGGTTCATCAAATTCGATGGGGCTGAATACCACGGGGTGGTCGATGCTGCAAAGCGTATCCCCCGTATTGGTATACTGCAGTTTGGAAACCGCGGCGATATCTCCGGCTCTTACCTCCGTTACCTCGGACTGTTCCTTTCCCCGAAGTAAAAAGGGCGTTCCCATTTTTTCTTTTTGGTCCTTATTGGCGTTCAGCACTTCCGTATCAGACTTCAGGGAACCGGAAAACACTTTGAAAATCGTGATTTTCCCCAAATAGGGATCCACAATGGTTTTGAATACCTGGGCGGAAAAGGGCTCTTCCGGTTCAAAACCCCGTACCACTTCTTCTTCGCTTTGAGGGTTGATCCCTTCTTTCGGAGGCATATCCTCCGCTGAGGGGGAGTAGTCCACTAACATATCCAACAGGGTATGAATTCCGATGTTCTTCACCGTGGAACCGCAAATAACGGGAACGATATCCCCGGAAATCACGCCGCTTCGAAGTCCTTTTTGAATCTCCTCCTCGGTAAATTCCTCCCCTTCAAAATACTTTTCCAGTAATTCTTCATCACTTTCCGCCACAGACTCGATTAACATCTCTCTCATGGACTCCGCTTCCCCCAACTTCTCCTGGGGAATTTCTTTTTCTATACAATCCGTGCCCGTATATTCTCTGGCAATCATCTTTACTACGTTCACATTCCCGATAAAACTATCGTTTTCTCCCAGGGGAATCTGAAAGGGTGCCACTTTTTTACCGAACTTTTCCCGTAGCTCCGCCAATACCTTGGGAAAATCCGCATTTTCCTTATCCATTTTGTTTATAAAAATAAAGGTCGGTCGGTCTTTATCCATGGCATAATCCCAGGCGCTTTCCGTTCCAACTTCAATGCCTCCTGTGGCATCCACCATAATCAGAAGACTTCCCGCAAACTTTCTTGCGCTTTGCACCTCTCCGATAAAATCAAAGTATCCCGGGGTATCCAGAAAATTAACTTTATGGTCCTTCCATTCTATGGGGATTAACGAAGTGCTGATGGAAGTTTTTCGATCGATTTCTTCTTTATCAAAATCCGAAGTTGTATTCCCATCATCCACATTTCCGATTCGATTTTTTGCCTTCGCACTGTACAGGGCGGCTTCCGTTAAGGTAGTCTTTCCGCTTCCACCGTGACCCAGTACCGCAACATTTCTGATTTCTTTCCCGTTATAAACTCTCATATACTTCCCTCCAGTTTAGGTTAGAATTTTTTGACTTAATATACTATTCTATATCTTTCATCGAATCCCTCTTTTTTTTGGCCAAAAATTTAGATTTTTTTTATTTCCGGGGCCAATTTTTTTCAGATATGTTATAATAGATTTTGAACGTTTCAACAAAAATCACAAGGAGGTTGTTTTATGACCATAGAATTTCGTCCACAAATTAAAGATTTACAGGCTTATAAGCCGGGTAAACCCATGGAAGATGTAAAACGGGAATACGGCTTGGATCGGGTAATTAAGCTTGCCTCTAACGAAAATCCCCTGGGCTGTTCCGAGAAATCCAAACAGGCCATCCAAGATGCGCTGAGCCACTTAAACATCTATCCCGACGGCAATACTACGGACCTTAAGGAAACCATTGCTGAAAAATTCAATATCAAAACCACCCAGATACTGCCCAGCAGCGGTTCCGATGAAATGGTGGATCAGATCTCCAAGACCTTTATTCAAGAAGGGGACGAAGTCATTATGGCGGATATCACCTTCCCTCGTTATATCAGTACCTGCAAAATGATGGGCGGGGTCCCCGTGGTGGTTCCTCTTAAAAACCACGCCTACGACCTGGAGGGGATGAAAGAGAAAATCACGGATAAAACCCGTCTGATTTGGTTATGCAATCCCAACAACCCTACGGGCACCATGTTTACCAAAGACGTCCTGGATGACTTCTTGCAAAGCGTTCCTCAAGACATCGTTGTGGTTTACGACGAGGCTTACCGGGAATATGTAACCCGGGAGGATTATCCAAAGAATGCTCTGGAATACTTACCGAAGTATCCGAATTTAATCATTATGCGCACCTTTTCCAAAGCCTACGGCTTGGCCGCCCTTCGAGTTGGCTATACCCTGGCCTCGGAGGAAATTATTGACCATATCAATCGAATCCGCGGACCCTTTAATGTGAATACCCTGGCCCAAGTAGGAGCCATCGCCGCCTTGAAGGACGACGAATTTCTTCAAAGAAGCTACGATGTCAATGAAGAGGGAAAGCGCTACCTTTATAAGATTTTCCAAGAACTGAATCTGGAGTTTGCCCCTTCGGAAACCAACCACATTTTTGTGGATGTGAAAAAGGACGCCCAGGAAATTTTTGTGGAACTGCAAAAAAGAGGGGTTATCATCCGTCCGATTTACGGAAACTTTATCCGGGTTTCCATTGGAACCATGGAAGAAAATGTTACCTTTGTAGAAAAACTGCGGGAAGTCCTGTAGACCGAAATCCGAAAACAACAAAACCCCCAGGGACCATATCCGTTGGTCCCTGGGGGTTTTGTTATGATTTTTGATTCTGCACGGTCGATCACGGTCAGTCCCTTACTGCAATTTAGTCCTCCTGTTTTTCCAGTCCGTCGTAGAGCATTCGGTAATATTTCCGTTTAAAGCCCATCTTTTCATAAAGCTTAATGGCATTCTCGTTTTCAACCTCCACATGCAGGGATAAGTTCCCCTCCGCCAGTTCAATGGCTCTTTGCATCAACTGGGTTCCGATTCCCTTGCCTTTGATTTCCTTCTTCGTGGCGATATAGGACAGATGGTACTTCGGAAAGAAGTCGTCAAAGCTGGTCTTGGATAAAACGCAGATCCCGGCTAATTCATCGTCGAAGTAGGCCGTTAATACAAAGCCGCCCTCTAAGGCGTTGTCAAAAGCCTCCTGTATTTCCACCAGGGGATCCGAGTACTGGATCAGCCAGCTGTCCAGTAATTCCAGGAATTCATCATAGGGAAGGGGCAGGGTTTTTTTGTCCACTTCCTTTATGTCCAAGTCTACTTTCCCGTCCTTTAACACGACTACATGGGTTCCGTTTTCCAGTTTTCCCTCTTCATAGGTTTTCATAAAGGCCGCAATGGGATAAGCGTTTTCCGTGGAGACGTGAATGTTCTCCAGGGCTTGAAATTCTTCTTTGTAGCGCAGCAGTTCTTCATCGGAAATCGATACCACCGCTCCCTTTGTGTCGTACACCGCATTCAGGGCTTCCTGAGCGTTGCCGTCAATTTGATGCAATAGATTTTTATTGTACTTACTCTCGGAGATATCCTCTTCCTGAACCTTGATGATTTCCCGACTGCCCTTTTTAAAGGATTCCACAATGGGATTGCCTTCACTGGTGCTACAGGCAAACAATTGGGGCAGCTGCTCAATTTCTTCATTGATCCAGGACTGTTTCAAGCCGGAGTACAATCCGGAAATGGAAAACCCTTCCCCGGTTTGAGAAAACAACGTGGTGGGATCTTTTTTCAATCGGGTGTTGATCTCACTGGCCAGATAGGAAAAGCTGTAAATGTATAAAATATTATTCGTCATACCGGGATTGGCATTATAATACCGGTTTTCTTCAGCGCATTGATTGCTTTTTTCAATACAGTCCATTTCATTTTCTCCCACGGCATGGATTTCAATTTTATCATTATCCATAATAAACCGGTTTTCAGAAATCCGGGAGTCCTTCGGGGCAAACAGTACCAGATTCACATCGAAATATTTAGACAGGTATGCCAAGGAATACAGCAGCCTTCCACTGTTTCCCAGGCATATATTTTTTTGTCCTTTTGATAGGGCATCCCGCACGATTAAGTAGGCTAAACGGTCTTCGAGATGGCCGGAAGGATTGTTTCCTTCGAGTTTTAAATAAATCTTTCGTATCCCCAGCTTTTCTTCAAGATTTTTTGCCCGTATTAATGGGGTTCTCCCCACATAGGTACGCATAGCAGTATTTTTCATTGATTTTCCTCCTTGATGTTTAGTAGCTTTATATTCTTCTATGCTAATATATGCCCATTGCCCAAGGAATTAAACAATATATCCGTCAGATGCCCTAACCCGGCCTTTTCCTTTATTCTCGGAAATCCTCGGATGCCTCTTCATAGGAATTCGCCTCCTCCAGGGGTTTTCGGCGAATCAAAAAGTCCAGTTCCCCGGTGTATTCCGGTATTTCCGCAATCACCTGGTCCCCCACGGTGAAAATCACCTTCTTGCCGTAAAGCTTTTTCAAAGCGGAGCGGATAAAGCGTATCCGGATTTTTTCTTCCGCTGCCTCTTGAAACTCCTCGGTTAAGTCAATCCAGGTAACCGCCTTGATATCAACTTTCCTTTTTCCTAAACTTTCCCCGGTTTTAGCATCGATGATTTTGATATGCTTTCGATTAAGAACAAAGATCAACACAATGGCCAGTAACAACAAGGACAGAATCAGGAGTAGCCCTAACACTCCCCGGTCCTCCTCCGGATCAGCCTCCGGAGATTCTTCGGGAGCCTCTTCGGATACGGCGTCCACAATAATCTCTTCCTCCTGGGCTTCACCGGCTTCTGAGGGTTCCTGCTCGATTACCAGGTTTATCACATAGCGATTGTTCTCACCATCCAGAAGGATCTCTTCAACGGGTTTCAGTTCTCCGCTCTCCGAGGCTTGATAGCTTAAGGTATAGATTCCATAGGGAATTTCATCGAAAGCAAAGTCTCCGGTACTGTTTGTGTAGGTTGCATAGTTCCCCAGATTCACCCGGATATCTTCCACCCCGTCCCCGTCCTTCGTGGTAAATGTACCCCTTACTTCCCCGGTATCTTTTTTATCCTGCTCTTCGTTGATGCCTTCTTCCTCCCCGGACTCTTCCCCGGAGTTGTTGTCACCAAAACCGATGAAGTCCGTTATTTTATCGATGGACTCTCCGATTCTTTCCGTCCCCCGTCCAATGGAGTCCGTTATCTCCTCAATGCGATCCATCGCATTCTCTATTACTTCAAAATTATCCATGGAAAACCAATCCGTGACTCTTTCCATAACCAGATAAGACCCTTCTTCCCCCCGGCTTTCTCCCCTTGGACCTTCCGCTTCCATAGCACCGCTAAACAGGGTGAAGCTTAAAAAGAAAACCAGCGTGAGGATCAACAGTCTTTTTCCCCGCAACATTTTTTTACTTTTCATATTATTCTTCCTCTCAATCTCTTATTCCTATACACTTCATTTCATGATTTAGGTCTTGTTATATTATACAACACTTTTGCTATAACGAAACCCTTTAATTCGTCTTTTCCTTTTCCCCGAAGGGCTTCCCCTCTTCTTATATAAAATAACCAATCCCTTGGGATTCATCCCCCCTTTGTCCCGAAATATATTATTAAAAAATTAACAATAATAAATTTGTTTTGTGTAGGTTTCATAAATCAATCCTTCTTCATCTTGTTTGTTCTTCTGATAAACCCTATAATGTAGTTAAGAACTATCAACAAGTACATCACGATAAAGGAAGTGAATATCTATGACCACGGATCATGAACATATAACCGTTTACAAAGGCAATATTGTAGACAGTCCTTCCATGGAAGAACTACGAACCCTGGAAAATGGTTATCTTGTCGTAAATGGGGACCGGGTGATCGGCACCTATGCCACCCTTCCCGAAGAATATAAAGGCTGTGCTATAACGGACTACGGCCACCGCATAATCCTGCCGGGATTTGTGGACCTGCACTTCCATGCTCCCCAGTTCGCCAACCGGGGACTGGGTCTGGACAAGGAGCTGCTCCCCTGGCTAGAGGAGTATACCTTTCCCGAGGAAAGCAAATTCAAAGACCTTTCCTATGCCAAGGAAATCTATCCCCAGGTGGTTCATGCCCTTTGGAAAAACGGAACCACCCGTTCCGTAATCTTTGGTTCCGTTCATAAGGAAAGTACGGAGTTTCTTTTGGACCTCTTTATCGATGCGGGCCTGGGGGCTTTTGTGGGAAAAGTCAATATGGACCGAAACTGTCCCGAGTTTATTGTGGAGGATTCCGATCAATCCCTTTCCGAAACCTTGGAAATCATTGAGAAGTATGCCGATCAATCCGACCTTGTCCGTCCCATCTTAACCCCGCGATTTGTGCCGGTTTGTTCAACCCCCCTTATGGAAAAACTGGGAGCTTTTGCAAGGGATCACAGCGTGTTTGTCCAATCCCATATTTCCGAAAACCAGGGAGAGGTGGACTGGGTCAAAGAACTTCATCCCGACTCCCTTGATTATGCCAGCATCTATCATGACTACGGGCTCTTCGGTCATCAGCCCACGATCATGGCCCACTGTGTATTCAATACGGAAAAGGAAATTGAACTGATGGCGAAATCCGGAGTTTACGCCGCCCACTGCCCCCATGCGAACTATAACCTGGCCAGCGGCATTATGCCTGTGCGAAACTTTTTAAACAAAGGGGTATCCGTAGGGCTGGGCACCGATGTGGGCGCCGGACACCAGGTATCCATCCCGAAAGTCATGACCGCAGCGGTACAGGCCTCCAAGATTAAATGGCTGGAATCAGGTAAAACCCTGGATCCCCTTAAGCTTTCAGAAGTCTTTTACATGGGGACGAAGGGCGGCGGAAGGTTCTTTGGCAAAGTGGGGAGTTTTGAGGCGGATTATGCCTTTGACGCTTTGGTAGTTGACGACCGGGAACTGGGCACCTTAAACCTGACCCTAAAGGAACGGCTGGAACGGTATTTATATATCGGTGACGACCGCCACATTGAAAAACGCTATGTTGCAGGAAAAGAAGTACCGGAACCGAAAAAACTCCCTGATCTCTAGGGAGTTTTTTTACGTCGGTCTTTGGATGCTTATACCCTTATACTTCTTGATTTTGTTTACTCCTTCAACGCTTCTATTCTTTGACCTCTAAATCCACAAACCCGAATCTCATCACGTCAAACAGTCCCATATCCGTCAGTTTAATCTCCGGGATTACGGGCAGTGCCAAAAAGGACAGGGTCATAAAGGGGTCAATCCCCGAGTTTACCTTCAGTTGATCATAGGCAATGTCCAGCATGCCTTTGAATTTTTCATTGACCTTTTCCATGGAGTCCTCGGACATCAAGCCCCCGATGGGTAGGGAAAGACCGGCCAGCACTTCTCTTCGGGAGACGATGGCAATACCGCCGTCCAGGTTTTCCACTTCCTTCACCGCTGCCAGCATGTCCTCGTCCCGATCCCCGATGACGATTAAATTATGGGAATCATGACCGATGGTAAGGGCAATGGCACCGTTTTCCAGATGAAAGTCCTTTACGAGGCCCAGCCCCACGTTTCCGGTTTTATGATGGCGTTCCATCACCGCCATTTTTAAAAGAGGCTCTCCCTGTTCGCTATAATACTTCCCCTGATCCAGCCTTACCCGTAGATGTTCGCTTTTGGTTAACAGACTGTGGGGCAATACCTTAATGGCCCGGATTTCTTTGCCCTCCACCTGAAGCTCTAAATCCTTTAAGGAAACCCCATGAAGATTGACACTGTTTTTAACCCACCGGGTATCCGCCCGGTTCTTGGGAAGCTTTGTTAAGAGCTCCTGTACCGGTTTTCCCTCTTTATAAACCGAATGGATCCTAAAGGTCTCCAGATCCTCCAGGACCACAAAGTCCGCCAACCGTCCCGGGGCGATGGCCCCTACCTTATCCAGGCCGTAACACTCCGCCGCATTGATGGTGGCCATTTGTACGGCGGTAATCGGGTCAAGACCCAGCTTTATGGCTTGGCGCACATTGTTGTCGATATGTCCCTCCTGCAAAAGATCCTCGGGATGGCGGTCGTCGGTGCAAAACAGGCATCTCCGGGAGTTCTCCCTGGTGACCCCTTGGATCAGGGCCTCTAAATTCCTGGCGGCGGATCCTTGGCGAATCAGCACATACATCCCCAGGCGCAGGCGGTTTTCCATCTCTTCCACCGTGGAGCACTCGTGCTCGGTTTTAACCCCGGCCATGCGGTATGCATTCAGATCACGGTCTTTAATTTCCGGGCCGTGGCCGTCGATGATCTTGTCGCCCGCAACCAGGACTTTATCCAGAATATCCCCTCTTCCCTCAATGACCCCGGGGTAATCCATTAATTCCCCAAGGCCCAGCACGTCCCTTCGGTCAATCAGTGTGGCCAGGTCCTCGGCCATAAGCTTCGCTCCGGCATTTTCAAACTCCGTGGAGGGGACACAGGATGGCAGCACAAAATAAAAGTTCATCGGCAGGTCCCGACTGGAGTCCATCATATATCGGATCCCCTCCAGGCCTCTTACATTAGCAATTTCATGGGGGTCCGCCACAATGCTTGTGGTTCCCTTCGGCAGCACCACCTTCATAAATTCCCGGGGGGAGACCATGGAGGACTCGATATGCACATGGCCGTCGATCAGTCCCGGGGCTAAGTATTTCCCCTTTAAGTCAATTTCCTCCACCCCGGAATAGTTTCCGATACCTACGATTTCTCCGTCCACCACGGCCACATCCCCATCGATGATCTCCGCGGTAAACACATTGATCACTTTGGCATTTTTAAAGACCTTAGCGGCCTTTTTCCGTCCCGCCGCAACATCGATCTGTTTTTTCAGCTTTTTCTTTTCCTCCGAACCTTGTCTTTTGGAACTCATCAGGACGCCTCCTTTATGGCTTTCAGTAATCGCTCCGGTGTTACGGGAATCTCGGTAATTCGAACCCCCACGGCATCGTAAATGGCGTTGAGAATTGCCGGGGCTACGGGAATCATTACCGGCTCACCGATGCCCTTTGCTCCGAAGGGAGCTGAGGATTCCGGATCCTCCACGATGATCTTTTGTACCTCCACGGCGTCCAGGGCCGTGGGAATTAAGTATTTCGTGAAATTATGGTGCTTGATTTCCCCACCCACGATATTAAGATCCTCCAACAGGGCATAGCCCTGGGCCATGGCAAAACCTCCGTCCATTTGCCCTTCAATGAGTTTCGGGTTCACCGCCCTACCCACATCCTGGACCAGTATGGCGCTTAGGATCTCTAAGGTTCCGGTTTCCGTATTGACCTCCACCTCCACGCCGCAGGCACCGAAGGTGTAGGGCCAATAGGGGTTTCCTTCCCCCGTCGCTTCATTCATCTCCGTGGTATGAGCCTGAAAAACCTCCTCCGCCTCTAAGTTCTCTCCGGAGAAATGACCGGCGATTTCTTCAAAGGAGGTGTGTTTTTCAGGATCCTTTTTTGCATATATTCGGTGATCCTTAAAAATCAGACTTTCTTCCCGGGACAAATTCAACAGCTCCCGGGCTTTGTCCTCCAGGATGGCCCTTAGGGATTCACTGGCCATTTTCATCGCATTTCCCGTATTGTAGGTTTGCCGGCTTGCGGCACAGGTTCCCGCGTCCAGGGTGGTTTTCGTATCCTCATGATCAAAGATCACATCCTCGGTTACAATTCCCAGGATCTCCGCCGGTATTTGGGCCAGAGAGGTTTTCGCCCCCTGCCCCACTTCACAGGCGCCGGAATAAATGGTGAAGCGACCCTGTTCATCGATCTTCGCCTTTGCCCGGGACACATCGGGAAATCCGTTGCCGTATCCCGTGCCATAAAACATCAAGCCAATCCCTTTACCGGATTTTTTCATCGGAAGCTCCCTCCTTTTCCATCTGTCGCTGCTTTAAGTCCTCCAGATAGTTGATATTTTCATCGGGTAGCGGTTTCTTGTTCATCGCCGCCTCCAGGGCATCGAGACACCGGTCCAGGGGCACACTTTCTTTTAACACCTGTTCCGTGGCGGTTTTCGAACCCAGGGTAAACAGATTTTTCCTTCGGATGGTAAAGGGGTCCAGCCCCAGTTTTTCCCCGATTCGATCCATCTGCTGTTCATGGGCAATGGGAGGCTGGGTTGCACCAAAACCTCGCATGGCCCCGGAAAAGGGATTGTTGGTATAGACCGCATAGGAATCCACCCATACGTTGGGGATTTCATAGGGCCCGGTGATATGCACCCCGGCCTTACGCAGCACGTTAATGGCCCAGGAGGCATAGGCTCCTGTGTCTCCCACAATTCTAGCCTTCATTCCCAGCAGTTTACCCTCTTTATCCGCTGCGGTTTTGCAGTGCATGATAATGGGGTGGCGCTTACAGTGGGCCAGAAAGGACTCCTTCCGATCATAGACCATTTTCACCGGACGGTGAAACTTCTTGGCCGCCACCGCCAGATGAATTTGCAGGGTCAGATCCTCCCTT
>Ga0207421_10006808_pt1 | contig 12364 bp, 12 predicted proteins | sample SodLakKL_010_SED_4_FD_187542 | JGI IMG/M metagenome (GOLD analysis project Ga0207421, IMG submission 187542) | Alkaline sediment microbial communities from Lake Tanatar, Kulunda Steppe, Russia - 8KL_010_SED (SPAdes) (version 2) | ecosystem: Environmental > Aquatic > Non-marine Saline and... | reverse complement strand
GATTTTTTTCATCAGCAGTTGCCAATCCTTCTCAACGTCGATGCTGTCAAAAGCGGAAAGATTTCCTGTTTTAGACCAGTAATCCTGGGCACGCAGAAATAGCTCCATCAGGTTTTTATCCTGAAGCAACATCCGGTGAAAGCCCACTGTTTCCTCCTGGCTTGCGTGTCCGGCCAGGATCCTGGCCACCAGACTCCAGAAGTTGGAATCGTTAGAGTTCTTTTGCATAGATAATACGGGTTTCTGTTAATAAGACAAAAAAAAGGGGGGTATCCCCTAAAAAATGTTAAAATATTTTTATAATTATGGCTATAATGCCTGACTGGCAAGGCTTATGGAAATAAAAAAAACAGCCAGCCACACCAGGGTTATACGGTAATCGGCAAGCTTTTTCAATGCAATTGCTATTTGATTCTCCACTGTTTTCTCGGTAATATTCAGCTTCCTTGCAATTTCGGAGTGTCTTAGCTGCCTGATCCGGCTAAGCTTAAAAATGACCCGGCATTTTTTTGGCAAAGCTTCCACCGCTTCAAAAATTCGCTCGCTGGTTTCCACAACGATCATTTGTTCCACCACATCATCCTCCAAAACCACCATGCCAGCAGTGAACTCAATGGTTTTTTTATGTTGTTTGGCATGAAGGTGATTATAGCAGGCATTTTTCACACACTGGTAGAGGTAAGATTTTGCGGATCGCCTGATATTGATATGCCCATGAGATTCCCATAATTTAACAAACACCGATTGCACAATGTCGCGGGCCATATCAAGATCATGCACATAATCTTTGGCGAAAACAGTCAATGGACGATAGTATTGATCGAACAAAGTTCTGAATTGCGAATACTTATCGCCATCGTCATCAGAAAAACCGGTTTTTTTCAAAGGCTCCGTCATGGAAAAATCAAAGTATTTATTTGTAAATATACAAATTAATCCCCCCCATTTATATGGGGAACAGATGGCATATTTTGCCAAAGCGCTCCGGGATTTGCGCGGAGTTTCCGGGTTCGGCGCCAAAGATTCAGGGATAAAACCGGCGTTTCCGTGATTTAACACGGGTCAGCGATTGGGCAAAAAATATTATTTTTACCATCAAATCCAATAAAGTTGGGCAAAAGAAGGAAAGACAAAAAGGACAGACGCCGGAAAAGGCAACTGCAATCAGACCGGAAAAAGGCGATGATCCAAAGCCTCAAACCGTTGCTATGGGCTTTTGCTACCTGGTTTATCCTGAATGCCATCCTGCACCTTCCGGGCATCAAAGAGCCGTTCAATGAGGCTTTTGTGGCATTCACCACCCATGCAGCCTATTGGTTTGGCAGAGTCCTGTTTGTTCCCATTGAAATGAGCAGTGTGCCTTTTCTTACAGTCAACGGATTTAACATGCAGGTGATCATGGAGTGTACGGCTTATACATTCTATCTGTTTGCCATTTTGCTGGTGGTCTTTGCACGTTGGCCGCTCAGGCACAAAATCCGTGGCCTCGGAATTATTCTGGCCGGTATCTTTCTGATCAACAACCTGCGGTTTATCAGCATGGGGTATCTCGGCAGTTACCGCCCTGATCTATTCGACCTGGTTCATGACATCGTATGGAATGTATTATTCGGATTCATGGTTTTCGGTTTGTGGGCCTGGCAGGAGGTGACCGCCCACAGAATAACCCCGCAGGCTGACAGCGTCAAACAGCCGCCCGGAACGTCAAAACAAGGATGATCAAAAAAATTGTCATATTGCTGATTTGTGCATTGGCTGTCACGTCCCTGTGGTTCATCGGGCTGGAAATCCTGTACGCCAGGCTGATGGCTTTTGCTTCCAGCCTTGTGATGGCCATCGGAGGCAGTGAAGCCCACATTGTGGTGGAACAGGAAAACGGAGAGGGCTTGTTCAGGGTGCACACAATCATGGACGGCAACCAGGTGAACTATCCACAGCGAATCCAGACATTATTGTACCCCACCATTATCATCCTGGGATGGCAGATTTTCACTGCATTCGTCCGAAACTGGCGTCAACTCCTTCGTTCTGCCGGCCTGAACCTGGGGGTGTTTTTCAGCGTACAGGTTATTTTTTTGCTTCTGCTGTCTATCTACCATACTTCCGGAACCGGCCGTTTTTTTTACGACCTGCTGATGGAAAGTTTTTATGTCATTGCCGTAGCCATCATCATCATTGACAATATACGCTTCCCGGTCTTTGTGCCTGAGCAAAAAGAAAAAAACCGGCCAACAACAGGAGCTGTATGATCCTGCTGCCGGCCGGCATTTCAAGTCGGTGATCCGGGTATACCCGGCGATCAGGGCGATCAGAGCGATCGGATCACGGCGATCAGATGAAGAGGTTCAGACCTGCTTCATCCGCCCTTTCAAGGTAAGTGGCCACACCACCGAATTCCACCCCGTCGATCAACTCTTCCTGCGTGATCCCCATGACATCCATCGACATGGTACAGGCAATGAATTCCACGCCATTTTCCTGCGCCTGACTGATCAGGGATTCCAGGGAGTCAATGTTTTTCTTTTTCATGATGTGACGCATCAGGCGGCGTCCCATTCCCAGCATATTCAGCTTGGACAATTTCAGCCCCTTGCTGCTTGCGGGCAACATCATCCCGAACATGCGGGAAATAAAATCCTTTTTCACCGTAGGAGGATTGGATCGTTTCAGCATGTTCAGCCCCCAGAAGGTGAAAAACATGCTCACCTTCTTGCCGGTGGATGCCGCACCATTGGCAATCACAAAGGAAGCCAGCGCTTTATCCAGATCATCACTGAACACAATCAGGGTTTTATTGTCACGGACCGGGCCCTGAGAGGTCGCTTTTCCTCCCGGTTCACCCTTCATCAGCCTTGCGGTGATTACGCCGCCTTCCTGCTGAATATCCAGCACCTTGTTCCCGGTCATTTTCGCCCAGGACTTCACGTCAGAAGAAAAAGCCGGATCCGTGGCTTTTACCTCAATCACCTCACCGGGCTTCATGTCGGCGGCACTGTTTTTCAGTTTCAGGATGGGTCCCGGGCACTGCAGTCCGCAGGCATCAACCTGAAGCTGCGGAATATTTTTCAGTGCTTCGGGCTGCTCAACGGTACGCGCCTGGTAAATCTGGTCGTCAATACCCACCACATCACCTTCATAAATATCCTCGTTGCTTTGCTTTTGGGTGGCAAATTCATAGGTTTTGGTGCCTCCGCTCAGGTTTTCCACCTGCCTGAACCCCTGCTGCATCAGGATGCGTGCCGCCACATAGCCACGGTGACCGACCCCGCAAAATACGATAATGCGCCTGTCGCGGGGGATTTCATCCAGCCGGTCACGCAACTCATCGATCGGGATGTTCACGGCATTGCCAATGGTGCCCAGTCCGAATTCATCCGGCGTACGCACATCAACCAGGAATGCTTCATCCTGATCCAGTTGCGCCACATCCCGCCAGGAGCAGCTTTTTACCTTCCCTTTCACAATATTTTCTGCGGCAAAACCGGCGATATTCACCGGGTCTTTGGCAGAGGAGTAAGGAGGTGCATAGGCATGTTCAATCTCTGTAAGATCAAAAATTGACCCGCCATTTTTGATCACGTTTGAGATAAGGTCTATCCGCTTATCCACCCCTTCGTAACCCACAATTTGCCCACCGTAAAGCTTTCCATTGTCCGGGTCAAAAACAATCTTGATGCTCATGGGGATGGCACCCGGGTAATAACCTGCGTGAGATCCGGAATGGGTAATGGTGGAGCAGTATTTGATGCCGGCATTTCGCAGGGTACGGCCGGAAACACCCGCGGAAGCCACAGTAAGATCAAAAACCTTGGCAATGGCGGTGTTGATTGAACCAGGGTATTCCCGTTGATTGCCATGAACGATATTGTCTGCGCAGATCCGGCCCTGTTTGTTGGCAGGCCCTGCCAGATAGGTAATTTGCGGGATGCCGGTAATGGGATTGGGGTATTCGATGGCATCACCCACTGCATAGATGTCGGCGTGGGAGGTCTGAAGGTACTCATTCACCTTAATCCCTCCGGTTTTCCCGATCTCCAGACCACCATCCCGGGCCAGCTGGCTGTCGGGCCGGACGCCGATTGAGAGGATCACCAGGTCACTTTCCAGTGTGCGACCGCTTTGAAGCTTCACCGACAGGCCGTCTTCATCCTGCGCAAAGGAAGCCACGCCGTCTTTCAGGAAAAACTCCACATTTTTTGTTTTCAGGTGCTGATGCACCAGCGAGGCCATGCTGTAATCCAGCGGGGTCATGACCTGTTCGGCCATTTCCACAATTGAGACAAATATCCCGAGCTGATGCAGGTTCTCGGCCATCTCCAGGCCGATAAAACCAGCACCTACAACCACGGCACGACGGATGTTGTGTTTGTCCACATAGGCTTTGATCCGGTCGGTGTCCGCCACATTCCGCAGGGTAAAAATCCCGCCGGAATCAATCCCGGGCAGATTGGGCCTGACCGGCTCGGCACCGGGCGACAGCACCAGTTTGTCGTAATCCTGGCTGTATTCCTCTCCATTGGCCAGGTTTTTTATGGTTGCGGTTTTGTCTTCAGGCTGAATGGCAATCACTTCCTGCCTGACCCGCACATCCACGTTAAATCTTGCACTGAAAGCTTCCGGGGTCTGCACAAACAAATTGTCGCGCTCAGCAATGGTTCCGCCAATATAATAAGGAAGGCCGCAGTTGGCATAACTGATATGCTCACCGCGCTCAACCATAATAATGTTGGCATTCTCATCATTCCGGCGCAACCTCGCGGCCGTGGTAGCTCCTCCGGCTACTCCTCCGATAATTAAAATATTCATTGGTCTGATAAAATAATGGTATGTATGGAATTATTTATTTTTTGACATAATCATTCACCAGGGGAGTCACCGCATTAAGCTTCTTTTCCCCCTCGGAACTGAGGGAAAAAATCATCTTTCGCTTGTCAACCAGACTGATTTCCCTTTTCAAAAGACCTTTTGATTCAAGTTTACTCAATAACCGGGAAGCCTGGGTAGCAGTCAGACCGGTTTCGGAAGCAATGTCTCCCTGGCACTTGCATCTTTCAGACACACAACAAAGCAACACGGCTTCTTCAAGGCCAATGCCCTGGTCTTTCAGCATGTCGGAGTCAAGTGACTGCAGTCCTCGTAATAAGTTGTTGACTACACGGAATGACCCGGATCCTTCCTTTGTTTGCGGGTTTTTTATTTTCATTTTGCAAATTTTTCAGTTTGCAAATTTATAACAAAAAAACACAACACAAACCAATGCCTCAAAAAAATTCAGAAAGTCAGCTTCCCTGAGCAGGGAAGTCACCACCTCCCGGGCGTAACCGGGAATAACCCGCAATGCTCGTGCATGTAGCGGAAAAAGTAAAACAGGCGGTATTCCAGCTCCATGCCGTAATCGGCATCCTTGTCGTAATCAAGGTAGGTTTCCGGCATACATTCCCGGCGGACAGGGATATGGCCCGGGTTATTCCACTGATGGACGAGTTCTTCATTCCATCTTTTCAGGTAAGACTCTTCGTAAAAACTTTTAGGCCGGCGAACCCTCTGAAACCAGTCTTCAAAGGCCGGATCGAAGATAACGAGCTCATATTCAAGGGTGTCATTTTTTTCTTCAACGGCCTCCTCCAGATTCAACGTGTCGGGTTCGGCAGAGAGGTTTTCTGCAAACCCCCTGTGGCTGCACAAAATCAAAACCATTGTGATCAGCGTTGCCAAATATAAACCTGGGGTTTTCATAACCGATTCAGTTTTGAACGATCATCCTCCGTATTGAATAATCACCATTTTTTTACCTCAGCCCATGGCCACCCACTCCGGTCATTACAACCGGACAATCCTGCACATAACTTCCCATAAATATAACAATTATCTGGCTGATTACCAAATAATCAGAGTTCCCTGCGAACCACTCCTCCTTTGGGGCTGTCAACGGTCACCGACATCCTGCGGCCCCCGTCAATAATCCACTTTACGGTCACACTGTCCATCCCGGGAATGTTTTTGATTTCAAGTTTCTCAGGATTGACTTTTTGTTCCTCCACCACATTGAGGTCGCGGTTATGCACCAGCATGCCCGATACCACGTCTGCCCCTTCAAGACTGATATAGTTGGGCCGGTTGATGTTGTATTGCAGATCAATGCCGGCATGGGTGGGTGTCATGCGTGTATTGGTCACCACGGCAACCACCTCGCGCAACCCCCTGCCAAGATCTTTCACGGTGAGTTCGGTCACCTCAAGCTGGGGGGTGTGATAGGCATGATACAGGGTAAAAGCCATGTTGCGGTGTGCATCCTGCTCCAACATGAAACCTGGGTGTACCCTTCCGAAGTTCTTCTTGAATCCCCCGATCTCAATCTCACCGAATTGCGGATGGTCAAATGGTTCCCAGTCAACAAACGCATCTTCAAAAAGCAGATGGCGGTCAAACACATAGGAAGCCTTTTGTCCCTCATCCCGGGTCTGATATTCCTCATAAAAGTACTTGTAGCTGGTAAACAGCTCATTGGTGTAGGTAAAAATTCCCCGTCCGAAATGGAACCAGTCAATTTGCCCGCCATACACCGTATACAGATCCTCAAACAGTGTCCAGTAGCGATACCCCGGCAGCATTCGGTCACCCAGCTCCCCGATGGCGTCATATACCCGAATGTCTTCGCGGGTATACAGGGAAGCATCTTCTGCAGTTCCTGGTCCGCGAAGGATCATTCCGCCGGTATTGTGATAGGTCTGCGCACCGGCAATATTGGGATGAGCCATCACAAAATCCTTCACCGCCCGGTTCTCAGGCAGGGCAAAGGGGTAATGGTAAGCACCGCGCTGAATATGGTCTGGTTGCCAGTTCCACCCCCAGTCGCGGTTGGGGTCGTAGCGCCCCACACCGTCTTCGTTCACCCTGCCGTCTCCGTCGCGGTCTATTCCTTCAAAGCCCAGCAGGTCAAAATCACCAAACTGATCGGGCGGAGCAGGAATCATCCGGCGCGGATCCTCCGGGCATTCAATGTAGCGGCCGTAAGGGTTTCGCCGCCGCATCTGGGTGATGTGCCCGTCGTTATTCAGGTCATCAAAGCCGTCTTCGGCCTTTTCTCCATCTCCGTCATCATCCAGTGGGATGGTCCCGCTTCGTGGCGTGTTCACGGTGTTCGGCTCCATCATGTAATGCTCCCGGCCATCCGGATTGATGGTGGGGGCAATGTAAAAGACCTTCTCATCCATCAGCTGGGTGATGAAGTCATTGTCTCCATAATTCTCCAGCAGATACCAGGCTGTATAGAGGGCAATTTCACTACCCTGAATCTCATTGCCGTGAATGTTCCCGTCAATCCAGAATCCGGGTTTTTCCCGGTGTGGTTTATTCTGGTGATTGGTGACGGTAAGCAGCCAGATTTCCCTTCCTTCATAACTCTGACCAATGGATTCAAGGGTGGCCAGATCCGGATAGGCATCCACCAGCCTGCGCGAAATATCTTCCAGGCCGGCATTCGTATAGTAGCGGTTCCAGCTGATCTCCACCTTCGGGTTCACCGGAGTACCTGCAGCCTTGAAAAAGTTTTCCATCGACTGGGCAAGGGCATCATGGCCGGCAAAAAGCCAGACCAGACCGGCAAAAAGCAAGGTTATATATTTTTTGTAATTCATAATGTTTTGATTTCAGATTTTTACAGTGTGATCTCAATCTCCCTGAAGCCTGCGCATTCAGAGCCGGCCCGTAAAACCAGGGTGCCTCCTCCCTGTACAACCCAGCTTCGCTCCAGCGAACTGTGCCCTTCCAGAGACTGTATGATGTCAATGGTTCTGCCACTCATCATTTTTTGCCCGTCGGCCAGTTCAACCCTTACCACGGGTTTCTGCACCCATCGTACCCGCTGGCCCAACTGGGAGGTGGCCGGGAAACTGCCCAGGTTGGCAATATCCGCCGTGATCCTGTAAAGGTTCCTGCCCAGCTCTTCCTTCTGAAGGTTCAGCACATCAATCTGAGGGCGAAGACGCGCCACCTCATTAATAAAATGATAATGCCCTTCGAGCAAAGAGTCCACCATATGGTATGGCGGGGTTGTCATGGCAAACGGCACAATACCTCCGACTTCAACTTTTCTACCGGGGAAATCCGGGTGATCAACCGGCTCCCATGGCACAAACACATCCTGCATCCCCTTGCCTTCAGCCCAACGAAGAAAGTTCAGCTCTTTGCTTCCAAAAGAAGGATCTTCTTCTCCTGCATCAGGAATCCACCACCCCGGCGTACTGAAACTGAACCGGCCGTAATGGAAATAAGCCCACTGGAAAAAATCACCGGGCGATCCCGCTACCTGTTCAGCATCAGACACATCCAGATGAGAGCGGTAAATATGGCTCACCATTTGGTTGATCTTCACATCCTCTTCCAGCCAGCCACTGATGATGCGTCCGGAGGTTTGCCGGGGGTCATAAGACAGGGGATGGGAAAGGTTGTCGGCCTCACCCAGGCTGATAACGGCAAACACATTTTTTGCTTCAAACAAAAAATCAGCAATCGCGCGGGTTTCTTTTTCCGACACTGCATGTTCCCCGGCACCTCGCGAAAAGGCAGGATAATCATAGGTAAAATTCCTGTTGAAAAAAACCCCTTCTTCTCCATCTTCATTCCATTGACCGTCCTGATCCTCATCAATCCCCTCGCTGAGCAACCGGTAGCCCCCGCGCTCTCCTTTTTCAACACGCGCTTTTACCATCACACGCGAATCGTCCGGGTGCTTCATCCACTTCCCTGTGGGATCCTCCACCCGCATCATGGTGATCATCCCGTCTCCGTTCAGGTCATTGTAGGGATCCTCGCCCACTCTGCCGTCGCGGTCCAGGTCAGAGGGATTGGCATTTCCGAACCGCTCATACTTCAGGGGGGCAAAATACTGGGCCCTGGCGTCGGGGCTCATGTCGGGGAAAATGTAAAAAGTTACCGAATCAAGGAGTTGCCTTACCTCATCCCGACCTGATTCATCCAGCAGGCGTTCTGCAAAAGAGATGGCAAGTTCGGATCCAAGGAGGCGGTCGCCCGACACACCTCCCACCACAGCCACGGCCGGTCTTTGGGTGAGTTCGCCCGAACCGACCGACAGCAGCCAGATCTCTTTACCCCCCACCGTGGTGGTGAGTGATTCAAGGGAGGCCAGGGCGGGATTGGCTCCGGCAAGGGCCTCCAGGCGTTCCGTCAGCTGCCGGTGGTCACTGTAGTCATTGCTCGCCGGCAGCTGCAATGGCAGCCAAAGAAAGGCACAAAGCAAGACCATACAAGTAGTCTGTTTCTTCATAATAAGAAATGGGATTAAACACATGAAAAGAAAAATTTTATAAAACCTGCCTAATTCAGCGGGTTGGCAACCATGGTGGCAGTAACCTTAACAACCGCCGTAAAATCGACGGGGCCTTCATCAGCAGAAGCGTTCAGGTGCAACCGAAAACGATGCGGCGGGCTTGTGGCCAGTTCCTCCAGGGCCTCCTGTCCGCTTTTCTCAGTCTGAAGCACCACGGGGCTGTCCAGCAACGACTGCAGGTGCAGATTCTCCATTTCCGCAATCACACTGTAGCCTGAGCCGGGGCCGTCAGCGTCCGACACGGCCAGCAAGGCATTTTCAAGAAGCTGTGTATCGCTCCCGTTAAACCTTGTCAACCATATCTCAAGTTGTTCCACCCTCACCTCCTTGATCTTGCTTCCATATTCGCCGATGATATCAGCACTCGCAGACAGGTCGATCACATCCGCGCTTTCGAACGAGGTCTGATCGGAATTAACGCTAAATTCGTGCTCAAATGTGAAAGTTTCCTCCACGTCAAACAGGTCCTCGCAGGCAGGCAGACACACCATTGCCAGGCAGGCAAAGCTTATAAGCAGTAATTGTTTCTTCATGGCTGGTAATATTGGTTAATGAATGTGGTTCCGTGAATTTTGCGTTTGGCAGGCAAGTTAGAAAAAAATGCTTTGCCCCCCACCAAAGCCATGGATTTTTACCCGAAATTTATACACATCTGAAAGATCCGGTTATCCTGATCAGAAATATTTCCCGGAGCTGCCTTTCGGGGCAGGCCCTTGAAACTGCACATATTTTTGTATATTGTGATATCAAACAAATAAAACAGCGCATTATGATAAAAGGAAAAGTACTTTTGGGATTACTGGCCGGCTTTACCGCCGGAACGATGCTTGGGGCAATGTTTGCCTCAAAGGGCAGCAAGGACGAAAATCCGGGGAAAAAGAAAAAACCCGAATCTTCAAAAAAAAATGACGAAGATCTCACCGTCTACTACTAACTTTGCGGTTCTCTGAACCAAATTGCTATCCCCATGTCAAAATCAACCCTGGTTTTTATCCTTGCGGTCATTGTCATTGCAATCACCGGGTGCCGGCCTGCAGGCACTGACGATGAAAAACCCATTGTTTCTGTCAGCATTGAGCCATTGAAGTTTTTTGTGGATGAGCTTAGCGGAGAAATGCTGGAGGTCAATGTAATGGTCCCCTCCGGGGCCAGCCATGCGACCTATTCTCCCACCACAGGACAATTGCAGAGGTTGTCTGATTCAGACATTTACTTCCGCATCGGACACCTGGGGTATGAGGAAGCCTTTCTGCACAGGCTGGCTGAATTAAGCCCGGACATGCAGGTTTATAACCTTTCGGACGAAGTGGAACTGATTCGCGGAGAACCTTTGGATCACGGTGACCACGTACATGAAGGCGGGATAGATCCCCACATCTGGATGTCTCCCGGGGTGATCCGCCATCTTCTCCCCGTGATGCGTGATGCCATCCTGGATGAATACCCGGAACTCGGAGAAACCGTGAGGGCAAATTACCAGGATCTCTATTCCCGGGTCAGCGACCTTCATAACCGGTGGCAGGCCCTTTCCGGACAACTCAGTCATGACACATTCATGATCTTTCATCCGGCCCTCACCTATCTTGCGCGAGATTACGGGTTTACACAGGTTCCGGTTGAAAGGGACGGCAAAGAACCATCCCCGGCCACCCTGCGCCGGATTATCGACAAGGCCAGAACCAGGGATATCCCGGTGATCTTTATCCAGCAGGAGTTTGATGTTCGCAGTGCGCAATTGATCAGTGAAGAGTCAGGTGCGGAACTTGTACAGATCAACCCCCTTGCTTATAGCTGGCATGAAGAAATGGAGCACCTGCTGGAGATTTTCAAAAATTACCTGCAGTGAAAAAGCCCCTGATAGTCCTCGACAATATCCGTACGGGGTACAACTCGGATCCTGTACTCAGGGAGGTCAGCCTGGAGATCTACCCCCTTGACTTCATCGGCATTATCGGGCCAAACGGGGGTGGAAAAACTACCCTGATCAAAGCCATTTTGGGGCTGCTCCCCTTATTTTCCGGTCAGATTCTCTTCCCCGGCGGCAAGCCCAAAACCGGTTACCTGCCCCAGTCTTCCCAGATCGACAGGAGTTTTCCCATAACGGTTAAAGAGGTCATCAGTTCCGGACTTGGAACCAGCGGGAATCTTTTCCCATTTCTCCCATCAGGTAAAAAAGAAAAGGTTAAAAAAATGATGGATGAAACCGGGCTCAGCAGCTTGTCTTCCACAGCCATCGGAGAGCTCAGTGGCGGACAGCTTCAAAAAACCTTTTTATGCAGGGCATTGATCGACGAACCCGACCTGCTTATACTGGATGAGCCCAACACCCATGTGGACAAGCACTTTGAGCAGGAGATGCACGAATGGCTGAAGGAACTGAATCAAAAAATGACCATTTTGCTGGTGTCGCACGACATCGGGACCATTTCACCAATGGTTAAAACAATTGCCTGCGTCAACCGGACGCTGCATTATCACCCTTCCAACCAACTGTCGGAAGAAGTTCTCAAGGTTTATAATTGTCCTGTAGACGTCATTGCCCACGGCCCTGTTCCGCACCGGGTTCTTAAATCACATGACAATGAGTGAACTGCTGTCCATTCTGGATTATCAGTTTTTCCGACATGCAATGGCAGCAGCCATTCTAACTTCGCTGCTGGCAGCCATGGTAGGAACTTATATCGTATCAAGGAAAATTGTCTTTATCGGGGGAGGCATCACACACGCTTCTTTCGGGGGCATCGGCATGGCATATTACATGGGCCTGAACCCTTTTTTGGGCGCAGCAGTTTTTGGCACAATGACCGCCCTGGGGATTGAATGGATTTCGGGCAGGGGAAACATCCGGGAAGACAGTGCGATTGCAATTCTGTGGTCACTGGGAATGGCCCTGGGTATCATCTTTGTATTCATGACCCCGGGTTATGCACCCAACCTGATGAGTTTCCTGTTCGGAAGCATTTTATCTGTGGGCAAAACGGATCTTTACATCCTGGCGGGGTTTTCATTGTTCAC
>Ga0207421_10006805_pt1 | contig 12366 bp, 15 predicted proteins | sample SodLakKL_010_SED_4_FD_187542 | JGI IMG/M metagenome (GOLD analysis project Ga0207421, IMG submission 187542) | Alkaline sediment microbial communities from Lake Tanatar, Kulunda Steppe, Russia - 8KL_010_SED (SPAdes) (version 2) | ecosystem: Environmental > Aquatic > Non-marine Saline and... | reverse complement strand
GGGGGGGAGCCGGTCGTGTGCGGGAACGGCGCTCCCGGCCATCACGGCGTCGCGGGCCTCGGCCAGCACCTCCCGCAGCGCATCGACCATGGGGGCATGGCCGACCGTGGGGATCGCCGCTTCGACCTCCGGCAGCTGCAGCAGGCTCGTGAGTGCGGGCAGGGTGGCGCGGGGATCGCTCACGACGAGCCCACCCGGACGCTGCCGGCCCTGGCGTCGGTCACGGCCCCGATCACCGCGGCGTCGTGGCCGCCGTCACGCAACCGCTCGACGGCGGCGGCCGCGGCTGCCGGATCGCAGGTGAACAGCAGTCCGCCGGAGGTCTGGGCGTCGGCCAGGAGCAATCGGGTCGCGTCGTCCACCGTGCCATCGAGGTAGCGGGAGGCCTGGTCGGCGTTGCGTTGCGATCCGCCCGGCACGAACCCCTCGTCGAGCAGGTCGCGCACGCCCGGCAGGATCGGCACGGTGGTCGCATCGATCGTCGCGCCGACCCCGCTGGCGCTCGACAAACGGTTGAGGTGGCCCAGCAGGCCGAAACCGGTCACGTCGGTCGCCGCGGTGGCGCCCGAGGCGAGGGCCACCTCGGCGGCATCCCGATTGAGGCGCGTCATCGAGGCGACGGCGGCACGGTAGGCGTGGGCGAGGGTGTGCTCGTCGGTGTCGCGCAGGGGAGCGGAACGCTTCAGGGCCGTGGTCACGATGCCGGTCCCCAGCGCCTTGGTCAGCACGAGCGCCTGGCCGGGCCGCGCACCCGCATTGGTGAGCACCGCATCCTCCTCGGTGTCGCCGATGACGACCTGGCCGAACAGCGGCTCAACGCTGTCGATCGAGTGGCCGCCCGCGATCAGGTAGCCGGCGTCGACCGCGACCTCGACGGCGCCGGTGAGGACCTCGCCGAGCAGGTCGAAGGGCAGGTCCCGTGGCCAGCCGACGAGGTTGAGGGCGAACCTCGGCGTCGCCCCCATGGCGTAGATGTCGCTGACCGCGTTGGCGGCCGCGATGCGACCCCAGGTGGCCGGGTCGTCGACCAGGGGGGTGAAGAAATCGGTCGTGGCCACCAGCACGCGACCGTCGGGCTGTCGGTAGACGGCGGCGTCGTCCCCGGTCGACGGGCCGACCAGCAGGTCGGGGTGCCCGGGGAAGCTCACGCCCTGCAGGATCGTGGTCAGCTCATCGAGGCTGAGCTTGCACGCGCAGCCCGCCCCGTGGCTCAGCGAGGTCAGCCGCGGCGTCGGTGCGCGGCTGCCGGTGCCGGTGGCGTCGCCCGGGTGCTGGGTGCTGCCGTCGGTGGGCGGGGTGGAGCTGTCGGTCATGGGGTCCTCGAGGTCGGGGCGTCGGCGGTCGTCGGCAGCAGCGAGCCGTGTGGGCACCTTCGCCGGCCACCCGGCGGATCCGCCCACGGAACCGGGCCGGTCGCCGTTTGGCCACACCGGGGAGCGATCCACGGCCACACCGGCGGAACCGCCCACGGGCCCGGGTACCGTCCGTGGTGCGCGGCATGTGCGCACGTTCGCACGTGCCCACGCAGGGAGGTGTCCGGACGCCTGGTGGGTCCCCCGGTCTTCAAAACCGGTGAGAGGTTCTGATGAACCTCTGGCGGGTTCGATTCCCGTCCACCTCCGCTCACGCCCGACATCCCCGGCCGTCGGCTCAGAAGTGGCGCACGGTCTCCGGACCGTCGGCCTCGGCCAGCAACGCCAGGGCCGCTTCGACGACCGCGCGTTGACGTGCCCGGTCCCCGACCGGTCCGACCGTCCGGCCCATCAGGTGCGGGGTCACCAGCACACGGGGCAACCGGAGTCGACCGGCCACGTGTTCGAACGCGCCGACGACGATCGACACCGTCGGGATACCGGCGGCCTCGAGTGCCCGGGAGACGAGTCCGACCGACCCGTGACAGACCGGTCAGGTGGCCACGAGCAGGCACCCGTCCACCTCCTCGGCCACGAACCGTTCGGCCCACCTCGGGGCGACCTCCTTGCGCAGACGGGTCTGCGAGGTGGCGCCGGTGAAGGCGTAATGCGTCTCGGCGAGCGAGATGCTCCCCTCGCCGGCGAGGTCACGCAGGACCGCCAGCGGGAACACGCTGCCCGGGTCGCGCTGTGCGGTGGTCGCGTCGTAACCGGGATGGCGGGCGGTGAGCTGATCGTCGGTCGTGCCGACGGGGATCTCCGACAGCGTCGGTGAGCTGCGCAGGAACTCCTTGATGAGCCCCAGCGACTCCTGCTGTGTGGGCCCGTCGGGGCCCATCGGGTCGTCATCGGCCCGGAACACCCCGCCCGCGGAGACCAGGAGCAGACGGGCGTCGCGCAGCTCGGCGGTGAACGGGGCGAACGGGGCATCCTCGACCTGCGGTTCCGCGTCGTCGGCGTAGGCCGCCTGCTGTGCGACGCGGACCCGTTCGCGCAGGGGACCCAGGTCACCGGTGTCGAAGGCCTCGCCCACGCCGGCGAGGACGTCGGCGATCAACCGGGCCGCATCGGCATCCGTCATCTTCGCGAGGAACTTGAACTGCATGTCGGCGTGCTCGCCGTAGTAGAACGACTCCCGGAAGGCACCGAAGCTCGTCTCGCCCGGCTCGTGCTGGTCCGCCATCGTGGTATCGGCTCCCGACTCGTGGTGCATCGTCCCGTGACCGCAACCTAGCGAGCATCGGCGTGGCCGTCCCGAGCGGTGGTCGCGATGTGCAGGTCGGTCCACTGCGGTAGGGCGCCGTTCGGGCGGAGAGCGGGTGCCCGCCATCGCCTGCCGGCGCGGCATCGTGGACCCGATGCCCCGATGACGAAGGACACCGAGGTGACCGACCACACCGCCAGCCCTGCTTCGGCGACGTCGGCGCCCGCCGAGTCGCCCGCCGAGTCGCCCGCCGAGTCGCCCGCCGAGTCCACCGTCGAGCGCCTCCTGCAGCGCCACGGCCGGACGTTCGCGGACGAACTGGGTATCGACCTGGAGGGAGGCGGACCGGAGGCGCTGTTCGAGCTGCTGACCGCGTCACTGCTGATGAGCGCACGTATCAGCAGCGACATCGCGGTCGCCGCGGCGCGGGCGTTGTACGACCACGGGTGCACCGGCGCCCAGGAGATGCTCGATGCCTCGTGGCAGGAGCGCGTCGACGCGCTGGGTGAGGGCTCCTACGTGCGCTACGACGAGAGCACGGCGACCTACCTCGGGGAGACCGCGCAGTTGGCGCTGGACCGCTACGACGGCGACCTGGACCAGCTCCGGGAGGCGGCCGACAGGGACCCGGAGACTATCCACCGGCGCGTCCAGGACTTCAAGGGCATCGGTCGGCTCGGCGCCGACATCTTCTGCCGCGAGGCGCAACGGGTCTGGGGGGAGTTGCGACCCTTCGCCGACGCGAAGGCCATCGAGGTGGCGGAGCGACTCGGCCTCGGTTCTTCGGCCGAGGAGCTCGCCGAGCTCGTCGGGGACCACGATCTGTCGCAGCTGACGGCGGCGCTGATCCGTGCCGAGCGGGCCGACGATCTCGATCAGGTGCGCGCGGCCTCCGACGGGGAGTGAGCCGGTCAGGGGGGAGTGAGCCGGTCAGGGGGTGCGGGCGCCCCCGGCGACCGCCAACGACCGTTCCGGTGGTGGTGTCGAGGCCCCTAGCGTCGGCACCCCCTGTTGGTCGAGGTCGTGGTTCCCGGAGGTCGTCGTGGAATGGCAACAGTTGTTGGACCGGCTCGGGGCCAGTCCGACCGACGTCGTGGTGGTGGTCGTATCCGCACTGCTCGTCTACGTCGGAGTGATTGTCGCGACCAGGATCGTCGGGCTGCGCAGCTTCTCGAAGATGTCGGCGTTCGACTTCGCGATGACGGTCGCGATCGGCTCGATCATCGCCACGGTCGCCACGGCCAACGTCGGGATCGTGGAGGGGCTGATCGCCGTGGCCAGCCTGTACGCCCTGCAGTTCAGCGTGGCCTGGCTCCGGCACCGCACCACGGTGATGGGGATCGTGGACAACCGACCGTTGCTGTTGATGTACGGCACCACGATCCTCCATGAGCATCTCCGGCGATCGCGGATCACCGAATCGGACCTGCGCGGGAGGCTGCGCGAGGCCGGGGTCCTGCGGTTCGAACAGGTCGGCGCGGTCGTCCTGGAGACCACCGGCGACATCAGTGTCCTGGCGGGGGGCGAGATCGACCCGGCGCTCCTCGAGGACGTGATCGGCCTGGAACATCTCGAGGGATGAGCACGAAGAAACGAGAGGGGAGCGTGAATGGGGTGACAGCCCCCGCTCAGCCGCCCAACCGCTCCGACACACCGTCGCGGACGGCGTCCATCAGATCGCCCACGTCGGTACTCCGGATCGTCTCGCCCAGGTCGGTCACGGTCGGGAGGCCGAGCTGCGTGCCGGCAACGGCCACACCGGCGACGAGCAGCGAGGTCACCAGCAACCGGCGCACGCGTCGCCGACCGGCCCGTGGACGAGGTCGACGGTCCGCTCCTCGGCGTGGGCGACCGTCGGCGGCGCGCTTGCCGCCACGAGCCGGGCGCGGCTGCGCAGGCTGGACCGACGGCGAAACTCCAGCCGGCTGCGGGGACGGCGATGTCGGCACCACCGGGGGCGCGGCCTGTGGGGGCCTGGTCTGGTTCGCCTGCGGTCGCACGACGGCCGACGGTGGTGCGGCTTGCGGGGATCTCGCGTGCGGCGGTGCGGCCTGGCCGGCCACGGCCGGAACGGCGCCGCGGTTCGCCGTGTCCGCACGTGCCGGCATCGCCGGCGCGGGGACACCCGCGAGGTCGCGCAGTCGTCGGGTGAGCTCGTGGCGACCGGCCGCACCGACCAGCGGGGCCAGCGCGGCGGCCATCGCCGCGCCGTCGGCATAGCGCTCGTCGGCCTCCAACCGCGTCGCACGCTGGACGACGGCGTCCAGTCCCGGCGGGACGCCCGACCGCACCGTGCTCGGCGGGCGTAGGTCGCCGTTCAGCCGTCGCGAAGCGATCTCCAACGCGGTGCCAGAACCCCAGGGGGCGCGACCGGTCAGTGCCTCGTGGAGCACCAGGCCGAGGGCATAGACGTCGACCCGTCCGTCCAGCGGACCGTCCAGCAGCTGTTCGGGCGCGAGGTAGCGCGCGGTGCCCATCACCGAGCCCGGAGCGGTCAGGCGTGCGGCCGCCTCGCCCAGCGCGCGGGCGATGCCGAAGTCCGCGACCTTCGGGACGCCCTCGGCGTCGAGCAGCACGTTGGCGGGCTTGACGTCCCGGTGCAGCATCCCGCGCCGGTGGGCCAGACCGAGCGCGGACGCGATGGCGGCACCGAGGTAGGCCGTGGCGTCGGCGGTGAGCGGGCCGGCCGCGATCAGCTCGGACAGGGCGGGCCCATCGACCAGTTCCATCACGAGGAAGTCGCGGGCGCTGTCCCGGCCGATGTCGTAGACGATCACCGCGTTGGGGTGGGTCAGCTTCGCCGCGGACGAGGCCTCGGTGCGGAACCGGGCGGCCGTGGCGGGGTCGTGGGCCAGCTCCGGGTGGAGCAGTTTGACCGCCACGGGTCGCTGGAGCAGCCGGTCCTCGGCGCGCCACACCACCCCGGCGCCACCGCTGCCGAGCGGTTGCTCGAGGACGTAGCGGCCGATCAGGACCTCGCCCTCGGTGCGGGTGTCGACATCCACGTGCGTTCAGCTCCGTTCGTTACCATCACGGACGTGGTCGTCCGCACCACACACCGTACGTCCCGGGTGGCGTGCACCGAGCACATGAGCGCCCTCCCACGGTCACGGCCGCTCTGCTCATGCGAGGAATCCATGGTCCCGGCGCCCGAACTGGTGGAAGTCGCCCAGATCTGGTGGGACGTGGAACGGGTCCCGGTGGTGGTCTGGGACCCCGCGGGATGTGAGTTCCACCTCGTCGATCCGGAGGAATCCGGTTCGCGCCTGTTGCTCGCGAGGTTCGCGGGTGGTGTGACCGACCCTCGGGAGGTCGCCGAGACGCTCGCCGAGGGGTTGGCCGCCTGCGACTTCCCGCCGAACGGTGACGGCGTGGCGCCGGAACGCGCGAAGCGGACCCTGCGGGCGGCGGGTGTCCGGGAGCTCCCCATCGACTGACCCGCATGCATGGCATGGTCGTCGGCGCCGCCGGATCCGCGACGTGCGTGCGGGCGGGTGGTTCAACCCTCGAAGGCCTCCCAGCCGCTGCCCGCATGGGTGGGGGCGAAGGTCCCGGGGTGCAGGATCTCGGCCAGGATCTCGGTCGATTCCGCCAGACGTGGTCCGGGACGGTTGAAGTACCGGTGGCCGTCGGTGATCGCCACGCGGCCCTCCCGGACGGCCTTCAGATCGCCCCACCCCGGCAGCTCACGTAGGGACGCGGCCTCCTCGCGGGTGCGCGCCAGATCGAAGCCGCAGGGCAGGATCACGATCGCGTCCGGGTCGGCGGTGCGCATCTGCTCCCAGGTGGTCCACGGCGAGTGCGCCCCCACCGTGCCGAACAGTTCCCGTCCTCCGGCGGCCTCGATCAGCTCCGGCATCCAGTTCCCCGCGGCCATCAGGGGTTCGATCCATTCGATCGACACCACCGTCCTGCGAGGCAGGTCGCGTGTCCGACGCCGTACATCATCGATCCGTGCGGTGACCTCGTCGGCGAGTCGGTCGCCACGCTCCGGCACCTCGAGGGCGCGTGCGACGCGGCGGATGTCCTCCACGACGTCGGCGAGCTGCTGCGGTTCCAGCGCCACCACGTCGGTGGCGGCGCCGAGGTGCTCGTCGACGGCGGCTTGCACGTCGGCCAGGCTGACCGCGCAGACCTCGCACAACGATTGGGTCAACACCACGTCGGGTGCCAGCTCGGTCAGGACGTCGGTATGCACCCGGTAGACCGACAGGGCCTGTTCGAGGATCGAACGCAGCTGGCGGTCGATCTCGAGGCTGGCGCCCTCGACCGGTACACGGGGCTCGGTCACCACGGGTAGCGCCTCGACCCCTGCGGGGTGGTCACACTCGTGCGATCGACCGACGAGCTGGTCGCGACAACCGAGGGCGTGCACGATCTCCGTGGTCGAGGGCAGCAGCGACACGACACGTTTCATCACGGTCTCCGGAACGGGGCCCCGAACGGTAGCCAGGGGAGCCGGCGGTCCGCCGCCGCGGCCAGCCAGAGGGCGGTCACGTCGACCACGGTCACCGCGAGGTGGCGCGGCCATGTGGGGTGTTCCGGGCGCTGCTCGATGGCCCGCATGCCCCCCATGATGCGATGAGGGAACCCGCACAACCACGACGACGTCGTGAGTCGATCGCTGCGGTCGGCTCAGGGAGGCGCGCACCGAGGCTCACCCCCGGGGTCCGGCCGACGCACGGGCCACTCGTCGGCGAGGACCGCGAAGACGAGCTCGTCGGTCCACTCGCCCTTCCACCACACGCTCTGCAGGTGGTGCCCCTCGCGGCGCATCCCGACCCGTTGCAGCAGCGCGACCGAGGCGAGGTTCCGCGGGTCACAGTCGGCGGCGACCCGATGCTTGCCGCGCGTGTTGAACAGGTAGTCGAGCAAGGCCGTGACCGCCTCGGACGCGAACCCGCGGCCCTGGGCGTCCGGAGCGAGCGTGAATCCGATTCGCACGAGCCGGTGGTCGTGCTCGGGGGAGGCAGCCAGGTCCCCGAGGAGCCGGCCCGATGAGGTCTCGGTGATCGCGAACTGGTACCACTCGCCGGGTGTGTCGGGGTGGCTGGTTGCGAGGGCCGCCACGAAACGACGCGCCTGCTCCTCACCGAAGGGCGTGTCCCAGCTCTGGTAGCGGGCTACCTCCGGGACGGAGCGGTAGGCCGCGAACGCAGGCACGTCCGCAACCCCGAACCGCCGGATCGTCAATCGGTCGGTCATCAGTGCCCGGAACCCGTCGTCGGGTTCGGGCCCCGCCCGCGGGTCCTCGATCATGGGTGGACGTTACCCGTGGCGAGGTCGGTCCTCCGCTTCCGGGCGAGCAGCCTCCGAACCAGGGGGCACCGCGGGTCGAGGTCGGCGACGACCGTGGGGCAGGGCGCTCCGTGAGCACCGGTGCAGGGGAGCAGCCGCACCGGGGCCGAGGGGTCCGGGCACGTCGTCGAGCGAAGCGGCGCCCACCTCGCCGAGGGCGATCGGGCGAACCCCACGACCACCGACGGCTGGCATCGTGGAGAGGTGGATCCGTGGCGTCACGAGCATCATGGCGAACGGCTGTGCGGGAAGGGGCCGCCGCGGATCGGTCGGTCCTGCCGGACCCGTTCGTCGTTGTCCTCGACACGTGGGCGGAAATGGCGGCTGAACAGCCGGCTCACGAGCTCGCGGCGGCTGTGGACCGCGGTCTTGTCGAAGATGTTCTTCAGGTGTTCCTGCACGGTGTACGGGGACACGCACAGCGCCTGGGCGATCTGGGCGGTGGAGTCGCCCCGCAGGACGTGGCGGGTGACCTGTTCCTCCCGTTCGGTCAGTCCGTGGGCGGTCATGAGCAGCGGGGTGATCCGTTCCGGACCCGCCGGCTGGATGGTGACCGCCACGCGTCGCCCGCCGTTGCCCGCCAGAACCTGGCCGTGCAGCATCACCCATCCGCGACGCCGGGACAGCACCCGCGCGCCGGCGGGCTCCCGACACCGATCGTCCCCGCGACCCGCGAGGGCCACCTGGGCCACCGAGAGCAGGGCCGCGGGCAACTCATCGTGATCCGTTGTCGGCAGGTCCTCCAACCACTGCTGCGCACCGGGGGTGAACGATTCCGGGGTCAGGTCCTCTCGGAGCACCACGATCGCGGGGGTGTCCGGCCCCTCGGGGTCGCAGGCCTCTCCCAGCAGGAGCCCGCGCCGAACCCCCTCGGCCAGGTGGGGAGCCGCCGCCCGCAGGAACCTGAGCTCCACGGGGGAGAAATCCGGCCGGCTCGGGTCGCGAACCAGGTAGACGGCGCCCCAGGGCTGACCGTCGCGCGTCTGCAGGGCCACCAGCGCCTCGTGCTCGATGCCCATCGACCGGAGGAGGTCGAGGTAGGCGCCGGCACCACCGGGGTCGGACTCGACCAACTCACGCGCCGTCTGAACGCCCCGGGGGTTGCAGACCACGTCGCTGACCCGGTTGCCGGGCATCGCGGAGCCGTACTCGAACGCCACGACCTCCTCGATCGGCATCTCGCAGCCCTCGGAGTAGGTGCTCGTGATCAGCATCGACGTCGGGTCCACCGTCGCCCACGATGGGGTCGGCAGCGTGTCGGTGCCGGACGGCACGGCCCGAGCGAGCACGGCACCCGCCTCCGACAGGAACGAGGCCACGTCGAGCCCCTCGCTCGCCAGGTGCTGGATCCGCTCCAGCACCTGCTGCCTGGCGTGTGCGCTCACCTCGAGCCTGGACACGGCGACGTCCTCCACATCTCCCACTCAGGGATACCAGACTCGTGGTATGGATGTGGCCCGTGGGCGGCGACATGCTGGTCCTGGTCCCCTTCCGGGGAGCGGCTCGGGACATCGTGACCGACTCGAGCGGCAGTACGCCCGACACCGGCGACGCAGGAGGTTACGTATGCGAGCAGGACCCGACGAACTGACCATCGAGTTCGAGCAGGACGGCGTCGATCTCCGTTCGGCGAGATGGGGAGAGATGCATGTGGCCCGCTACGCGCTCGCCCCGGGAACGGATCTGACCCCGTTCTTCGCGGCACTGCCCGACGGGCTGTGCTCCGGGGACCACTTCGGCATCGTCCTCGAGGGCGAGCTGACCCTGCGCTACGAGGACGGGACCGAGGAGACCACCCGGGCCGGCGACCTCTATCACTGGCCCGCCGGGCACACCGGTTGGACCGACCAGGGAGTGGTCTTCATGGCGATCACCCCCCTCGACCAGGTCGAGCAGATGGAGCAGGCGATGGCCGCCGCGGCCGGCTGACACCCATGGGGTGGGTAGACCGGCACCACCTGCCCGCCGGCATCACCTTCCCCGTCGCCCCGACCTGCCCTGCCCCGCCGGGAGTCGTACCGCCCGAGTTGCCGCGCATGTCCTCGCGCCGCACCCGGACCGCGAGCCTTCGGGCGAGGAGGATATGGTCGTTCCGGACACGCCGGAAAGGGTCGACGGTGACGCTCCGGTCGTGGGAGCTCGGACGGCTGAGGGTGGGTTGCCGCGTCTCCGGGGAAGGGGCTCCGGTGGTCTTCCTCCACTCCGGGCCGGGAGGCGCGTCCGACTGGCGGGAGGTGCTCGAGCGGTTCACCGCGGGCTACCGGTCGGTGGCGGTCGATGGCTTCGGACGAGGAGCGACCTCTGATTGGCCAGCAGGTGAGGTTCACGTCGATCAGTACGTGGAACTGGTGGCCGGCCTCGCCCGGGAGCTCGGGGAGCCGGTGCACCTGGTCGGGCATTCGTACGGCGGAGCGGTGGCCCTTCGGATGGTGGCGACCGTTCCGGAGCTGGTGCGCTCGCTCGTGGTCGTCGAACCGCAGGCCTATCCGTTGCTGCGCGAGGGTGATCCGCTGATGTTCGCGGAAGTGACCCGGGTGGCGGAGACGTTCGCCTGCGCGGTGGCCGAGGGCCGGGCCGAGGATGCGTGGCGTGGGTTCATCGACCACTATGGCGGGGCGGGCAGCTGGGACGCATTGCCCGTGACCGTCCGGGGGAGGATGCTACGGACCAGTGAGGCCGCGGTGCGGTCGTGGGCGGCGCTGTTCACCAATCCGATCGCCGTGAGCGACCTGATGCAGATCGGTGTCCCGACGCTGGTGATCCAGGGTGCGCAGACCACGGCTCCGGAACGACGGTTGTGTGAGATCGTCGCCGATCGAGTTCCCGAGGCGCGAGAGGTCGTCGTCGAGGGAGCGGGCCATATGGTGCCGCTGACCCACCCGACGGCGATCGCCGAGGCGGTGGAGGCCCATCTGCGCCGCCTCGACGCGAACCCCGCGTGAGCAGCGAGGCGGCGACGTGGTCCCGACCCTGACGGTCGATCACCGTTTCCGTGGCCAGGTCGCTTCGCCAACGGTGGCCCGCCCTCGGTTGTGGGTAGGTCGCCGTGCTCATTCCACCCGGCTCTCGGATGCACCGACGAAGCCGATCCGGACCCGCATACGGATGTCCGAGCGTCCCAGCGCCCCATCCAGCCGTTCGGCGACGCCCGCCACGTGCTCGCGCAACTCGTCCAGGTCGCAGGAGAGCGAGGTGGTCACCTCGGCGTCGATGGCCGGGGGGTCCGCGGACACCAGGCGCGCGCTGCTGTTGCGCACGCTGCGCGGCCGTCCGAGATCGGCCTCGATCGCCTTCGACAGGGCCCGTCCCCGGAGCCCGGTGCGGTGCCGTCCCTCCCCCGAGGGCAACGTCAGCTCGGACACGCTGCGTGGTTGGTGGGCGGGCAGCAGGTGCCGGATGGCGAAGGCCGCGCCCAGGATCGCGACGACGGCCGCGACGGCGATCACGGCGGCTTCGGGCCAGGCCTCGAGCTGTTCCACCGCGGTCTCGGCGATGCCGGTCAGGTCCGGAGGTTCGAGGAGGGCGAGGGCGATCGCCAGGATGGTGACGCCGGCGGCGACCAGCGCGAGCCCGATGAGGCTCACGACCACCCGGTCGACGACCTCGAGGAAGGTGGTCCGGCGGCGCTTCATCGGACGCGTCCTCCGCCCGAGGTCACCTTCACCTTCACCTTCGGCGTCTTCCTGTCGACGAGCTGGTCCAGTTCCTCTCGCAGCCTGTCGCGGACGCGGTCGCGCAGCGACCGCTCGTCGCTGCGTTCGACCGTCTGCACGGTGACCTTCGCCCGCCGCCTGATGCGGACCTTGGCGTCGTCAACGTCGGGGTCGGACTCGGCGACTCGGGCCAGGCGCCGTTCGAGCCCTCGACGATCCAGGGTGAAGGTCACCCGATCGTCCGCATGGTGAAGTAGCGAGCGGGGTCGGCGCGGGGTGAACTCCATCGCCAGGATGGCCAGGCCGAGCAGGACGAGGCCGACCGCCACAGCGATCGCCAGGGCGGAGGTCGGGTCGAAGTTCGCGACGGTCTGTAACACCGCATCGGTATCGACCACCTGCTCCGGACGGTCCATGGCGTCCAGCGTCGCCTGGGTGGCGATGAGGAAAGCGACCGCGGTCACCGCGACCCAGAACAGCAGGGCGACCAGACGCTCGAGCACGCGGAGCAGCATGCGTTCACCCCTTGCTGTCGGAACGGTCGGATATTTCGTCGCGGTCGGGCCCAGCCTCGACGACGTCGACGACGTCGATGTCGACCCGCGTGGGACGCCACCGCGGGGCCAGCCGGTCGCGGACCGCCGTGTCCACGTCCGCGGCGATCTCCGGGATCGGCCGGCCGAAGTCGACGACCAGACGCAGCCGGACCCGGGTGGGATCCTCGCTCCCGATCCGCACGCCCTCGACCCGCTCGCCATCCGCGTACGTGGCGAACTCGCCGAGGGCGCCACCATCCAGG
>Ga0207421_10006803_pt1 | contig 12368 bp, 11 predicted proteins | sample SodLakKL_010_SED_4_FD_187542 | JGI IMG/M metagenome (GOLD analysis project Ga0207421, IMG submission 187542) | Alkaline sediment microbial communities from Lake Tanatar, Kulunda Steppe, Russia - 8KL_010_SED (SPAdes) (version 2) | ecosystem: Environmental > Aquatic > Non-marine Saline and... | reverse complement strand
CCGATATGGAGGTTGTGGGAGAAGCCGAGGACGGTCTGGAGGCTGTCTCACTTGTGCGGGAACATTTTCCCGATCTCGTCCTTCTGGATCTCAATATGCCCCGCATGAATGGCATAGATGCCATACACAAGATTAAGGAGATCAGCCCCAAAATCAAGGTGATCATCCTGACCATTCACGATGATGAGGAATATGTATACAAGGTGACCTCGGCCGGTGCTGAGGGCTTTATCCAGAAGGATATAACCTCGGAAGAGCTGGAGGATGCCATAAAAGAGGTTATGGATGGGGGGACGGTATTTCCCAGAACCATATCTCCCGACAGATCATCGGGTGAGGAGGAGGCCAGGGATTATCGAGAACTGCTCAGCAACCGCGAGTACGAGGTCCTGACACTTCTGGCCCGGGGCATGAGCAACAGGGAGATAGCGGATGAGCTCTATATAAGTGAGAAAACCGTCAAAAATCATGTCAGCAATGTGCTGAAAAAGCTGGAGGTAAATGACAGGACCCAGGCTGTGATCACCGCGCTGAAGCTCGGTCTTGTCTCCCTCAGCTGAATATATGAGTTTTGACCGGGGTTGACCTGAGAGCAGAGAACCTATTATAATATAATCATGAAAGATAATAATGCAGCCGGATTTCATTCAGCAGCCTGTCAGGCGAGAGGAGTAGAGATTGGCGTGGATAGAGAATATGAAGAAAAGCCCATAGTATCCCCGGAGCGGACCAAAAATATACTGAAAGAATACAACATCGAGGCCCGGCGTTCTCTGGGACAGAACTTCCTCACCGACAGGGATGTGCTGGCCTCGATTGTTTCAGCCGCCGGCTTAGATCCCCGTGATAGGGTGGTGGAGATAGGCCCGGGTATAGGATCTCTAACCGAAGCTTTGCTTGAGGAGATAAGCGGAGGCAGACTGCTGGCTGTGGAAAAGGATGAGAGGCTGGCAGGAATTCTGAAATCTGAACTGGGGGAGAAATCCTGCCTGGAGATAATCGAGGCCGATGCTCTGGAGCTGAACTGGGATGGCCTCCTGCCGGAGAAGAATTTCGCTGTCAATGGTTATAAATTGCTGGCCAATCTGCCCTATTATATAACAAGTCCTCTGATAAGATTGTTTCTGGAGATGGAATACAGCCCGGAGATGATGGTCCTGATGGTGCAGAAGGAAGTAGCAGCGAGAATTGCAGCTTCTCCTGGCGGCAAGGAGTACGGGGTCTTAAGCATAGCGGTACAGTATTACTGCTATCCGGAGATCATCGATTTCGTCCCCGCTGCATCCTTTCATCCCCAGCCTGATGTGGATTCAGCTGTAATCAGGCTCAATTTAAGCGGGGGGCCTCGCTATGATGTTGAGGATGAGAAGCTTTTCTTCGGGCTGGTGAGGGCTATGTTTCAGCAGAGGAGAAAGATGCTGCGTAATTCTCTCAGCGGGGCAGCTGAGCTGGACCTCAGCAAAGATATAGTAAAACAGGCTTTAAAGAGAGCTGATATAGATGAAAGGCTGCGCGGAGAGAAGCTTTCGCTTGCAGAGATTGCCAGGCTGAGCGATGAACTCCACAATATTCTGAACGGGAACGGTGATTGAGATGGAATTCATCAGCCCTACCGACGGAAAGCTTACACTGGAGGAAACCTACAGGACAATATTGAAGTTCATCAGAGATCACCCGGAGAACAGCTATAAACTGATCATAGGCACGGATTCACAGCCGGGTGGCGAGAGATGTTCCTATGTGACGGCTATAGTTATATATCGCCGGGGCAGGGGGGGCAGGTTTTTCTATTACAGGGAAAATTCTCCCCAGAAGTGCGGCATGAAACAGCGCATATTCTACGAGGTTTCCCGCAGCCTGAATGTGGCCAGCCAGCTGACAGGATTTCTTGCCGAAGAGGAGAAGCTGGATGAGGAGATCGATATCGAGATCCATGTCGATGTGGGAGAAAATGGTCCCACCAGCAACATCATCAAAGAAGTGGTGGGCATGGTGGTCGGCAGCGGCTACGACGCCCTCATTAAACCTGATGCTTACGCTGCTTCCACCGTCGCAGATAAGTACACCGGTTGATTTGTAGCCAAACAATTTCAGGTTAGCAAGTGAGGGGAGAATATCAGTTGGATATAACTTCTATGGTGATCGGCCTTCTGGGAGGCCTGGCTCTTTTTATATATGGGATGAAACAGATGAGCGAGGGTCTGCAGAAGGTTGCCGGAAAAAGGCTGCGCCACATGCTTGCCTCCCTTACGGGCAGGCCTTTCAGGGCTATTCTGGTCGGCACAGGTGTGACTGCCCTCATCCAGAGCAGCAGTGCCACAACCGTGCTGGTTATAGGTTTTGTCAACGCCGGTCTGATGACACTGGGTCAGTCCATAGGTGTCATAATCGGAGCCAATGTCGGTACCACCATAACCGCACAGCTCGTATCCTTCCGGCTTGAGGACTATGCTTTTCACGCTATCATACTCGGTGTCTTCACCTTCTTATTTGCGGGTGACCGCAAAAAACAGTATTTCGGACAGTTTCTGCTGGGCTTCGGCCTGCTCTTTCTGGGCCTGGGAACGATGGGCGATATGATGGCCCCCCTGAGGGACTCTCCCTTTTTCATCGATCTGATGGCCACCTTCGGCACCTATCCCATCCTGGGGCTTTTGGTCGGTGCCCTTGTAACGATAGCGGTCCAGAGCAGTACAGCCTCCTTCGGTATCATGATAGGACTGGCCGGTGCCGGAGCCTTAAATTATCAGACCGCCATTCCCATAATACTGGGCACAAATATCGGCACCACCGTCACCGCGGCCCTCTCCAGCCTGGGTGCCAATATAACTTCCAAGAGGGCCGGTGCGGCTCACTTTCTCTTCAATGTTCTCGGCTCACTCATATTTCTGATTCTGATATATATTATTCCCGATCTGACGCTGTGGATTGAAGGGGTCGTCTCCCGCATGTCACTTATGGGTGGACAGGAAGGCTCTCTGGAGAGGATGCTGGCCAATACCCACACACTATTCAATATAGTCAATGCCCTGATCTGGATGCCCTTTATGGGTGTACTGGAGCGGGGGGTAAAGAGGATCATACCCGGTGAAGATATGACCATAAAGCGCGGGCTTACCTTTATCGATGAGCGCATGTCGGGAACCCCGGGTATGGCCATGGATCAGGTGAAACAGGAAGTTCTGCGCATGCAGGATATCAGCAAGGACATGGTCGAGGAGGCGATGGAAGCTCTCATAGAGGGAGATTCTGACCTGGCGGAAGATGTGATCAAAAAGGAGGAGATAATCAATGAGATCGAGGAGGATCTCCTCCATTTTCTGGCAGGGCTTTCCAGCTCCAATCTCTCCGAAGAGGATGTCAGGCTGAGGGATTATTATATATCGCTGGTCGATGCGGTTGAGAGCATAGCAGATGATGCTGATGACCTGGCCGATCTGGCCATATATATCGACGAGGAGAAGATCGAGTTTTCAGATGAGGCGGTTAAAACTCTGCGGGAACTGAAGGAGCAGATCTCCGGGCACCTGGGCAAAGCCATAGAAATGGTCGAAGATGATAATTACGATCTGGTGCCCGATCTGATCAAAGCCGAGAAGGATATGGACAGCTGGCAGCTTGAATACCGCAACAGACATCTTGAGCGGCTGAAAGATGGCATATGTGAGCCCTCTGCCGGCATTATATATCTGGAGGCTATCGAGGATATAGAGCATCTGACCGATCAGCTGGCAGATATGGCCCACACACTTATGGAGAGATAAAATATCAGAGCCGGTCTTTCATTCCCGGGATCGAGTCAAGTTTTTCCGGGGGGATTTTTTTATCTTTGAGCAGACTCCTTATTTCATTTCCCTTCATACCGTCTCTGAATATGAGAAGCTCGCCCCTCCCCTCAAGCCGGGTTTCGGGAAGGCAGGCAGGAAGCAGGCAGTTCTGGCCTTTTTCCAGAGCGTATCCCTGACGGCGGCAGTGCAGTGTGAAACTCCCCCCTGCACAGAAGATGATGAGGAATGTGCCCAGCTCACGGGGCTGGACAATCTCACTGCCCTCAAGCTGCAGATTGAAGGAGCTGAAATGCTGACAGGAGGCCAGAAGGCGCCAGAATGCACCTCCATTCTGCCAGCTGGGTGAAAACTGCTCCGGCCCCGGATCGAGACCGGGTCTCATAACTTCTGCGGCTTCTTTTAAATGCAGGGGTCTGGAGGTTCCCTGCCTGTCTCTGTTCCAGTCGTAAAGCCGGTAGGTGGTGTCGGAATTCTGCTGGATCTCTGCCAGGACAGAGCCCGGCAGAGCAGCATGGATCATGCCCGGAGGCAGAAAGATCACATCTCCTGCTGTGATACGGCGGTAATTGAGATATTTCTCGAGCTCACCGGCTCCCGCTCTCTCGATGATCTCTTCCGGGCTGATATCTCTTTCTGTGAGACCGCAGATGATCTCGGCTCCCGGTTCTGCCTCCAGGACATACCACATCTCCGTTTTGCCGGAGGCCCCGCTCAGCCTGCGGGCCATCTCATCATCGGGATGGACCTGGACGGAGAGCCTGTCCTCGGGTGTGAGTATTTTGAAGAGCAGGGGAAAGCGTGCAGGCATTTCACCTCTGCTGTAACTTCTGCCCAGCACCTTCTCACCGGCAGAATCGATGAGCTTAGAGAGTGTGATGCCTTTAAGCTCTCCGTTGATGACCTCGGTATCGGCCTCAGGGCGATCGGAAATCTCCCAGCTCTCGCCTATCGCCTGCCGGGGGAGGCTGCGCTCGTAGAGCTCAGATAGTTTTTGGCCTCCCCAGACTTTGTGTCTGTGGATGGGTTTGAATTTAAGGGGATAGAGTTTCATATTCATCTCCTCTCTGCAATAATTTATATCGATCTTTTGTAGCGATATCTCATATAATACTGTCCGGGCCTGTTTATATAATTTGTGGCGCCGGGACTTTTTCCTCCCCGGGCGGAGAGCAGAGGGCAATAAAACTGCAGGTGATATACGTGGACAGGATTAAGCGCACTGAAGAGGGACGAAAAGTCATATATGTGACACTGACGGCCAATATCTTTCTGGCTTTGCTCAAGATAACACTGGGTTATCTGGCCGCCAGCGCCGCTCTGGTGGCAGATGGTTTTCACTCATTTTCGGATATTGTCACCACACTGGGTGTTCTGATGGCGGTGGTGATCTCCAATCAGCCGCCGGATGAGGAACATCATTACGGCCATGGTCAGGCAGAACATCTGGCGGCTACGGGGCTGGGCCTCATTCTGCTTTTGACTGCCTTTTTTCTGGGTCGTGATATGGTATTGAGAATAGCGGGAGGGGATCTTACCTTCCCCGGCCGTCTGGCCCTGGTCGGCATAGCCCTCTCCATAGCCGTAAAGGAGATTCTCTATCATTACGTAAGGAGGGCGGGGGAGAAGATAGACAGCAGCGCACTGCGGGCCGATGCCTGGCATCACCGCAGTGATGCTTTCTCTTCACTTGCTGCAGGCCTGGGGATAATCGGGGCCCGCCTGGGATTTTCCCTGCTGGATCCCCTGGCAGGACTGGTGGTCTCCCTTTTAATACTGCGGGTGGCCTATCAGATGCTGCGCCAGGAACTGGTCCGGCTTCTGGGCAGGGGGCCTGATCCGGAGAAGATAGAGAATATCAGGGCGGTGATAAAAGAGGTGGAGGGTGTTGTCGATATCAATGAGATCAAGGGGCTCTATCACGGGCCTGAACTCTATCTGGATGTTAAGATCACTGTTCCCTCTCATATCTCCGTGGCTGCAGGGCACGATATAGCTGTGAAGGTCAGAGAAGAGGTGCAGGGTGTTTACGATGAAGCACAGCAGGTGCTGATTCACGTCGATCCGGCTGAAAATCAGAGCGAGGAGGCAGGAGAAAATGGATGAGGAGTCCTTTAGAGAATTTGGCCATGAGATGGTGGACTGGATAGCGGATTACTTTGCCGGGGTTGAGGAGTATGATGTCAAACCACAGGTAAAACCGGGTGAGATCAAGTCCAGACTGCCCACCACTCCACCTGAAGAGGGAGAGGATATGGAGGAGATATGGGAGGATTTTAAGGAAATAATCATGCCGGGAATAACACATTGGCAGCATCCCGGCTGGTTTGCCTACTTTCCCGCCAACAACAGCCCGGCTTCTGTTTTGGGTGAGCTCCTCTCTGCCGGGCTGGGCATTCAGGGTATGGTCTGGGCCACCTCCCCGGCAGCAGAAGAGCTGGAGGAGAGGGTGATGGAATGGCTGAGGGATATGCTGGGACTGCCCACCGAATTCAGAGGTGTGATACAGGATACCGCCTCCACAGCCACACTGACCGCTCTTCTGACAGCCCGGGAGCGGGCCACGAATTTTGAGTCAAATCGCAGTGGTGTACCCGACAGCCTGCAGGTATATGCCTCAGATCAGACCCACTCCAGCATTGAAAAGGGCGTCAGGCTGGCAGGTTATGGCAGTGAGAATCTGGTTGAAATCGATACAGATGACAGTTTTGCTCTCATACCGGAAGAACTGCGGGCTGCTATAGAACGTGACTGTGAGGCCGGCAAAAAGCCGGCCTGTGTGGTGGCGACAGTTGGGACTACATCTTCTACTGCCGTTGATCCTCTGGAGGAGATAGGTGAGATATGCCAGCAGGAGGATATCTGGTTCCACGTCGATGCCGCCTTTGCCGGCACGGCCGCCATTCTGTCTGAAAAGAAGGATCTGCTGAACGGCATAGAATATGTGGATTCTTTCGTCTTCAATCCCCACAAGTGGATGCTGACCAATTTTGACTGTTCGGCCTATTTTGTCCGCGACCCTGAGGCCCTGATCAAGACCATGAGCATGGACCCGGAATATCTCAGGACGGCCCACGATGATGAGGTCAATAATTATCGCAACTGGGGTATCCAGCTGGGCCGGAGGTTCAGGGCCCTCAAGCTCTGGTTTGTCCTCAGGGATTACGGAAAGAAGGGCATCGAGAGGATGATCAGAAAGCATATAGATCTGGCTCACAGCTTCAGGGATTGGGTAAAAGAGGCAGCCTGCTTTGAGCTGATGGCACCCGTTCCCGTCAGTCTGGTCTGCTTTCGCTGGAATGATGGCAGCAGGGACGAGGGTGAACTCGATGTGATAAACCGCCGGCTTCTGGAGGAAATAAATGCTTCCGGTGAGGTATTTCTGACACATACCGAACTCGATGGCTCCTATACGCTCAGGCTGGCTGTGGGGCAGCGCAGCACAGAATTCAGACATGTCAAAAGAGCCTGGCAGATCATCGAGGAGGCAGCCTGTAGAGTGGTATGAATCTCAGAAGTTCAATCTGAGGGGAACGGGTGGTCGGGTATGAAAAATGTGAGGGATATAATCTCAGGAACCGAGGGGGAGTCAGCCCGGAAGAAGGAGAAAATTCTCCGGGCGGCCTGGCTTGTCAGCCTTTCTGCCCCCATCAGCACGGCCATAGCCCATTATTTTGGCAGGACTTCGATTCTGCTGGCGGATTTTCTGCGCCGCAGCAATGAATTTCTGGCTCTCTTTCTGGCCTGGTATATATTTCTCAGGATAAGAGAACATGAGCAGGCAGATGAAGATGAGGGTGGAAGAGTCCGCAGGCTGGAGGTTTTCTCCAGTGTATTTATGGCCGGGGTGATGATCATCAGCGGGCTTATCATACTGCGCTCGGCCTGGAATCAGTTCATATCCCCGGAATCACCGGGCTGGCTTACACCCGGTCTTTTGATCAACGGGGGCGGTCTGGTGGTAAATGGATTTTTCTGGTATAAAAACTACAGTCTGCACCGGCGTGATGGATCTCAGATCATGGCCAATCAATGGAGATTTTATCGGGCTAAGACCGCCGTGGATTTCATGGTTTTGAGCAGTCTGCTCATAACAAATTTTGATCTTCTGGGTCAATTTTCCTGGCTCGCAGATCCGCTGGGTTCACTGCTGGTTGCTTTTTTTATATGGTTTTCGGCCTGGCGGATATTGAGAAAGGCTCTGTGAAAGACTGCAGAAAGCTGAATAGTTAGTGAGGAGGCAGAGTGAATATGCAGGATTTTGTCGATATGCATGTCCATTCCACACTTTCACATGATGGGAAGAATACTCCGGAGGAGCTCTACCGGAGGGCGGGGGAGATGGGGCTGGCAGGGCTGGCCCTTACAGAACACTGTGATTTCAGGCCCCAGGATGAACATTCCGGTTTTTTCTCCTACCGTCATTATGATCAGGCTTTAAAGGAACTGCGGGATCTTGAAGGGGATAATCCCCTTGTTCTGCGCGGTCTGGAGTTCTCGGAACCGCATATCTATCGCGAGGAATTTTCCCGTATCAGCGAGCTGGATTTCGATATGATAACAGGCGCCGTGCACTGGATCGAGGGAGTATTTGTAGGACGGGCGGAGATTATTGATAAATTAGGCAGAGAAGAGCTGTTCAGGCGCTATTTTGATAAGGTGCTGGCCATGGTTGATCATGGGGGATTCGATGTCCTCTCACATCTGGAATTTCCCTGCCGCTATCACGGCAGCAGGGGATACAGTGGCGGTGCGATAGTCGGCGATATACTCAAGCGGATTGTGGAACAGGATATAGTTCTGGAGATAAATACCGCTGCTGAGGGCAAGCCGGTCAGGGAGGATTTCTTTCCTCTGCCGGAGACACTGGCCGAGTATGCCCGGCTGGGCGGTGAAAGAGTGATAGTGGGTTCAGATGCCCATTCACAGGATGAGATGGCCAGAGCTTTTTCCGATGTCTATGATCTTTTGCAGGAACTGGATCTTCAGCCCGGTTTTTTCTGGCAGAGGGAGTTCAGAAAGATTGAAGAAATGGAGGGAATAATAAATTATGAGTGAGGAGATGTCAGTCTACATATCAGTTGACTTAGAGGGTGTGGCACCGGTGGTCGATGTTCGTGAGATAAAGCAGGGCAACTCCGAGTATGATAGAGCCTGTGAACTAATGACGGAGGAAGCAAATGCTGCTGTAGAGGGTGCTTTCGAGGGCGGTGTCGATAGAGTTGTGGTCAGGGATGCCCACGGTACAGCCCGGAATATACTGCCCGAGGAACTCGACAGCAGGGCCGAACTGATCCGGGGCTGGAGCGGACAGCCCTGCGGGATGATGGACGGCATAGATGAGGATTTTGATCTGGTTTTTCTTATAGGCTATCATGCGGGAGCTGGCAGCAGAGATGCCGTCATAAGGCACACCTATTCCGGCAAATTCAACGCCATTACCATAGATGGTCATACCATAAATGAGGCCATCTTAAACTCTCTTTTTGCCAGCAGCTTCGGAGTAGATGTGGCTTTGATCTCAGGTGACGAAAAGACCTGCCAGCAGACACGTGAGCTCATTCCGGAGATCGAAACTGCACCTGTCAAAAGCGGCCTGGGCGAAGGTGTGCAGAGCCTCTCACCAGAAAAGGCCAGGGATCTGATAGAGGAGAGGGCTCGTGCGGCTATCAAGAACACTTCCCGGGCGGGAGAGATCAGCCTCGATCCCCCCTATGAAATCAAGCTGGTCTTTGCTGAGATGGAAAATGCCATCAGGGCCGGAAATTATCCCGGGGCTGAGAGGGATAGCTCCTATGCTGTAAGCTTTACCGCCCGGGATATCGAGGAGCTGATGACATTTATAGATTTCGTCAAATGATATTTTTTGACGAAATGCTTGCATATAAGGATGTTTTGTGTTAGTATTTTCAGGTGACAGTATGATCACGTTGAAGATGATTTTAAAGGCAGGAACTGTCCAATATGAGGGGTGATGCAGCTATCTATCTATTGCTTCTGGCAGGAATAGGCATGGGCCTGGCCGCTCTGGCCCTGCTGACAGGTGATCTTTTCCTTCCTGTCAGTCTGATTTCCAGATTGAATATAAAAGATGATAACAGATTTCAGCAGCGCCTGGGTTATCTGCTCTTAACGGTGGGAGCTTTAATTTTTCTGCTGCCGCTTATGATCACATTCAGTGATCAACCGCAGTGGCTTATCTTTCTTGTTCTTCTAACCGGTTTAGCCGTCAAGATGGCATCAACCCGGGCCGGAAAAGAGAGACTGTAATATCCGGAGAACGGCAAAAACAAATATTACATTTAATCACTACTGGCTCCCCTCTTTACGGGGAGCCATGAGTATTTTTGCCCTTTTCTTCAGGCAGGAATAAAGGTGGAGGGGCTAGAAGTAACTTTTAACGGGATATTTTCCATGTTTTTGTGTATTTTATCTGTGCTGGGAAGGGTGATTCTCAATTGGCAGATGGATTGAAACAGAAGGATTTCAAAATCTATGTTTCTCTGATGCTCATGGCTTCGGTGATGAGCGGTCTCTATATACTTGCCGGGGGCCGGGTTCAGGGCTTGGCCGGGCTGGAGGATTTAAGCCTTCCTCTCAGCATACTCCTGAATATGATCATAGTGTTTTTTTTATACGGACTGCTGGGTCTTTTCGGCTTTAAATACGCCGGTGAGCTGGGTCTGCCTGGAATCTGGCGGGCAAAATACCCCGGACTGGATGATTACTATCGGCCTTTTCTGGCCGGCCTGCTGACCGTTGTTTTGCTGGTGGGGGTGGAGCTGGTTTTTAACAGCTGGCACGGATTGGGCAATTTCCCCCAGCCCGATCTGCCGGCAGCGATTTTCCTTATTCCGCTCGCCGCTGTGGGAGATGAGGTTCTTTATCGCCTATTTTTGATACCGCTGACCATCAAGCTGTTGATCGTAATCTGGAGAAAGCTGGGAGGTGTGGGGTTTTCCCGGCGGGAGATGCTGGAGGGTAAATTTTTCTGGACGGCGGCGGTCATCTCCGGTATTTTATACACGGTCCTGCACGGTTTTGACCCCATACATTATCTGCAGATGGCTGATGGGGCGGAGGTTTTTCCGGTCCTGATTTTCCAGGCTCTTATGATGAATCTTATTCTCTCTCTGCTGGCGGCCTGGCAGTACAAAAAACGTGGATTTCTCCCGGCTGTGGTCTATCACCTGGGATTCGGGCTGGGCTGGTACATAATCTGGGGCAATATAATAATCTGAGTGAGGAGGAAGATTTTGTGAATCTCAAGCAGCTCAAGAGCAGACTAAAAGAGCTCGATAATGTCACACACTGGAGGGAGCTGCCGGGGCAGGAGGCTGAATATGCCCCCTTTCCCGATCAGATAGATGCTGAGCTCGTCAACGCCCTCAGGGGCAGGGGTATAGATGAGCTCTATAGCCATCAGGCGGAGGCCATAGATGAGGTAATTTCCGGCAGGAATCCGGTGGTCGTCACTCCCACCGCCTCGGGCAAGACGCTCTGTTACAATATACCGGTCTTAAATAATATCATGGAGGATGAATCCAGCCGGGCTCTTTATCTCTTTCCCACCAAAGCTCTCTCCCAGGATCAGCTGAGTGAGCTGCATGGTCTGGCCGGAGATCTCACACCGGATATCAAGACCTTTACATATGATGGTGATACAAGGCCTGAAGTCCGGCGCAGCATCAGAAAAGCCGCCCATATAGTCATAACTAATCCGGATATGCTCCACACCGGCATCCTGCCCCATCACACCAAATGGGTTAAGCTGTTTGAAAATCTCGATTATGTGGTTGTGGATGAGGTCCACAGCTACCGGGGAGTATTCGGCAGTCATGTGGCAAATGTGCTGCGCAGGCTTAAGAGGATAGCAGAATTCTACGGTTCTTCACCTCAATTTATCTGCTCCTCTGCCACCATCGCCAATCCGGGCGAGCTGGCCGCACGCCTCACCGGTGAGGAGATGGAGGTAATCGCTGAGAGCGGTGCACCTCAGGGACCCAGAGATTTTGTCTTCTACAATCCCCCCGTGGTCAACCAGGAGCTGGGTGTCAGGCGCAGTTATGTAAAAGAATCGAGAAAACTGGCCCGCAGACTGCTCAAAAATGAGATCTCGACCATAGTCTTTGCCCGGAGCAGGCTCAATACCGAACTTCTGCTCTCCTATCTGAGAGAGGAGCTGCCCTCCTCACTGCCGGTGGCCGGCTACAGGGGAGGATATCTGCCGGGCGAGAGACGCAGGATAGAGAAGGGATTGAGAGAGGGCGAGATCATGGGCGTGGTCAGCACCAATGCCCTGGAGCTCGGAATAGATATTGGACAGCTTGAGGCCTGTGTAATTGCCGGTTATCCCGGTGCTATCTCCAGTGTATGGCAGCAGGCCGGCAGGGCCGGCCGGGGCCGAAAAAGAGCCCTCACCATACTTGTGGCCTCATCCCGGCCTCTGGATCAGTTCATGGTGAAAAACCCCGATTACTTTTTTCAGCAGCCGCCGGAGAGCGGCCGCATAAACCCCAACAATCTTCTGATTTTGCTCTCACATCTCAAATGTGCAGCTTTTGAGCTGCCCTTTGAAGAGGG
>Ga0207421_10006798_pt1 | contig 12381 bp, 10 predicted proteins | sample SodLakKL_010_SED_4_FD_187542 | JGI IMG/M metagenome (GOLD analysis project Ga0207421, IMG submission 187542) | Alkaline sediment microbial communities from Lake Tanatar, Kulunda Steppe, Russia - 8KL_010_SED (SPAdes) (version 2) | ecosystem: Environmental > Aquatic > Non-marine Saline and... | reverse complement strand
AAGATATAGGCAATTCCTGAACCGGAGACTCCGATGAACCCGGAGATCAGCTCTTCCGGCATCCAGTGAGCGCTTCCCGCAGCTCCGGCTATCTCCAGGGCATCTTCACGCCATGCAGGAGGAGATTCCGTCTCCCAGCAGACTGCTACCGGCGATGATAATGCCAGGGCCGCTACCGTAGGCATGAACCGCACCACCTCGCGGGTTTGGAACATGTTCTGCAGCTGGTTTAGTGAGACTCCTGCAGCTAATGAAATTACTCTTTTCCCCCCGGCTTGGGAAATTTCACCGGCAAGCGAAGGGAGTGTCTGAGGTTTTACTGCAATAATTACTGCGTCGCTTCGGGAAACGGTTTCCGAAGGAGAGCTGCATCGCTGCGCATCTGCTGATGCGCATTTGTGTTCATCGATGTCATACACATACCGCTGCATTTCCGGAAATCGTTCGGCCAATGCCTGCAGGAACGCACTACCCATGTTCCCGCAGCCGATGAGCCCAATAGAATGAATAAAATTCATAAGAAACTCTCCTTTTCCTGTGTTTCGGCCGGTGCAGCAAGCCCGGGAAATCCCCTTCGTCTGAGCAGATCATAGGCAACAATTGCAGCTGATGTGGATAGATTGAGTGAACGGGTTCCCTCCCGCATGGGAATCCGGAAACAGGCACCGCGGTTGGCGGAAAGTAATTCCCGGGGAAGCCCGGCTGTTTCTTTGCCGAACAGGAGATATATATCCCTGCCGTCTTCCAGCGGTATTTCCGTATACGGGAGTGGAGCTTTTGCACTAAGGAAAAACAAGCTTGCTCCGCGGAAGCTGTCAAGAAAATGGTCCAGAGACTCGTGCACTTGAAGGGGCACAGAATACCAGTAGTCCATACCTGAACGTTTTACCGCTTTGCTGTCGATGGAGAAACCGAGGGGTTTGACCAGATGCAGATAAAGCCCTGCAGCAGCACATGTGCGTGCAATATTTCCTGTATTCTGAGGTATTTCCGGTTCTACGAGCACAAGGTGTATCCGCATAGGCAATACTATATTATTTTTATTTTTTTTCAAAGTCCTTACGCAGACTTGATGCTTTTGTTACGCTCCTTCCCCGCTGCTTCAGCTTGAATACTGCCTGTTCAACCGAGCGCCTCTTGCTTTCCCGGTCCTCATCAAAAAGTGTTCCCTGATGCAGACCGGAGGACTCCCTGATCAGTGAGGTGATTCCCGCTCCCAGCAGTCTGAGGGGAGTCTCCCCGTCCCATTTGGCATCAAGCAGGGATTTTGTCAAAGTGTACAGTTCATCGGCGCTGTATACCGGGTCTTCCAATGTATGCTGAACCGTAAAGGATTCAAAGGTATGCAGCTTGTATTTGACCACTGCAGTATAGCCCAGCATTCCTTCATCCATTGCCCGGAACATCACTTGATGGGACAAATCTAGGAGAACGGCAAAGAGCTCATCACGGTCAGTGATATCCCTGGGGAAGGTCTGCTCACTGCTGATAGACTGGGAACCTTCCCTCGGCTTGAATATCCCCGGGTCCATGCCGCGTACTGCAAGGAAAAGATAGGAGCCGAGATGGATACCGAAGAGCTGCTGCAGCCGTGCTTCTGTTTTCTTCCTCAGCTGGGATGCATTCCGGTATCCGTAGGACCTGATTCTTTCACAGGACTTCCTCCCCAAGCCCCAGATATCTTCTATTTCCATACTGTCTATGAATGCTGTCTCCTCTCCCGGATGGATCTGGTACAGTCCATCGGGTTTATCAGCATCGGAGGCCATTTTCGCAATGAATTTTGAACTTCCTATGCCGACGGAAACCGTAAGGCCGACCGTTTCCCTGATTGTCTTTTTTAATCGTTCCGCACAGATACATGCTTTTCCGTACAGACTTTCTGTCCCGGTCATTTCCAGAAAAGCCTCGTCAATCGATATCTGCTGAACGTAAGGGGCAAAGCTGTGAAGAATTTCCATAATCCATCGGCTGACCTGCTGGTACCTATCCATCCTTCCTTTGCATATGACCGCTGAAGGGCAGAGCTGTTTTGCCCGGTACATCGGCATGGCGGAATGGACTCCAAAGGTGCGTGCTTCATACGAGCAGGCTGAAACGACACCTCTCTGGCCGACTGAGCCGCCTACGATGACCGGTTTGCCTGCCAGCGAAGGGTTGTCCAGCTGTTCAACCGAGGCATAGAACGCATCCATGTCAACATGAAACCATACTTCATGCTCCATCAGTTTCTCCAGGGATATAGCGGTACTGGATTCCCCGCTGCCGAAGCTCTTCGGCATCTGCCCCTTCCAGGATCATATCCAGCGCCTGGGAAAGCTCAAGGCCTGAGGCCCTGCACAGTTTTGGGAACATGCTGGTGCTGGTCATCCCGGGTATGGTGTTTATCTCATTGAAATACAGGCTCTGTGAATCGGGAACAGCAAAAAAATCAATCCTGCCGTACAGCGGATAGGAAAGCTCCTTAAGCAGTTTTTCCGTATAGCCGGTAAGAAGCTCCTTGAGTGATGCATCGATGATACTGGGGATCACATGGACTGCTTGACGGGTATCACCGTATTTTGTTTCATAGCTGTGGAATTTGCCGTTTACATGGATTTCCCCGGGCTGGGAGAGGAACAGGGTCCTGCCGGTATGGATCCAGGCGCACTGCAGTTCATATCCGTTAACTGCTTCTTCAATGATGATCCTGCTGTCGTAACAAAAGGCTTTTTCTGCGGCCCGATGCACTTCGCCGGGGGTTTCAACGAAAGAAATCCCTACTGAAGAGCCGCAGCGGTCAGGCTTTAGGAAAAGCGGGCAGGGGGGAAGGGAATCAGGTTCAATGGGCTCGCCTTTCCGGAAGTACCGATGAGACGGGACCGGGATGTCCAGTGAACGGCAGAGCTGTTTTGTCATATGCTTGGAGATGCCTATTGAGGAGGAAAGAAGAGACGCAGTAACTGCCTTGTAGGGCAGAAAAGAGATCAGCCCCTGGATGGTACCGTCCTCTCCATAGCTTCCATGGAGAAGGGGGAATATGTAATCAGCTTCAATCTTTTTTCCCCCGCAGTAAAGTCCCTGTTTGGGCACAACGGTTATTTCCCGGGAAGTTTCAGCCGTATCACCCGGCTGGTCCTGGAGATACCAGGAACCGTCCCGGGTTATGCCGACGGGAATGATTTCTCCTTTGAGCTCCCTTGAAACATAACAGGCTGAATGCACAGAGACGTCATGTTCAGCCGATTCCCCTCCGTAAAGGAGAATGATTCTTCGTTCCATCCTGATACTATCCTATATCGAAACCCTTCTCCTTAGCAATACGAAGCAGCTCCTCCCGTTCATTCCAGGGACATGCTTCTCCCCGTTTCCGTATTACCTTCTCATGTCCCTTCCCAAGGAGAAACAGCCTGTCCTCCGGTTCCATCAGCGAAAGGGCCAGCGAGACGGCCCTGCTTCTTGAGGGGCATACGAAAAGAGTTTTCCCGGGAAGCTTCCGGGTAATTCCTGCATGCAGCTCTTTGATGATCTCTAACGGAGGTTCACTGAAAGGATCTTCTTCGGTCAGTATAATAATATCACTCAAGGAATCAGCAATACCGGCCATTTCCTTCCGTTTTCCTGTATCCCGTTCACCGGCAGCACCGAAGAGCACCAGGGTCCTTCCTGAATGCCTGGGATAGGCCTGAAGCACTGCTGAGAAACCCTGGGGATTGTGCGCATAATCGATAACCGCTTCTCTGCCCTTGCCGAGATATATCCTCTCTCCCCGTCCGGGTACACCGGTCATGCCGAGGGAAGCAAAATCGATCTTTTTGCAGGTTTCGGGAAGAAAGTCATGGATGCAGCTGAGTGCCAGTGCAAAGTTTTCCTGGAGAAATGGCTCCCGGGGAGGGGAGAGAACCTCCAGGGACTTTTCCCTGAAGCGGATCAGAAGGGAACCGCCGGCTGTTTGCACGGCACTGATCCCCTCAGACCCTCCGGGTGATTCACCCGGGCAGACTTTTGTAACCCGGCGGCTGGAATTTTCCAGGAAAGGAATGAGAGGGTTGTCCGAAGAACAGAATATCTCTCCCTCTGCTGAGAGTTCGGTCATCCGGAGTTTAGTCCGGTAGTACTGCATGATGTCCCTATGATAATCCAGGTGGTCCCTGGCAACAGGGGTATAAATCATTCGAAAGAGAGCAAGGTCTTCCGTTCTGCAGGAGAGCTCCGAGAGCGCATGGGAAGTGAGTTCTGCTGCGGCGAACCTGCAGCCGCTGGTGAGAAAGTTATTGAGCAGACGGTGCAGCTCGGGCGCTTCCGGGGTAGAAAGCCCGTTATCAGAGATGCTAAGCGCTTCAGGGGTGCCGATGTAATACCCGCTGATAATCCCGGTTTTCCATCCAAGAGCATTCAGCAGATGGTACAGGTATGCTGCAGTGGTAGTCTTCCCGTTTGTGCCGGTTATCCCGATCAGCTTGATTTTTTTTGACGGATGGCCGTAGAATTTTGCGCTTATACGGGAAAGTGCCCTGCGCACCGAAGGCACCATGATATAGGTAATGCCGGGTATATAGGAAGGAAGCCGGCGGCTGTGGACCACGGCGCAGGCTCCTAGGGTTACGGCGTCTGCAATAAACCGATGTCCGTCGGCGTTCGCTCCGGGTACCGCAAAGAAGATATCCCCGGGACGGAGAGAACGGGAATCCAGCGAAAGGCCGGTTATCTCCCGGCATGCCGGGCCCTGTTCCAGCGTATAGGTTTCTCCCTCCAATAGTGAAGCGAGCTTCATCTCTGTGCGTTCCTTTGATCAGCTGGATATGTGAAAATCCCTCCGGCATGTATAGGTGCCGGAGGGATTGTTCAGCCAGTTCTTATTATTCATCCCCGTGCATATCGTAGAGGAACCGGAAATAGGCCATATCCGTGGACATGGTCTTGGGCAGATCCGGCAGGACCGTACGATAGGATTCAATTGCCCGCCAGAATTCAAAGAAATCTTCATCCTTTTCATAGGCATCGGCATATATCCGTACCGCCCGGGCATCTGCTTCACCGCGGATTTTCTCAGCTTCAGCATATGCTTCGGAGAGAATTCTCCGCTGGTCATTATCAAGCCGGCCGAGCCATTCTGACTTCAGGCCTTCTCCGAATGAGCGGTATGCTTCTGCAATCTGCCGCCTGTCGGTAATCATCCGCTGGTATACGCTTTCAGTTAAGTCCTCGGAATAGCGGATCTGACGGATAATGATATCAATCAGCTCAATCCCGTAGGTTTCAATTACCTCCTGGGCTGCGTCATACATCTCCACAGAGAGCTGTTCCCTTCCTTTGCTCACCGGGTCATAGGTTTCCTCGACCTGGGTAAGCTGGCGCAGTTCTTCAGTACCGATGGCCATTTCCTCATCGTCTTCCTGCACTGCCTCTGCTTCCTCAATACCGATGACCTCACGCTCTATTTCCATGATCCGGTTTGAGTTCCGCACTGCTTCCCTCAGATAGTTTTCAGCTATGATTGTTCTCACCGAAGAGTCCACAACGTCATCCAGCCTTGCATATCCCTGATCAATCGTGGTGACCGATTCATAGAACAGGGCCGGGTCGCTTATCCTCCAGCGCGCTGTGGTATCAACCCAGATAAACTGGTTCTCCCTGGTGGGTACTCTCTGGGCGTCTCCGTCCCAGGAAAGGATTTTCGTGGGGAAAGTGACGACATTGTCGATGACCGGCATCTTGAAATGCAGACCGGGTTCTGTAGTTTCCTGTTCGATAGCTCCGAACCGGGTTACCACAGCCTGTTCTCCTTCATTGACAATATAAAAAGGCCCGAGAAAGAGAATGATGACTGCCAGGACGGCTATGACTACTAATACAGTGATTAATTTTTTCATTCTGTCAGCCCTCCTTCCTGGCGCTGCTGAATCGTCTGCAGGGGCAGAAAGTTGTCAAGCAGTTTGTCAATCAGGATGGTGTCATCGGTTTTGCTGAACACCTCTTCCATTGTTTCAATGTACAGCCTTGTTCTGGTAACCTCTTCGCTGGTGGAATACTCAGCAAGGATTGATTCAAACCGTGAAGCATCACCGGTGGCTACATTAATTCTCTCTGAAGCATATCCTTGAGCTTTCTGGATAATCTGCGCTGCTTCACCGTGGGCCCGCGGTATTGCCTGGTTGTAGGCTTCCTTGCCTTCATTAACCAGCCTGTTCATGTCCTGGATGGCCTTGTTCACATCTTCAAAGGCATCCTGGACTTCACCCTTGGGCGGAACGATGTTCCGGAGACGGACGGTGGTTACCGTAATGCCCAGTTCATATTTGTCAAAGGAATCCTGCATATCTTCCTGGGCCATTATTTCAATATTTGTCCTTTCCGGCCCGATTACATCCAGGATAGCCAGGTCGCCGACGAGCTTGTTCACCACCGACTGGCTGATGTCCCGGATCGTCGTGTCCTTTTCTCTGACATTAAACAGCCAGTCCCTGGGCTGACTGATCCGATACTGGATAATCCATTCCACATCAATAATGTTCAAATCACCGGTAAGCATGATAGACTCTTCCGGATAATCCCCCGCCGTATATTGGGCGTCCGGACCAGTACGGTCTGCTCTGAACCCGAAAGTCTGGTTCAGTATTCGCTGGGTGGGAACATTAAAGTTCTGTTCGACCCCGAAGGGCATCTTAAACTGAAGCCCCGGGCCTACCGTTCTATGAAATCTCCCAAATCGGAGTACTACAGCCTGCTCTGTCTGATCAACCACAAAAAAACTTGTTGCTGCAGTGACCACTACAATTACGGCAATGATGATCCATACAACAAGCTTTGGGGAGACAGAGAACTGGAACCCCTGAGGAGAGCCTCTGCTTTCTTCAGGCATAAAACCTCCTATGCTTTTTCCTAAACAGTTACTCAATACTAATAACAACCGTTGCTGTGGTCAAGCAGATAAAAGGAAGGCATCTGTAGGCAGGAGGTTATCAGGAGAGAGAACCAAGGAAATACTTGATGCCATGTTCTCACAGCTGGTATCATCAGGTCAATGAGGGGAATAAAGGTTTTTGTTACTTGGCTGATGGTTCTCTCCTGCGGAAGTGTTCTTTTTGGTTGTGCGGTGATCAAGCCTGAGACTTCCCGTCCGCAGTTGATAGGAGAAACTGTGTATGAGCAGTTTGCATTCTTCAGTGATACCTTAGGGGCGCGGACGCATTACCGGGAGGCCGAATGGCCTGAAAGGGAAGAGTTCTCCCTGGAGTTCAATGCAGGTGCCTCTCTTGATGAAAGCCTGCATCCCCTGATAAAGCAGACAGCTTCTCTCCGGGACGGGCATACTTCCCTTCCTTACAGTATCGTCGGTGAATACCCCGGTATTCGGCTGAGGTATTTTGCCGGTGAGGGAATAGCTGTAGAAGAGGTAAGCAGCTGCTGCAGCCTGCAGCCCGGAGACCGCATTCTTGCAGTCTGCAAAGCTGATTCACCGGATGCAGCAGTTCCTGAGGAGAACTGGGAGGAGCTGTTTAGAGAGGCAAAGCAGCTGATCCCAGCATCATCTGAAGAGGCAGGAAGACAGTATGCAGCAAACAGCATTATTGCTGTGGCGGTAATGGATGGTGAATACTCACATATAGGATTCCGCATTGAACGGCAGGGGGAAGTGCTGACCGAGTTTGTGGAAAAACGCAGCCATGACCATGCCTTTGAACAGCCCGATGAGGTATATAGAAAGGAAATAACAGATGGTCCGAACCTGATCTCATATATCTGCATACCGACCATGAGATACCTTGATGATATCGACCGTATCGACAGAAAAATAAATGCATCACTGGACAGTGACGGAATTATCCTTGATCTCCGGGGGAACACCGGAGGCAGTTCTGCAGTAAGTGAATACCTTATTTCCAGGTTCGCCCTGACTGAAGAGTTCAGTTTTCTTATTGTCAGCGGGAGCACCGGTGAAGTGGACCGCACCATCGGCCCTCCGCCGCCGAGGGGGAAGCAGTATGCAGGTCCAACAGCAGTCCTTGTTGACCACCATGTATTCTCAGCAGCGCACCATTTCGCCTCACTCTGCCGGTATGTGAATGACAGGGGATTCAGGGATACGCCGTTTCTGCTGATAGGGGGGAAGACAGGCGGCGGAAGCGGAGTAGCAGAGCGCTTTGTCTTCGGAGAGATCGTCATGTATATCACGACCTCGATTATGATGAATCCCCAGTTTGAGCATTATGAGCGGGGCATATATCCCGATGTGGATGTATTAGCTGAATTATGCATTGAGGATTTGCGCTCAAGCCCAGTACTGCACCCCGTACCTTCTGAGCAATTTCATTCCGCATGGAGAAATGATCCGGTAATACAGGCTGCCTTGGAGCATTTGGAGGAATGATGAAATTTCCGGTAACTGTGATGCTTTTCTATTTCCTTCTCTCCCCTGGGCTTGCCTCAATGGAACCGGGTTTTGAGATCGGCGCATCCTGGAAATATGCCTTCCCTGAAGCAGCGGGGAATTATGACCGGAACATCTGGGAAGTGCATATCGGCGCAGTGTTCCCTGCAGGAGAGCATTTCCACATAGCTGCCGAATATACCTTTGGAGGCATTTTGTACCAGGATTCCGGCCATACGGTATTTCACGGTCCCCGGGCAGGCATCCGGTATGATATCTATCAGTCCGTGCAGTTTGCCGGATATAAAGCCGTGCAGTGGATCAGCTCCTTCCGTGAGTCGCCCGTGTTCTCTGCGGAAGCTTCTCTCGGCATACCCATGGAATTCCCCGGCGGAAGAGTACTGATGCACGAATTTGCCGGTGGGTGCCTGTTTGCAGATCCCCGGGTGTATACGCTGTATTTCCGCAATACCGCATCATTTCATCCCTTCAGGTAATAAGACGGTCACTTCCCCTCCTTCCCCGGTGCTGACGGGGATTGCATATCAGTGTGCAACTCTATATAGTGGCACCTATGGAAAAGAAACGGCTTATTACCTCAGCATTACCTTACGTAAATAATATTCCGCATCTTGGGAATTTGATCCAGGTCCTCTCAGCAGACGTGTTCGCCCGTTTCTGCAGGGTGAAGGGATTTGAAACCCTTTACGTCTGCGGAACCGATGAGTACGGAACAGCAACGGAAACAAAGGCTCTCCAGGAAGGCATTACGCCCAAGGAGCTGTGCGATGAATACTTTGAAATACATCGGGACATTTATCAGTGGTTTGAGATTTCCTTTGATCATTTCGGCAGGACTTCAAAGCCCGAGCAGACAGAAATTGTGCAGCATATCTTCACCAAGGTTGATGAGAACGGATATATCAAAGAAGCTGAAATTGAACAGCCCCATTGCTCTACCTGTGACAGGTTTCTGGCAGACCGGTTTGTCCACGGGGTTTGCCCCCACTGCGGCTATCCCGAGGCACGGGGTGATCAATGTGAAGACTGCGGAAAGCTCTTAGATCCGATAGAACTGAAGGATGCCCGGTGCGGTGTTTGCGGCAGTTCACCGGAAATCAGAAATACCAGACATCTGTACTTAAATCTCCCGGCAATCCTGCCGAAGCTTGAAGCATGGATTGATAGGGCAAGCGTGAAGGGATTCTGGTCAAGAAATGCGCTTCAGATGACCAAGAGCTGGATCCGGGACGGACTGAAGGAGCGGTGCATTACCCGTGACTTGAAGTGGGGAATTCCCGTACCGAAACCGGGTTATGAAGATAAAGTTTTTTATGTATGGTTTGATGCTCCCATAGGTTATGTTTCTATCACTATGGATTATACAGACTCCTGGAAGGACTGGTGGTACAATCCCGAAGAGGTGGAACTTTATCAGTTTATAGGCAAGGACAATATCCCGTTCCATACGGTTATTTTCCCTGCGGCGCTTATTGCCACCGGAGAACCGTGGACCCTGCTGCATCATATGTCCGCCACTGAGTATTTGAACTATGAAGCAGGAAAGTTTTCCAAAAGCAAGGGAATCGGCGTGTTCGGGACGGATGTACGGGATACGGGAATATCTGCTGACATCTGGCGGTTTTATATCTTCTACAATCGTCCTGAGAAGGGGGACTACACCTTCACGTGGGATGACTTCCAGGAAAAAGTGAACGGTGAACTCATTGGGAATATTGCAAACCTGGCAAACAGGACCCTTACTTTTATCAGCAGGTTTTTTGACGGCAAGGTGCCTCAGGCACCGATAGATGCCGAGGTAACAGCATATCTGAAGAAAGCTGAACAGCAGATTACGGTAATGCTTGACCGGGCTGAGCTCAGGGAAGGGTTAAGAAACATATGTGAGCTGAGCAGTTACGGGAACAGGCTCTTCCAGGCTGGTGAGCCCTGGAAATACCGGAAGACAGACCCGGAGAAGACCGAATCACTGCTTGCATCCCTGGCGCTGATCGTCCGGGATTTGGGGATCATGCTTTCCCCGTATCTTCCCCAGGCTTCAAAAAAACTGCTTTCATTCTTTGGAATCCAGGAACCGGATTGGAACATGCTTGCCGATCCGTCAGGATATGATCAGGTAAAGGATGTTGAGATACTGTTCAAAAGACTTGAGGATGATCAGATCGCATCACTGAGGGAACGGTTTTCCGGCAGCCAAGGAGACAGATCAATGAGTGAAACAGAAAAACAATTTACCGAACAGGTGGACCTTCGGGTAGCTGAAGTAACCGGTGTAAAACGGCATCCCCAGGCTGACAAGCTCTATATTGAAACTATTTCATTTGGAGATGAGACGCGTCAGATTGTATCAGGCCTTGTTCCGTATTATTCCGAGGATGAACTGCTGGGAAAACATATTATTGCTGTATATAATCTGAAGTCGGCTAAGCTGAGGGGTGAAAAGAGCGAAGGAATGCTTCTGGCAGCAAGCCCAGCCGAAGGGGATGACGATGTAGTGGACGTGCTCTTCGCAGATAACGCAGAACCGGGAACACGAGCATTTCTTGAAGGAACGACCCCGCCGGAAGACAGCCCGGGAAAAATCAGTATTGATGAATTCTTTTCCATACCGATAAAGGTTAAGGGGGGCTTTGTTGTGGTGGATTCAAAACGGCTTATTGCTGACGGGAAACCGGTGAGCACCCAGAAGATTCAGGAAGGAACCGTCGGTTAGATGATGATCCTATGCTCCGGTGCGTAGCGGAAGAAGCATTTCCTTCGGGGAAAACGGTATTCCAGACCCCCTTTTGGGCATATGTGAAAGAATATACCGGCTGGAAACCGCTGTTCCTGCAGTATAAGACCCATGCACCCTTTCTTTCGCTGCTTGCAAGGAAGAAAGGAGTATACCTTCTCTATATACCTGCTCTGGAGCAGGAGCAGGTGCCCCATAATCCTGCTGACTTTCAGATGCTTTCCCGGGAGCTGAGGAGGCTGCTGCCGAAGAGAACGGTCTGTATCCGTTATGATTCCCGTACCGTATATGATGCAGGGATGTATGAAGCACTGAAAGCAGAAAAAGGTCTGAACCTGCCTGGGTATACTACCCAGCCTGCAGATACGGTGCTTGTCAAACTTTCAGATGAGCCCTGGAAGGGATACCGGAAGCGGGCAAAAAGACGCATCACTTCTGCAGCGCAGGCAGCATCCTGTTACATTCCGGAAGGGCAGGGGGAAACAGACCGGGTGTTCTCCCCATGGTACGAGCTGTACCGCAGTACTGCACAGCGAGCCGGATTCCTCCCCCGTTCCAGGGAATATCTGACCCGGATGCTGAACTATCCGGGTGATGACATGCAGATTAAACTTTTCTGTGTCTTTGAAAGAGATTCCCTGATAAGCGGGGCGGTTGTCGCCTGGTCAGATGTGCATGCCTGCTACTTGTACGGTGCATCCAGCGAGAGGGGAATTGAGCTCAGTGCTATGTATCTCCTCCAGGACTGCATTATTCGGTATCTCCATGAGAACAACCGAAGCGCCTGGTATGACCTGTACGGAATTGCCCCGCAGGGAGACCCTGCCCATCCGCTTCGCTCCCTGTCGATGTTTAAGACAGCTTTCGGGGGAGAGCATTATACATTTCTCGGGATCATCGATTATCCTTGCCTGCGCATACCTTACCGCATATTTGTACAGTCTGAATACTGGAGAATCAGCCGTGCCCGGAAGATGTCCCTGAAAGGGCGAGAACGCACCTGATGAACTGGTCACCCCGGTCGAATTCATTGCAGAAATATTCAAAGGAACTTGCCCCCGGAGACAGGAGGATGATCCCCCCGCTGCCCTGACCTGCAGTTCTGCATGCACTCATGAATGCATCTTCCATATTTTGAAAGGGGCCGCAGGCATTGGGGAAGATTTCTTCCTGAATAAGCCGCTGAGTAAAGCTTCCTGAAAGCAGGTGCACGGATGCAGCGGAGTCTGCAGTTCTGCGGAAGGGTTCTGTGGATAATCCTTTATCTGTTCCGCCT
>Ga0207421_10006797_pt1 | contig 12381 bp, 14 predicted proteins | sample SodLakKL_010_SED_4_FD_187542 | JGI IMG/M metagenome (GOLD analysis project Ga0207421, IMG submission 187542) | Alkaline sediment microbial communities from Lake Tanatar, Kulunda Steppe, Russia - 8KL_010_SED (SPAdes) (version 2) | ecosystem: Environmental > Aquatic > Non-marine Saline and... | reverse complement strand
AAATGCCAGTAAAACACAATTAAGAGAAATAGATGGCATAGGAGACAAAAAAGCTAGAAAAATAAGGGAAGTAATCGATAAAGAATGGAAAGAAAAAGCTAAGTCTTAGTTACCTTTGTCTTCTTAGATAACTTATCAATCTCATAATCAACTACAAATAAACTACCTATGAATAAAGGAATCCAGTACTGAATCAATCTATATATTCCAACAGCCAATAAAGATAAGCTAAGAGGAGCTAAAGAAGATAATAAAATAACTGAAACCACTTCAAAGGCACCCAATTCACCTGGCATGAAAGAGAACCAACCGATTAACCTTGAAACAATAAAGAAAAATAAAATTAAAGATAAATGAACCCTTATACCTACAGCCATAACTACAAATATGAATATGGCGGCAGTAGAAATATGATGGATAAACATAAATCCTATCGAACTCATCAATCTTTTTTTATCACTCAAATAAGGAGTAACCGATTTGTCAAAAGAATTAAAGAAATTCATAGCCTTTTGAATTAATCTCTTCTCAGACACATTTTCAAAAAAATTGAGTTTCTTAGCAATACCAATACCAAAAGAAATTAATATCTTAAATAATCCTTTAGCTTTCTCAGTATATGCAATTACATAGGATAAAAGAATTACAAGAAATAAAAATATTCCAAAGGTGACTGAGAATAAAACCCATACATAATATTCGACTGAATTACTCAAAAAGACCCATAATAAAGCAATAACTGATAAAGAGATAAAAGCAAGTGACCAAGTAAATAATTGAGCAATAACAGAAGCAATAGAAGAATCCAAATCAACAACTCCTTTTTTATGAGCTATATAACCCATAGTAAGTTCTCCAGTAGGAGCCAACCTAGGTAAAATCCTTTCAGCAAGAAAACCTATCATAATCGATTTAAATAGAGGAAAGAAAGGAGTTTTATCAACGAAAAACTTTAATAAAATCATCCAACTAACTAAGTGAGCTAAAATAGATATTAAAAAAGCAATTAAAGCTAAAGAGATATAGAAAAAACTCCCTTCAAGTATCAAAGATACTTCCAAACCTGTGAAATTAAAAATTATCACTAAAATAGATAACCAAATTATGAAAGTGAGTAAAACTCTTTTAACATAATTCCTGTACTTTGAATTCATACTAAATTAATACCTCTTTGAAGATTGATGTTTTCTTAACTATAAAAAAGAAAGACATATATTTAAGGAAAAAGAAAAATGAAATGTAAATAAAAGAGGATTATCATGAAACCTAAACTACTTTGGGCAATAATAGTAACATTTCTGATAATGGGAGGGTTCCTAGCAGCCATATTCTGGGTAGCTCTACAAATATTCGGAATAACAGGCCTACCTATGATAATAGGAATAATTGGATTCGTAGGAGCAATGACACTCATACAATGGGCAATATCTCCCTCTTTAATCAAAAGAATAACAAGATTAAAAGAACTAAAAGACCCTGAAATAAAAGAAATGATTCAAAGACTTTCAAAAGAAGCAGGAATACCTGAACCAAAATTATACATAGCACCAAATGACTCACCAAATGCTTTCGCGTTTGGAAGAACGCAGAAATCAAGTGCAGTCGCTCTCCATAAAGGACTCATAGAGAAATTGAATAAAGAAGAATTAGAAGGAGTAATAGCTCATGAAATAGGACACATAAAACATAGAGACACAACAGTAATGACAATAGCAAGTGCATTACCAATGATTTTATTCTACGTAGTTTTCTTCGGGTCAATGATGGCAGGAGGAAATAGAAGAGGAGGATCAGGATTCTTCGGAGCATGGATAGGTGGAATGATAGCTCAATTCATAGGTTCATTGGTTGTGATGTATCTCTCAAGAGTGAGAGAATACTACGCCGATACACATTCAGCTTATCTAACAGAAAATCCGGAAGGACTAGCAAATGCTTTGAATAAAATAACCTCTTACAAACCAAAACCAAGTCCAAGTAGATTTGGACGAAGGAGAAGGAAGAATCCAAATGAAAATATGATGAAAAACTTCTATATAGCAGAACCAAGTAAAATGAAAGCTTCAGGTAAAAAAGCAAGAAGCTCATTTACAGAGATATTCATGAGTCATCCTCTACCTGAAAAGAGGATAAAAAACCTTAGAAAAATAAAGATCTAAAATTCTTAATTTACTCTATCTCTTTCTCAAGAAAAACATTTAAAAAAAGACTCATTTAGATATACTGGTGAGAATATGAAGAAAAAAATTTTGATAATGGGAGCAGCTGGAAGAGACTTTCATAACTTCAACACATTATATAGGGATAAAAAAGACGTAGAAGTTGTTTGTTTCACAGCAGCACAGATACCTGATATAACGAATAGAGAATATCCAGCGGAATTAGCGGGAAAAAATTATCCTGAAGGAATACCTATAAAGAGTGAAGAGAATTTGGAAAAAATAATAAAAGAAGAAAAAATAGATGAAGTGATTCTATCATATTCAGATTTAAATTACATAGATGTAATGAGAAAATCAGCAAGAGTGAACGCAGCAGGAGCGGATTTCAAATTAGTTACACCTGATAAAACAATGTTAAAGTCAAATGTACCTGTTATAGCAGTAACAGCGATCAGAACAGGTGCTGGAAAAAGCCAAACATCAAGAAGAATACTTGAAATACTGGAAAAAGAAGATATAAAAACAGCAGTAGTGAGACACCCAATGCCCTACGGAGATTTAAAAAAACAAAAAGTTCAAGTGTTCAAAGAATACAGTGATTTGGAAAAGGAAAAATGCACAATAGAAGAAAGAGAAGAATACGAACCACACATAGAGAAAGGAGCAACAGTATACGCAGGTGTAGACTACCAAGAAATACTGAAAAAAGCCGAAAAAGAGAACGATGTAATAATATGGGATGGAGGAAACAACGATACTCCTTTTTATAAACCTGATCAATGGATAACTGTATTTGATCCACATAGACCAGGACATGAAATAAGATACTATCCGGGAGAGTTAAATGCAATCCTATGTGACACAGCTCTTATAAACAAAGTGGAAACATCTGAAGAAGAAAACATAGAGCAAGTAAAACAAAATATAAATAAATTAAATCCGAAAGCAAGAGTAGTGGAAGCAGCATCAGAAGTAAAAGTAGACAAACCATCAATAATCGAAAATAAAAAAGTAATAGTTATAGAAGACGGCCCTACCCTAACTCATGGAGAATTAAAAACAGGTGCAGGAACAATAGCAGCTGAAAAACACAGTGCAAAACCAATAAAACCTGGAAAATACACAGTAGGATCAATAAAAGATACATATGAAAAATACAAATTGGAAAATGTAATACCTGCAATGGGATACTCTGAAAAACAAATAAAAGAACTAGAAGAAACAATAAATAAATCAAATGCAGAAGCAGCAGTAATAGGAACTCCAATAAACCTAAAAAGAATTTTAAACATAAATAAACCAGCAGCAAGAGTAACTTACGAACTAAAAGAAAAAACAAAACCAGGGCTAGAAAAAGAAATAAGAGAAATAATGAAGATGGTAAAATAGAAAAAAATAAGAAATTCGAGGTACCAAATAAGAATAGAGAAAATAAAGATATAAAATGACCATGAAAAAAGAGATAGAGAGAAAGAGAAATCTAGTAAAGGATGCCCTATACGATATGCAGGTTAGAAGAGTGCATATCCAAGAGTGGCACAGAGATGTAAAGACCCTTATAAAAGAGTTAAGGGAATTAGAGGAAGAGGGAGAAGTGGAAAATCCAAAATGGAAAGAATTCATGGAAACATTTAAAAATATCCAGAAAAAAGAAAAAAAACGAGCGTTACAAAAGAAGAAGATACAACAAAAAAAAGGAGGTGAATAAAATGCGAGACCCATTACGAGATTTAGAAGAAATGAGAAAAAGAATGAATAAAATCTTCGGAGGATTCGAAGAATTAAAAGGATCTGAATTTCAAAGACCTAATGTAGACGTTATAGACAAACCAGAAGAAATAACAGTGATAGCGGAACTACCAGGAGTAAATAAAGAAGATATAAAGATAAATGCAGAACCAACGTCGTTAGAGATAAGAGCAGAAGCTAGTGAAGAAGGAGAAAAATCAGATGAAGGATATTACTACAGAGAAAGAAGCACAAAATCATATCAAAGATACGTTGATCTGCCTTCAGAAATAAAACCAAACAAAGCGGAAGCAAACTACAAAAATGGAATTCTAGAAATAAGTCTTCCAAAAAAATATAAGGAAAAAGAAGAAGGATCAAGTGTTCCAATAAACTAGAAAACCTTAAACCCTATTTCTCCTTTATTATTTATTATTCAAATCAAAGAACCATTATTAAAAATAGAAAATAAAATGAAAGTAACAGGAGTAATTACCTCTCACTTTCTAACTAATACTATATCAGAAACTGATTCAACTCTATCGTAGAGAACACTATTCTGTTTTAAGGTCTCAGAAAGTTCTCTCTTAGTGGATAACTTATCAAGTTCTCTAGTAGTTATTCTAACTGCCTTTCCTTCTTCAGTATCCAATATAAGATCATTAGCTTCTCCTACATATTCTCCATCAGTATCGTAAATCTTTTTTCCGTAAACTTTAGATATTTCTATCGCCATTTTCTTCACCAGTAAATCTAAATAACTACAGGTTTAAAAAGATTACTGAAAGACAATCGAAAAATCCCAAAACAATAAAAGACAACAATCCCAATGATTAAGCATAACTAAAGAGGATTAAGATGGACAACATAGAACTAAAAATATACGAAAAGATAGAAAAAGAACTAGAAAATGGAAAACCTCTGTTCTTAGGAGAAAAATCACTTTCTAGAGCACTATACACAGCGGGAAAAATGGCTGGAAAAGGAAATAAATTTGAATCCAGAGCGATAATACCTTCAAATTCACCTGTAAAAACAGAAGAAGAAGCCATAAATCTCAAGGAAGGTAAAGAAATAAAAAAAGAAGGAATACCATACACAACATATAGGATAGGAGAATTAGAAACAGAAGATAAAAAATATCAAGTAATAGTAGATGAAAGACCAAACGCAATCAAAGAAATGCATAAAACAGTGAAAAAACTAAAAGATAACGGACTAATAATCATAAAAACAACAATTGATTACTTATACCCATTAAAAGCAACTTATAAAGGTTTATTTAAAACTAAAACAAAAGAAAAAACAATTCAAGAAGTATTAAAGGACCAAAAACTAGAAATGATAAATTACGAATCAATAGAGGACAAAGAAATATTAATAAAAGCAAAAAACAAAGGATTTAGAAAAAAATATTTATCAATTGAACCTTTTTCCTCAAAAGAGCTAGGTGAAAAAATAGCTGAAGAAATATTACCCGAAACTGAATATGCTAAAGAAGGATCAAGATTTTGTATAAAATCAGATAGCAAAAACCTATTATACAACATTAAGGAAGTTAAAAAAATAAAAAAACCAACTAAAATAAAATTTAAACTTCCAACTGGCGAAACAACCTACGAAAAAGATGAAAAAACACGTAAAAGCAAAAAAATCAAGATAGAAGTAAAACCAAATACTGAGAAAAACAGAGAAGAAATAGAAGAATCAAGAATACTAATAATGCCTAAAGGAAGAATAAAAGACTACTACACATAGAAAAACCGCTAAAAACAATTAAAAAAACATGAAAGACTATTTCTAATAATGAAAAGTATAGAAAATGTTAAAAAGTAAAACAATTGAATATTAATGAATAAAAGAGCTCCAGAAACACAAATTAAAAACAAAGAAAATATTAAAATAACTGCAAATGACAAATAAGACTCTAAAAGAAATAAAAAACATTTAAAAACCCTAATCAAAAGTGTTTAAAAACACAAACACGTTAAATAAATAACCGACAAAGACAATAAAATATAACAGGTGAACGAAATGGATCCCGAAAACAAAAAAAATGATCCGAGAAAAAGAGACCCAGTGGAAGAAATCTTCGAAGAAATGCAAAGAAGAATAGATGAAATGATGAATACAAGAATTAATAAGGATAGAAACAGATTTCCTGATATGCAGAACAATATAAGAATAAATTTCTCAGTGGAAAGAGACGGGGAAAACCCAACAGAAATAAAGAGAAGTCTAGGACCGAAAAGAGAACCTAATAAAGAAATGCTAGATGTAATAGATAAAGGAAATCAACTAAATGTGATAATGGAGCTTGAAGAATCTCCAAAAGAAGAAGAAATAGAAACAGAGTTAATAAAAAATAATTTAGTTATTCGAACGCCTGAAATATATAAAGAACTACCACTAGCAGGTAAATTAAGAGAAATAGTAGAAAAAACATATAAAAATAATATACTGGAATTAAAAATAGATAAGGAAGAAAAAGACGTATAAGGAGGCTACTAATGTCAATCTGTGAGATCTGTGGAAAAGAAGCAGAAAATACATGGAAAATAGAATTAGGAAACTCAAAACTAACCGCTTGTAAAAACTGTAAAGAACACGGAAGAACAATAAAAAAAGAAATTAAAAAAAGGAAAAAAACTGGAAAAAAAGAAGAAAAGAAAACAAAGCGGAAAAAAAGGAAAGAACTAGTGGATAACTACGGAAAAATAATAAAAAAGAAAAGAGAAAAAGAAAAATTAACCCAAAAACAATTATCTAATAAAATAAAAGAAAAAGAATCGAGAATCAGGAAAATAGAGAACGAAAAGATAATGCCAAGTGAAAAAACAGTTAGAAAATTGGAAAAAACACTCAACATAGAACTATATCAAGAACCAGCGAAATTCAAAGGATACAAGAGAAAAAAAGACAAAAAGAAAAGGAAAACAACCATAGGGGACATAATAAAACTAAAAGAAAAATAAAAGAAGGATAAAATGATTTCATCAACAATGCTGATAATAATTATAGTGCTGATACTTGCAACTGTACCTGCAATAATACTAAAAAAGAAATCAAAGGTAGAAGTATATGGTCCTTTATGCATGTGGAAGACTAAGAGAACTCTAAATACAATAGAAAAACTTTCCAAGAGAAAAAAACTATGGAAATTGATAGCTGATTTGGGAATAGTATTTTCATTCGGATTGATTTCCACTATCTTTCTACTTTACGATAGAAAAGAAAAATCTAAGAGAATAATATTATATTATTTAGTTTTCGCATTATCGACTCTAGGATTAGTAGTTATTCCTGGAGGAGCAATGGACATAACAATCACAAGCATAGTTACACTTATAGCAGGATTAGGAGGTTTTGCTCTATTAGCACTACTTCAACAATCAATTACAATAATAACAAGTTTACTGGTAGGAGAATCAGCAATGCCTGGAGTAGCTCCAGTAATACCTGGAATGAAAGTTCCTGGAATTCCTCTTTATGTTCCTTTATATGCAATTATTGGGCTGGTAATACTCTTAATTGTTCATGAATGGGGACATGCAGTAGTATCAAGAGTAGAAAACATAGCAGTCAAATCAGTTGGTTTATTAACTCTTGGAATAATTCCAATAGGAGCCTTCACGGAACCTGATGAAAAAGAATTAGAGAAAACCACACGTAGAAAAAGAAGTAGAGTATATTCGGTTGGTTCAATGACAAACTTAATTACAGCATTTGCAATAGGAGCAGTTATACTTCTACCTCTACAATTATTCGTAGCTCCAGGACTACATCAACAAGAAATGGAAAATATAAAATACTGGGAAGTTACAGAAGTGTCAGAAACATCTTCTTTCTACGGAAGAATAGAACCTGGAACGAAAATATATAACATAGAAGAGTTGCACGAAGTAAGAGCACCTGAAACGGAAGTTACGTTAGAAACAGATGCAGGAGAAATAGATGGAAAAACGGATGTTTATGGAAGTCTCGGAATAACAATAAGACAAGAAGAAAGAGGAATACTTGGAGCTAGTTACTGGATTCAAAACTACATTATAGGAATATTTACATGGATAGTGCTATTGAACTTCCTGATAGGAGTTATAAACTATCTTCCATTCGCTATATTCGACGGGGCAAGAATAACGGAAGATATAGCTAGTTTTTATGGTGAAAAAGCAGGTTTAGATTCAAAGAAGACAGGAAAATTCATATCATTAGCATTAACTGTATTAGTATCAATACTATTAGTAATAAACGTACTACCATATTTCTTTTGAATAAATCTAAAATAAAAATAAAAAAATAGAGACGAACGGGAAAAACCAGGATCAAAAATAACCCGGTTCCCTAATTCAATCTCCCAAATTGCTCTTAGCAATTACTTTAGGTAATCTATACCTAGTTCTCCTTCTTTAACCATTCTCTTCTCTGAAGAAGATTGCATGGATTCGCCCATTGGACCTCTTATATTTGGAGATCTTACACCTGTCATTATGGAGATTACTTCAATTTTACCTTCATATTCAGGTGTTACTCTAGCTCCCCAGATTACTGTTGCACTGGGATCTACAGCTTCAGTTACTTTTTCTCCAATTTCATTTGCTTCTCCAAGCGTCATATCTGGTCCACCGGTTATGTGAATCAAGCAACCTTGTGCTCCTGCGTAATCAACATCCAAAAGACTGTTCTTTAGGGTGTCTTCCACAGCTTCTTCTATTCTGCTATGTCCTTTTGCTTCTCCTACAGATATTACTGACACTCCAGCCTCTTGCATTATTGCTCTAACGTCAGCGTAGTCTAAGTTTATTAGAGATGGTGTTGTTATTGTTTCAGTTATTCCTTTAACTGCTCTAGCTATTACTTCGTCTGCTACTGAGAATGCTTGCTCCATTGGTAAGTTTGGAACTAATTCTACTAATCTGTTGTTATCAATTACAATAACTGTGTCTGCTGCACTTCTTAGTCTTTCAATTCCTTTGTCTGCTTTCTCAAGCCTTGCTTTTTCTAGTTTAAATGGATAAGTTACCATTGCTATTACTATAGCTCCTTGTTCTTTTGCAACATCTGCTACTATTGGAGCGGCTCCTGTACCTGTTCCTCCACCCATTCCGGCTGTTAAGAACAGCATATCTACTCCTTCCATAGCGTCGGATAATGTTCCTCTAGATACTTCAGCAGCTTTAGCTCCTACTTGAGGTTCTCCACCTGCTCCTAGTCCTCTAGTAACACTTTGTCCTACAAGTATTTTTTTAACAGAATCGTGTATTAGTCCAAGATGCTGTTTATCAGTATTTATAGCTATCATTTCTGCTCCATCTATCCCTATTCTGGCTAGTCGGTTAACAGTATTATTTCCTGCTCCTCCTGCTCCAATCACTTGTATACTCGGCCCTTCGATCAATTTGGCCTCTTGTTCGGTCTTTTCTTCTTTAGCTTCATCTGCTCTATTTATCATTGATTCCACTATAACGTCACCTCACATTAATTTAGGGTAAAACTACTTTTTATTACTTATGTATAAACTTCAAAGAAATAAGTCGAATAACCATCAAAAAAGGAAATAATTCAGATATACGGAAAAAAAGAAGTCCTCAAAAGACCCAAAACACATGTAAAATAATTACAATTTCATCTCTTGATCAATTGAAAAAGAAAGGATTTTATTAAACTAAAATGAAAAAATAATACGGTGAACTGGAGCCGGGAGGCTAGGGGTCTCTTAAAATCTCAAATCCCCGATATGGAGAGGCGAGTTCCAGAGGCAGTTGAAAACAATAAACGCGGCAGTCCAGGATCCGTTGCAGACTCTCTGTCTTTTAGGACTCCATTCATATGGAACCGAGTCAGGCCCTGACGGGAGCAGCTCTAACATATGATTGGGGTGTCTAAGAGGTCGCAGAGACGAGACGTATTCTGGGTAGCTGACCACGTTGAGTTTTCAACGAACTCTGGGCACGTTCACCACTCAAAAAACGTGTAAAAATGAATATTAAATGGAAACATGTCTGGAAAATAATAGCAATAATAGTAATAGCTGAAATCGCTTTCTTTGGAGGCATAGTATTTCAAGAATTAAGAACAGACACTATAAAAGAAACAGAATACATCATCGAAGAAAAAATAATAAGAGAACCTTACGATTACGAAGAAATAATAGGAATAAGTGGACAAAAATCAAGTGTTAAAGGAATAGGAATACATCCAGACAATGAAACGGGAAAACTAATGAATTTCACAGTGGAAACAACTCTTGGAGAAGGAGATATACTGATAAAAACAAATGAAAACACCTATGATAACTCGTTTCAATCCTCAACTAGAGATGTAAAAAAAGCGGTGGAAGAAGAAACAGGATTAAAATTGAGTAAAACAGATATAAAAATAAGTACAACTCAAACAGGATCAATAAAAGGATCCAGCGGGTCATTATCTCTTGGAATAGCTCTTAAAGAAATAATAATGGGAGAAAATATAAATAGTAGAAAAAAAACAGCAACAGGAGTACTAAGATCAAAAGGATCAGTAGCACCAGTTTCACTGCTTGGAGAAAAAATAAACGTAGCTAAAGAAGAAGGAATGGAAGAAATAATAATTCCTATGAGTCAATGTGAAGAACATGAAAATCAAGAAGGAATAAAAGTAACTTGTGTTAGTAACTTGAAAGAAGCATTCGAAGTAATGAAGAGATAAAAAGAACTAAAAAAATAATTAAATGACTAAAAGCGGGGGTCGCATAGTGGTAGTGCGCTGGTTTGCTAAACCAGTGACCTTACGGTCACCCGGGTTCGAATCCCGGTCCCCGCGTTTCTACCAATAAAACGAATTTAGAAAAGCTAGAATCTTCTCAATATATCTCTAAGCTTATCTTGTTTCTTTTCATCAACTTTAATTTTATTAATAGTCCCTCTTACAAACTTCTTTTTCTCTTCTCCTTTAATACCTATAATCCCCATAGTTTCTTCTATCTCTTTAACTTTCTTTTTAGCAGGAGCATCGGAAAGTATTATACTTTCAACCTGACTATGAAGATTATTTTTAACTGTTCTATCAAGATTTTCAACCATTTTTTGAGCTTTTTTACCTTTCTTACTCATTTTCTGAATCCCTTTATTTTTCTTTTTCTTACGATTCATATAAATCACCAAATACAATAAAATACCAAGAATATTTAAACTTAATCGATTAGAAAATAATTAAAATATGGATTAAGCAGAGGGATTAGATGGGAGTAGGAATAGGAGATATAATACCTAAAGAAGAAAGAGAAATAGAGAATCTTAAAGGAAGAAAAATAGCCATAGACGCCTATAATACACTATACCAATTCTTATCAACAATAAGACAAAGAGATGGAACTCCATTGAAGGACTCAAAAGGAAGAACAACAAGCCACCTTACTGGATTATTGTACAGAACAAGTAAACTAATAGAAAATGATATAAAACCCATCTACGTATTTGATGGAAAACCACCCGAACTTAAGAGAAAGGAGATAGATGGAAGAAATAAAAGAAGACAAAAAGCCAAAGAAAAATACGAAGAAGCGTTAAAAAAAGGAAGAGAAAAAGAAGCGAGAAAACACGCTCAAAGATCCGTGAAATTGGAAAGAGAAATGGTGGAAAACTCTAAAAATCTTTTAAAAGCAATGAACATTCCTATAATACAATCTCCAGGGGAAGGAGAAGCACAAGCAGCACATATATGTAAAAAAGGAGATGTATGGGCATCAAGCAGCCAAGATTACGATTCTTTACTGTATGGAGCACCAAAGTTAATAAGAAACCTTACAATAACGGGAAAAAGAAAGGTTCCAAACAAAAATAAATACGTGGAAATAAAAATACAAGAAATAGAGCTAAAAAAAGCTCTGAAAAAGATAGATATAAATCAAGATCAATTAATAGAGATAGGTATATTAATCGGAACAGATTACAACGAAGGAATAAAAGGAATAGGGCCAAAAACAGCTTTAAAAGAAGTTAAAAAAGGAAAAAAAGCGGAAGAAGTGTATAAGGAAAATGAAAAAGAACCAGAAGTAAACATAGATGAAATAAGAAAGATATTCAAAGAACCAAAAGTAACTGATGACTACGAAATAAAATGGGGAAGACCAAATAAGGAAGAAATGAAGAAGATATTAATTGAAGAACATGATTTTTCGAGGAAAAGAGTGGAAAAAGTAATAGATAAGATAGAAAAGAAAATGAGTGAAGAAACAACTCAAACACATTTAGGGAACTTTTGAAAAGGTGAAAAAATGGTTAAAATATTTGAAGAAGTAAAAAAAGATGAAATAATAAAAAAAGAAAGAACTTTAAACGAAATAAAAGAAGCATTTGAAAAAGATCAGCCGAGAAAATTAAGAGAAATAAGTAACCGAGCAACAGAGAAAGCAATGATAACAAAAGAAGAAGGATTAATCGATATATCTCTAATTTCATATGGCTTATCAAAGATAATCAGAAAACCTCACTACAGAGAAGATCCTGAATGG
>Ga0207421_10006796_pt1 | contig 12382 bp, 8 predicted proteins | sample SodLakKL_010_SED_4_FD_187542 | JGI IMG/M metagenome (GOLD analysis project Ga0207421, IMG submission 187542) | Alkaline sediment microbial communities from Lake Tanatar, Kulunda Steppe, Russia - 8KL_010_SED (SPAdes) (version 2) | ecosystem: Environmental > Aquatic > Non-marine Saline and... | reverse complement strand
GGCACCGAAGGTTTCCGCATGCTTTCTGTACCAACAGAGGCCACCTACTCTGATTTCCTTGATCCCATCTGGACGCAGGGCGCCGATGAGGGAGCCAATATCAGCAACGGCGAGCCGAACGTGCTTTTATGGAACAATGATTCAGATGACGGGTACAGTGAAAACTGGGCCGGAATCAACAACCTGACCAAAATTATTCCAGCTGGCACCGGGTTCCTTGTTTATGTCTATAAGGATGATGAGACCGGTGAGGACGGAGAGTTTCCGAAAACTCTTTCCGTCAGCGGACAGGAAAACGAGCCCGGTTTTCCAGCAGACATGAACAGTAAGAGTGACGGATTCACTCTGTTGGGGAATCCGTTCGCCGAATCCTTGAGCTTTGAAGATCTTGAAAGAGACAATCTGACGGATGTCATCTACATATGGGATGTGAATGATGAGGAAGGCGATGTTGGAAACGGTACACAACCTGATGCCGGAGCCGGAAGCTGGAAATCGTATTCGGTGAGTGCCGGTGCCGGTGATATTACTGACGGAATCATCGCTCCTTTCCAGGCTTTCTTTGTGCAAAATGACAACAGCACAGAGGCTTCGGTTACGTTTAATGAAGAAGCCAAGGATGCTGACGGAGAGTTTCTTGGCAAAGAGGCTCCGGCAAGCCTGGTCCGGCTGCAACTTTCCGGACAGGGCATGAACAATGCAACATGGGTGAGCTTCAATGATTCCGGCTCTATGGAGCAGGTCAGAGGCGATGCCCACCAGCTTCAGCCGCTGTCGTCAAACTATGCACTGCTGTCCGGAAAGAAAAGTGACGGACTGTTCGACATCAGCGTTCTGCCGCAACCCGGAGAGGACTTCGAATTCCCGCTCAGCGTCGACGCCACCATCGGCGGCACCTACACGCTCAGTGTGACCGATTTCGAGTATACCGGCTCCGAGTCGCTCTTCCTGGTGGACCGTCTGAAAAACAAATCGATGCCACTGGACGGCGACCTGTCCTATGAGTTTGAGCTCGACAACCCGGCTCAGAAAAAGGCCGTTGCCAATCCGCTTGCAATGATCAATCCTGGGCCGGCTAAGGCAATTGCTGATGAAAACGAACCCCGTTTTGTGATCTCGGCGGGTGAAACTGTGGATGCGGATGCGGGAGCGGATCTGCCATCAGAACTGGCTCTGAAACAAAACTATCCCAACCCGTTCAACCCGACAACCAAGATCTCCTACGACGTACCCGAGCAGCAGCATGTGCGCCTGACCGTCTATGACATGCTCGGCCGTCAGGTATCGGTTCTGGTTGATGAAAACCAGTCCCCGGGCAGCCATGATGTGTCCTGGGATGCCTCGCAGCTTTCGAGCGGCGTGTATATCTATCGCCTCGAGGCCGGCGGACAAACACTGACCCGAAAAATGACGCTGGTCAAATAGTCCGGACCGGTAATCCGAAAATCACAGATTTTTTCATTCAAAACGACCAAAGCCATGAAAAAGCAAAATGACCAGCCCGCCGGGGCAAAAAAAACCTGGAAACGTCCCGAGCTGATCGAAGAGGACCTCCACCAAACACAAAACCAGCCGACGCCCCCCATGCTGCCGGGAGCGCCCGATCAGGCTTCGTGATGTGACCGCAGCAAAACGATCGTAACAAACACAAAAGCAGGTTTGGAAATGGCTTATGCCTGACCGAACCTGCTTTTTTTCTTCACGCCATAGCCGTAGATTCGGGGTATTTGTTACCGTAATCAGCAGTTGCCACCGCAATCAACAGGAATCGCCATTGTCGCTTTTCGGAGAAATATCCGGCTACTTCCGAATTTTCAGAAAATACCTGGGTCGCAGGCTCTATATCGTATTTTTCCTGACACTGCTGGCGGTGCTGACCGAAGCGTTCGGCATCGCCCTGCTGCTCCCGCTGCTGGAAATGCTGGAAGCAGGCGGCAGCGCGGGTCCGGCCGGCTCCAGCGACTCCACTGGCGCAGCGGACGCCACCGATCCCGCTGACGCCACCGATCCCGCCGATCCGTCCCGCATCTCCCTGATGCTGGGCTACATTCTCGAACGGCTCGGCATCCATGAATCGATGACCGGCATCCTGGTATTCATCGCGGCGCTGTTCGTGGTCAAAGGCGGCATCCGGTTCGGAGAGGGGGCCTACAAGGCGGTGCTGTCGACAAGCCTGCTGCGGGAAATCACCGCCGGACTCTTCGGCCGCTACAGCAGCATGGATTACCGCTACTACACCCGCCACAACACCGGGCATTTTGTCAATGTGATCTCGGTCCAGGTGAACAGGCTGCTCCACGCCTTCGAAGCCTACAAGAAATTCCTCTCCGAGATCATCATCGCGCTGCTCTATCTCGCATTCGCCTTTGCGATATCCTGGAAATTCGCGCTCATGGCCACGGTGGCGGGAGTGCTGGTACTTTTCCTGTTCCGCCGCCTCAACAACTACGTCAAATCCCTGTCCCGGCACACATCCGAAGAATACTCCGTGATGCACGGACTGCTGGTGCAGACCTTGCAGGCCTTTCCCTACATTGCCGCCACCGCGCAATTCCGGCGCTTCGGGAAAAAGGTGATGAACAGCATCGTCCGGCTGACCGGATACTACCGCAGCCAGCAAATAGCGCATGCCTTCACCCGCTCGCTGCGCGAACCGCTCTCCGTCGTCCTGATCCTCGGCATCGTCATCGTACAGCTGACCATATTCGATGCGCGCATCGCCCCGATCCTCGTTTCGCTGATCCTCATTCATCGCACCATGAGTTACGTCATCGCCATTCAGACCAGCTGGCAGCAGACCATGAGCATGATCGGCGGAGTCGAGATGGTGGAGACTGAATTCGAGCGCATCGCCGGCAACCAGGAGCGGCGGGGCACCACAAAACTGGCCCCGTTCAGCGAGCGCATCATCTTTGAGGACGTCAGTGTCACCTATCCCGGGCGCACCACCCCCGCTGTATCGGAACTGACCCTGGACATCCCGGCCCGGCAGACTATTGCGCTGTTCGGACCGTCAGGATCCGGCAAAACGACCGTCATCCACCTGCTCACACTGCTGCTGCAGCCAGACCGGGGGACCATCCGCATCGACGGAGTGCCGCATGACCGCATCGACCCGCTGTCGTGGCGGGCGCAGATCGGGCTGGTTCCGCAGGACACTTTCATATTTGACGATACCATAGCCAATAACATCAGTCTCGGGCTGGGGCGGGATGGTGCCGGCGGTGCTGAAGGTAAGGATGGATGGGGCCGGGATGATACGGCCGGTGAGAAGGGTGCTGATCAGAAGGGTTCCAGGGATAAGAGTACCGGCGGATGGGGCCGGAGAAGGGATGATGCCGGCGGCAAGGCGGATGATTCTTCCGGCGACCGGCCGGATGGACTTTCCCGGGAGCGACAGAATGACGAAGACGAGATCAGGCGGAGGATTATCGCGGCGGCGGAACGCGCTGATGCGATGTCGTTCATCCGGGAACTGCCGGACGGGCTGGATACGCTTGTCGGCGACCGGGGCGCGCGGCTGTCGGGCGGACAAAAGCAGCGGCTGGCCATTGCGCGGGAACTGTTCAAGGAGCCGTCCGTGCTGATACTGGATGAGGCCACCAGCGCGCTGGATTCCGAGTCAGAGCAGGCCATCCGGCGAAGCATCGACCGGCTTCACGGCGAGATCACCATGGTCATCATTGCCCACCGGATGTCGACGATCCGCAGCGCGGACCGAATTGTGATGCTTGAAGACGGCCGGATGACGGGGCAGGGGAGCTGGGAGGAGCTGTACGACAATCCGGAATTCCGCAGGCGCGTTGAGCAGCAGCAGGCCTGACGGGCGGGGAACTTATGAGTCGATAACCCTGATGAGATCCTTCTCCTTCAGCCTGATCAGAAAAGCCGTCACATCCCTGCGGCACTCTTCGGGGGAGACGTCAAATTCGGCGACCAGCGAGTCACACACCTCCTGCACGGTGACGGGTTCATCCAGACGCTCCCAGATCGCCGATGCGATGTCGTTCATTCCGTAATATTTTCCGTGCGCGGTGTCGAACATCACCAGTTCGTCGGCTACAGGAGAGGAGAGGGCCGTGTCGGTTCTCTGGATGCGGGTGTCAGGATTCATGTTCTGCCGGATTATCATTCAAATTTAACGCATCTTCAAATTGATCGTATCCAAGATACAATTTTTTGCTGTTAATTTCGGATATTGGAATCCCGAATCAGTTGACGATACCGATCATATGACATCCGAAAGACCAACGCAAAGGAAAGAAAGCTCCGTGGGCGGATCCCGTTCGGAAACAGGACCATCCGGCCATCAGAAAGCCGGCCACCCGGAAGACGACCATCCGGACACCGGGGCAGTCGGTCGTCCGCGTGCCGAAACATCCGGCTATTACCGGACCGAATCAGCCGACCATCCGAGCGTCGGAGCAACCGACCATCGGCACATCGATCCGAATATCGACCCGCATACCGACCCGCTTATCGATCTGATGCTCAATTGCCTGCATCAGGACTCCGCCCGCTTCCCCCGCGAGCAGCTCGACGCGCTTTCGGAAGACTCCCGGAAACGGCTGTTTGAACTGGCCGCCGAGCACCGCGTGGTGCCGCTGATGTATGACCGGCTGACCAAAGCCGGGGTGGAGTGGGATACATCCATGTTCCACGCATATGCCTCCGCGGTGGCCCGCAACAACCTTCGCTATTTCGGCGAGCTCCGGACGCTGCTCGGGCACCTCGGCAGCAGGGACATCCCGGTGATTGCACTCAAGGGCATTCACCTGTCCGAAGAGGTCTACGAGAACCCCGGACTGCGCGAAATGAACGACATCGACATCATGGTGCGCACGGAGCATCTCAAAGAGACCTGGGAGATACTTACGGGGATGGGTTATCAGTCGGATACGGGAATCCATTATGAAGCGGCTGGCAATTATCAGGTCCCAACCATAATCCGGCGCAGCCATCATCTGCCGCCGCTGCTCAAGGAAGACGTCGCCGCCATTGAAATCCACTGGAACATCACCCGCCCGGGGAAGCCGTACCACATCGAACCCTGGCCTCTCTGGCAGCAAGCCCGCCGCATGACCATTGCCGGACAGGAGGCCATGGTGCTCAGTCCGGAAGACCTGTTGCTGCACCTCTGCGTGCACACCTCGTATCAGCACATTTTTTCCTTCGGGATGCGTCCGTTTTGTGACATTGCCGAAACCGTGCGCCGGTTCGACGACCGGCTGGACTTGGATGTCGTCATCCGCCGGGCGGAGGAGCGGAACTGGAATCGCGGCGTATTTCTGGCACTGGAGCTTTCGCGGGATTTCACAGGCGCCGCCATACCCGATGAGGTACTCAACCGGCTTCGTCCGGACGGATACCATCCCGAAATGGCCGCCACCGCCAGAGCTCAAATCCTCACCAAAAAAGAAGAATCTGCTGCAATTTCACCCTCCATGGTGCAGTTTGCCGCACAGAAAGGCGCGCTGACCAAAATTCGTACCGCCTGGCAGCGCATTTTCCTTCCGGAGGATGTGATGGTCACCAAATATCCGATCCGGCCGGGGTCGCCCAGGCGATATCTCTACTACGCTGTGCGGTTGTGGCAGCTGCTCACCTATCATACCGGACGGATGATCCGGATGTCCCGGGGCGATGCGAACCTGTCCGGCATCGTGCGGCGCAAACAGAGCCTGAGCCGCTGGATGCATGGGGAGTGAACCGATAGCAGATGAACCGGTGCAGATGACCCGGCATGAATCCGGCATGGATCTGAATGATCCGGAAGCAGCATCCCGCCAATCACATCGCCAGACGCGCCTTTGTTATTTACGCAAAAATTACAATCTTTTATAAATCGTATGTTCATCTCTGCGATAAATTACAGGGGTTAATTATTATCAATTATTAGTAAGAGGTTCTGCTTTATGTCCGTCCATGCCGTCGCCCGGCCATCCCGGGTAAACTGTGTTTCGTTACTGATTCTCACTTTCCTCATCGCTCTGACATACGTACTGGCCGGCGCCGCGCACCTGCAGGGCCAGACACCGGACAATCCGAAACATGAATTCCGCAGCGCCTGGATAACCACCGCATGGGCAATTGACTGGCCGACCGGCTCCACGCCATCCGCCCAGCAGCAAAGCATGATCGAAATCCTGGATCAGCTTAAGGATCAGAACATGAACGCCGTTGTCTTCCAGGCATCGCCGCGGGGTGATGCCTATTACGACAGCGACCGGCTGCCCTGGGCCGCCAACCTCTCCGGCACTCCCGGACAGGACCCCGGCTGGGATCCCCTTCAGTTCGTTATTGACGAATCCCGGAAACGCGGACTTGAAGTACACGTATGGTTCAATGTCTACACAACAGCATACAACTCGGCATCCGACAGCGACGGACAGCACGGCATTCCGAATGTGCGCTATGCCAATCCCGGCTGGATGGAGGACGGAGTCTGGATGAATCCGGGCTTTCCGGAGGCGCGCGAGTGGCAGATAGCCAATGTGGCGGAGCTGGTCGAGCGCTACGATATCGACGCCATCCACTTCGACCGCATCAGGTATTCATCCGGCGGATATGACCGTGACGCCTCGCTTAAGGAGGATCACAATCCCGACGGCATATCCGGATTGGACAACTGGCGCCGCCACAATGTGAACGAGTTTGTCCGGCTGGTCCATGAAAACATCCGGCCCATCCGTCCGGATATCAAAATCGGGGCCACACCGCTCGGCCACTACGATACCGGCAGTACCGATGGCTGGGGTGCGCAGTTTTCATACAGCGATGCGTTTCAGGACTCCCGGCTCTGGGCTGAAGAAGGATATGTCGACTACATTGCGCCTCAGATCTACTGGACGCTTGGAACCGAGGATCCGCCCCGGTTTGCATTCATCGCCAATGAGTGGGTGGAGAGCCGCAGGAACAAACGGCATCTCTACATCGGCATCGGGCCGTACAAAGACGGGACCTCAAATCAAGTGAATATCAAAGCGGAACTGCCGGAACAGATCGGTGCGGTTCGGGATGCCGGGGCCGAAGGAAAGCTTTTTTATAGCAATAGTGATATCGCATCGGAAACATTCGGCGGGCGGTTCGATCATCCGGCACTGGTGCCGCCGATGCCCTGGCTGGACACTACCCAGCCGGCGGCGGTCCGGAATCCGGAATGTCAGATTGACGGGGATAAGATCACGCTGACCTGGGATGCGCCTGATACCGGGGGTGGAGATGCCGAAGCGATCCGCTATGTGGTGTACCGGAACGATGATCCCGATAATCCCGGCGATCCGTCGGCGACGGAGGACCCCGGCAATATCGTGGCGGTCACCGGGGAGTTGAGCGTGGTCGATGACGCTCCGGATGGATACGGAAGCGAATCGGGGGCGGAGACGGCCTGGTTTGTAACCGCTCTGAGCCGGAATAACGTGGAGGGTCCGGCCGAAGTCATCATTCCGGGTGATGCGGATACCGATCCCGATCCCGATGCGGCCAAAATCGAGGAGATCCCATACTTCGAAGACTTTTCCGAAGCCGGTGTTCCTGATCTGCCTGAGGGATGGCAAAACATTGGAGATGTCGCTACGTATGATGGCCCGACTGCCATTGGCGGAACAACCCTTGAATTTCCGACGGGAATAGCCGGTGACGACTTCAGAATTGCAGTCACTCCTGAAATAGCCGATGGAATAGATATTTCATCACTGACGGTAACGTTCAATTCATTTGCCACAAGTACCCTCGGCGATGAAAGAATCGAGGTCGGCTTTATGACGGATCCTTCCGATCCCGGATCTTTTACATTGGTCGAAACCGTATCATTACCCGATGAACAGGTTGTTGACGAACCAACGATAAATCTTGACAATCATACGGAAGATGACGGCAGATATCTGGCTTTCAAAGCCGGGTCCCCGTCAGATTTTAATCGCTTTTTCATAGGTTATGTAGAAATTGATTTCGATCCCGATAAAGAAGCAGTTTTGACCCGGGAAATTTCCGGCCAGGCCGGATGGCGGATGCTTTCCTTGCCGGTTAGTGGGGTGACTGTTTCCGATCTCGCCGGGCAGAACCAGATCCAGGGCATCTCCGGTGCCAATGATTTCTATTCGGAACATTCCGAAATCGAATTCGAGACCGAAGTTGAACCCAACTTCTTATTCAAAGGCAGCAGCGACTGGGATGCCCCGGCGGATTTTGACACCGAAATTGCATCAGGACAGGGCTTCATCTGGTATTTCTGGGATGAGGATGACGCACCCAGTGCTGACTTGCCTTTTGATCTGTCTGTCAACGGTGTTGCCCCCTCCGCGGATGTCACCGTGGAAGGCCTGCACAGCGGCTTTAACCTGGTCGGCAACCCTTTTGCAGAGGATCTGGATGTCAGTGGGCTGACTGGCTGGGGAAATGAAGACCTTTCCAGCGGCATTGCCCAGGTTTGGGACAACTCCGGTACGGATGTTGCCGGTGAGGGACACTCCGGTACCTGGAGACTTATTGGCGATGGCGGTGCTGACGGATCCGAAATCGCTGACTGGCAGGGATTCATGATCGAAAATAATGGAGAGCCCGCCGCAAACTCACTTACCATCCCGGTGGCAGCATCCGGAGGGTCAGGCGCCGACTTTTACAAATCAGCTCCCGCGGAAGAACATCGCCTATCTCTCAATTTGCATTGCAAAAGCTCCGATGGACAGCTGCAGACTTCCGATGGTGCCGTTCATATGTTATTCCGGGATGATGCATCGCATGACTGGGATCGTTTCGATGCGACAAAACTTACACCGCTCTCCGGTCATTTTGCCACACTCGCTTTTGTTGGTGAACGCAGTGGTGACCAGGTACTGAAAGCCCAGGAATCGCGTCCGATGGATTTCGAGGGTGAGCTCGAACTTCCGTTAGCCTTCCACACCCGCAACATGGGCGGCGAGTTTACCATCAGCTGGGACGGACTCTCTGAACTGCCTGAGGCCTGGGAGGTGACCCTGGTCGACAATGTTCTTGAGCAATCGGTGAACATGCGGGATGCGTCAGAGCACATTTTCTCGCACAATGAAAATCAGAAAGCAGTCAAGGCAGCCGATATTACCCCGGACATCCGCCCGATGACGGCTCAGGATGCCGGAGATGCCTCCGATGGGGAAGGCGAGCGCTTTACGGTGATCATCAGCAGCGATCCGGTCTCAGCCGAAACGCCGGCCGACAAGCCCGGGGAACTGGCGCTCGATCAGAATTATCCCAATCCGTTCAATCCGTCCACGGTGATTTCCTATGAGGTGCCCGAGCAGCAGCATGTGCGTTTGGCGGTCTACGATGTGACCGGCCGGAAAATTTCTCTGTTGGTGGACCAGGTCCGCTCGCCCGGTACCTATGAAGTCACCTGGGATACCGGACAGCTGGCCAGCGGTGTGTATATGTACCGTCTGGAAGCAGGAGGGGAGATCCTGACACGTCAAATGACACTTTTGAAGTGACCGGCGGTAGTGGCTTTCAGATATCCCGGAATTTTCAAATCCTGAATGGCAGAGTTATGATGAAGAATAAAGATAATCCGGCAGAGGAGAAAAAACATGGAAACGTCCCGAGCTGATTGAGGAAGAGCTCCGGCAAACAGAAGGTGAACTGGATCCTCCCATGCTGCCCGGAGCACCAGAAAGGGCATCGTGACGTTTCAGCTGCCAAACCGGGAAACTGTGACATAATCATCCAGATTGCCGCCGCCCAGCAGGACCTGCCCGTCCACCACCAGCCAGGCATGAGGAGGCTTGTCGCTTTTTAATCCGGATTTCGGTACTCCAAGAAACAGCTCATTGGGGATGTTCCTTCTGTTCAGCATGATCCGGGCCGCCGAGGCCTGAACCAGGCATTTGCTCTCCCACGGAACCCTGCGGCTGACGGCGATGACCGAGCGGGCGATGAGAAGCGGCTCTGAGGGGGCATCCGCGCTGGTGAAATTGGAGGAATCACCGGCTTCATAAGATGGAGCGTCGGAGGACTCCGCTGGAGAGCCGGCAGTTAGTGCGTGTGTATCGTAAGGAGCCCGGGCAGAACCGGATGAGCTTGAGGGTATGCCGGTGGAACCGTATAGAGTACTGGGGGATGCTGAGGGTTTGGTGGCGGATTCCTGCTGAGTTCCGGACGGATCCGAAGGCTCGCCGACCAGTTTCTTGAGTACCTTGAATGAGCAAAACCTGATCACAAACCGGGTCAGTCCCGCCATCAGAAACGCCTCGGCCAGTATCTTTTTTTCTCCGGCCGGTTTCCGGATGAAGCGGCCAAGAACCCCGGACCGGAGAGGCCGCGCGCATACGGGCTTTGATGCGCCTTCCGGGCTTTTATCCGTATGATGACCGGCAGCTGCTTTGCCGGCGTCAGTATCAGGCATAATGACGGGTATCTGGAAATCAGGTATCAGAAAAACAGGTAGCCGACAGGTGCATCGATGGTTTTATTTCAAGGATTTTGCTTCAGCGTGCACGTAACAGGCATTACCGTCGGAATAATACAAAAATGCAGGTTTCGGAACCCGGGAAAAATGGTTCCGAAACCTGCACGACAGGTCACAGTCACTGATGATCAGTGACTGCAATTAGAAATCAGGAATTATGAAGACGCAGAAATATATTCAGGATGACTGCTCCGGTGCACCCGGCAGCTCGGGGGGAGGCACCTGACCCTGCGTTTGCCGGAACTCCTGCTCGGTCAGCTCAGGCTGTTGCCACGGTTTTTTGGCATTCACGGATCGGTCAATTTTCTTATTCATGACTATTACATTTTGGGTTTGAAAATCTTTGTTTATCGGGAGACCGGGAGGACTTATTTGACCAGCGTCATCTTGCGGGTCAGGGTTTGTCCGCCCGCCTCCAGTCGATATATGTATACGCCGCTCGAAAGTTGTGAGGCATCCCAGGACACATCATGGCTGCCCGGGGACTGGGTTTCATCAATCAGAACCGACACCCGCCGGCCCAGCATGTCGTAGACGGTCAGGCGCACATGCTGATCTTCGGGCACATCATATGATATCTTCGTGGTGGGATTGAACGGGTTCGGATAGTTTTGCGCAAGGGCCAGTTCTGCTGGAAGCTCCGCTTCCGATCCGGAATCTGCATCGACGGTTTCACCCGCTACAATTACAAACCGGGGTTGGTTTTCATCAGCAATTGCCCTGGAAGGGCCCTGGCTGATCATTTCAAGTGGATTGGCAACGGCCTTTTTCTGTGCCGGGCTGTCGAGCTCAAACTCATAAGAAAGATCACCGTCCAGAGGTACAGATACGTTTTTGACACGATCTTCGAGCAGCAGAGATTCAGATCCCTCATAATCGAAATCGGTAACACTGAGTGTATAGATTCCGCCGATGGTCGCGTCCACACTTAGCGGGAACTCGAAGTCTTCACCGGGTTGCGGCAGGACACTGATATCAAACAGGCCGTCGCCTTTCTTTCCGGCCAGCAGGGCAAAATGTGATGACAGCGGCTGAAGCTGGTGGGCATCTCCCCGGGCCTGCTCAAAGGAACCGTGATCACGGAAACTAAGCCAGGTGGCATTACGCATGCCCTGTCCGCTCAGCTCCAGGCGGACAACCTGTCCCGGAGCCTGTTTACCCAGAAAGCTGCCACCCTGAGTACGTGCACCGGCATTGAAAGTAACACTTGCCTCGCCACCCTCATCATTCTGGACAAAAAAGCCCTGAAAAGGGGTGAGGATTCCATCTTCCAGGTCGCCGGTGCCTGCTTCTTCTGAAAAGCTTTGCCAGCTGCCCGAGCCAGGGTTTTCCTCTCCGGGATTATCCGTTCCGCCATCGTCATTCGGATCCCATACGTAAACCACATCGCTCAGATTGGTTTTCTCAAGTTCTGTGAAGTCGACCGGTACGGCAAAGGGATTGCCCAGAAGAGACCAGCCGTCCTCATTTTCATTGACAGCAACCCCGGTACCAACGGGAAACCCGGATCCTGAGACGCTCAATGTTTTCGGGAAGCCGCTTGTACTGCCATCATCAAATGGGTCGTCGTCATCATAGACATAAACCAGAAATCCCGTTCCACCGGTCACGTTTTCGGTCAGATCAGCTGCCTGCCAGTTGGAAGCGTCATTGTCATCGTTTGAACTATCCCAGGTGAACACGTTGGGTTCGTCGGATTCTTCATTTGAGTCTCCGCCTTCTGCTCCCTGGGTCCACACAGGGGCGAGCAGTTCCTGCAGGGTAATAGCTGTGGGAGCTGAAAGCATCCGGAACCCTTCATTTCCGATAAGTTCCTTTTCCATAATTACAAGCTGCACCCCCTCATAAGCACCTTTGTACGGTATTTCAGCGTCACGTTCGGTGCCGTCGATGTCATTGGGGACAATGACATTGTCCTGATCGTCCAGGAGGGGACTGGCCGCC
>Ga0207421_10006795_pt1 | contig 12383 bp, 12 predicted proteins | sample SodLakKL_010_SED_4_FD_187542 | JGI IMG/M metagenome (GOLD analysis project Ga0207421, IMG submission 187542) | Alkaline sediment microbial communities from Lake Tanatar, Kulunda Steppe, Russia - 8KL_010_SED (SPAdes) (version 2) | ecosystem: Environmental > Aquatic > Non-marine Saline and... | reverse complement strand
CGTGCGCGGGGCGGGGTGGGGTGGTGGGGTTGGGGAGGTTGGGCCCCGGTTTCCGGGGGTGAGGTTCCCCAACCGTGCGCGGGGCGGGGCGGCGTGGGTGCCGGGCCGGGGGCGGGTGGGGCGCGCGGCCAACCGCGCCGGGCAGGGATCGCCCGGCCCCAGCCCCGGCCCCAGCCCCGGCCCCGGCCCCAGCCCCGGCCCCGGCCCCGGCCCCGGCCCCGGCCCCGGCCCCGGCCCCGGGGCCGGGGCGGTTGGCCGGACCTCGGTCGAGGGGGTAGCGTGTCGGCTTCGCGGCGGACCCGTGCCTCGGGCCGCCGCCCCCGCACGACCACGGGCTGTGGCGCAGTCAGGTAGCGCACTCGTCTGGGGGGCGAGGGGTCGCCGGTTCAAGTCCGGCCAGCCCGACCAGTGGTGCCCCGGGTGTCACGTGCACCCGGGGCACCGTCGCGTCGGCCTCTCGTCTACCGTGCGCGGCGCACAGCGGGAGCCACTGCCGGTCAGGACGGACACATGCGGGTCTTCGACATCGGGGCCAAGGACGAGCCCCAGCAGGCCAGCGACCGCATCCTCACGATCCCCAACGCCCTGTCGCTGGCGCGGCTGCTCGTCCTGCCCCTGATCTACCTCGACCTCGTCGACGGTCGGCTGGTGCGAGCCTTCGTGCTGCTCGTGGTCTTCGCCGCCACCGACTGGCTCGACGGCTACCTCGCCCGGCGGCTCGACCAGATCAGCCGGATCGGCACGCTGCTGGACCCGATCTCCGACCGGGCGCTGTTCCTGGTGGTCGGCTTCGGCTTCGTGCTGTCGGGCCTGTTGCCGCTGTGGGCGCTGCTGGTGATCCTGGCCCGGGATGTCGCGGTGCTGCTGGTGGGAGGGGTGCTGCTGCTGCGCGGTGCGAGCACCCCTGCCGTCACCAAGATCGGCAAGGCCGCGACCTTCGGCCTGATGTGGGCGTTCCCGACCTTCCTGCTGGCCGGCATCGTCGGGGACGGTGCAGCCGACCCCCAACCGCTGCTCCAGGCGCTCGGCTGGGTGTTCTACGGGGTCAGCACGGTGCTGTACTACGTGTCGGCGGGCCAGTACGCCGTCGAGGTGGCGCGCTCGTCCCGCTAAGGTCATCGGCAGCGGTACCGGTGACCCCGGGCCGTGCCCGAAGCGCCGAGCGAGCGGAGAGACGAGGTCGTGGCCGAAGACATCCCCAGCACGCTTCGCTACACCGAACAACACGAGTGGGTCCGCGACGACGGCGAGGTGATCGTCGTCGGGATCACCGCCTTCGCCCAGGACCAACTGGGTGACGTCGTCTACGTCGACCTGCCGACGCCAGGGGCCGCGGTCGAGGCGGGCCAGGCCTTCGGCGAGGTGGAGTCGACCAAGTCGGTGTCCGATCTGTACGCCCCGGTGGCCGGCGAGATCGTCGAGCGCAACGACGAGCTCGACGACCGCCCCGAGCTCGTCAACGCCGACCCCTACGGCGAGGGGTGGCTGGTCACGATGGCCCCGGCGGATCGCTCCGCGCTGGAGGGCCTGTTGGACGCCGCCGCCTACCGGCAGCTGACCGGGGGCTGAACCTCACGTTCCCCGCGCACGGGCTACCCGGTGTGGTCTACGCTTGGGGCCGCGGGGAGCGGGTCCGCACCTCGCCTGTCTCGACATCCACCCCACGTTGACCTCTGGTCGCCGTGAGGTGGCGGGAGCGCTCGCAGGTCAGGAGGCCGGATGTTCTGCAGCCAGTGCGGCCAGGAGGTACCCGAGGGGGCGAACTTCTGTCCCGCCTGCGGTGCCCCGATCGCGGCGTCGGCCGTGCCCGGCGGCACCGACGACACGACCTCGGCGCTGGAGGTCGGGGCCTTCGACCCCCGCCACGAGGTGGACGACATCCCTGAGCTCGAGCCGGGCACGGGGATGCTGGTCGTCGTCCGTGGGCCCAACGCCGGCTCGCGGTTCCTGCTCGACCGCGAGCGGACCAGCATCGGACGCCACCCGGAATCCGACATCTTCCTCGACGACGTGACGGTGTCCCGGCGGCACGCCATCGTCAGCCAGGTGGGCGCCGGGATGGTCGTCGAGGACAACGGCAGCCTGAACGGGACCTACGTCAACGGCGAACGCGTCGAACGGCGGGAGCTGGCCACCGGCGACGAACTGCAGATCGGGCGCTTCAAGGTGCTGTTCGTCGGTGATCCCAGCCTGACGCTCGAGGAGCTCTCGTGATCACCCACACGATCGGTGAGGTCCTCAACCAGCTGCGGGACGAGTTCGACGACATCACGATCTCCAAGATCCGCTTCCTGGAGTCGGAGGGGCTGATCAACCCCGACCGCACCGAGTCCGGGTACCGCAAGTTCACCCCCGGCGACATCGACCGGCTCCGCTACGTGCTGCGGGCCCAGCGGGACCGCTACCTGCCGCTCAAGGTGATCCGCGAGGAGCTCGACCGGCTCGATGCGGGGTTGAGCGTCCAGGGCCCCGCCCAGGGGCAGCTGCTGGTCGATGAAACGGCCACCGTGGCACCGGGCTCCTCCTCCGAGCCCGGGCAAGAGGCGGCCCCGGCCGTCGCGGCCGTCGCGCCCGGCGTGAGCCTGCCCTCCCACGAGGTGGCCGGTGACCAGCACCTCGACACCGAGCAGCTCGCCGCCACCGTGGACCTCGAGGTGGCCGACATCGCGGCCCTGGTGGAGCACGGTCTGCTCGGCGCACCGCCCTACGACACCGAGGCGGTCACCATCGCGACCCTCGCCGGTCAGCTGCTGGGTGGCGGCCTGGAGCCACGGCACCTGCGGATGTACCGCCAGTTCGTCGAGCGCGAGCTGTCGCTGGCCGAGCAGCTCATCACGCCGCTGCTGCGGCAGCGCAACCCCGACAGCCGCAACGCGGCGGCGGACCAGGCCGACCTGCTCGCCAGCGCGGGCGCCGCGCTGCACCGCGCCCTGCTGGTCCGGCGGCTGCGCGGTCTGCTGACGCCGTGACCTCGGGCAGGACCTGGGACCACCGGTCCACCTCGCCGTCCTTCGCTGCTGCCCTCGCCGTGGAGGCGCTGCGCCGTCGGTTCGCCGGCGTGGCCGCGGCTCTGGTCGTCGCGCTCCTGCTCGTCGGCGTCACCCCGGTTGCCGTCCCGGCGGCCGCGCTGGAGCCCGGCCCGACACCGACGATCGAGGGACCCCAGCCGGGCTGGCCCCGGCTGATCGGGGCCGAGGCGGCCGCCGTCCTGCTCCTCGACACCGCGACCGGGCAGGTCCTGGTCGCCACCAACGAGGACGAGCGGCGTCCGGTGGCCTCCACGATCAAGGTGCTGACCGCGCTGACGGTGCTGGAGCGGGTCGACCTCGATGACGAGGTGACCGTCGGGGAGGAGGTCGTCGGCGTCCCGGGCTCCGGGGTGGGGCTGGAGCCGGGGGACACCTGGACGGTGGAGGAGCTGGTCGACGCGTTGATCGCCCGGTCGGGCAACGAGGCCGCGGAGGCGCTGGCGGTCCACGTGGCCGGGTCCCGGTCGGCGTTCCTGGAGCTGATGGAGGAGGACGCCGCCGCCCTCGGGGTGCCGGGGCTCGAGCTCGTCAGCGTGTCCGGCCTGGACGACGACAACCTGCTGTCGGCGGACGACCTGGCGCGTCTGGCCGCTGCCGGCCTCGTGCACCCTGAGCTCGGCCCGGTGCTCGCCCGCGAGGTCGTGACGCTGCCGGGGCAGGGGGAGCTGCCGACCCGCAACGAGCTGCTGGCCCGCTATCCCGACGCCACCGGCGTCAAGACCGGGTTCACCTCGGCGGCCGGCTACTCGCTGATCGGCAGCGCCGAGCGACAGCAGCGTGAGCTCGTGGCCGTGGTGCTCGGTGCCGGGGAGGACCCTGCCCGGTTCGAGCTGGCGACCCGGCTGCTCGACCTCGGGTTCGACGGCTACGAGCCCCGGCTGCTCGACGCCGAGCTGCGGTTCGCCGTCGCGGGGGGCTCGGTCGCGCTCGAGGTCGAGGAGCACGAGGTGGTGGTCCCGACGGGGGAGTCGGCGTCGCTGTCGCTGCCGGTCGCCTCGCGCCCACCCGAGGGGGACGTGCAGGTCCCGATCCTGGTCGGGGAGCGTGAGGTCGGTCGGCTGCCGGCGGTCCTGGACCGCAGCCAAGCCCCCGCGCCGGTCGAGGCGGGGGCGGCGGACATCGGACGCGCCGCCGTGGACGGGGTGTACGCGGCACTGCGCGCACGGGCTGCGACCCAGGGGCTCGGGTAGCTAGCCTCGCAGGGCATGCGCCGGCACCACCTCGGCGCGTCATCCCACCCCAGGAGCACGCTGTGATCGAGATGGAGCTGGTCGGCGTCCGGGTGGAGCTTCCGGCCAACCAACCGATCGTCCTACTCAAGGAGCGCGACGGCTCGCGCTACCTACCGATCTGGATCGGGGCCGTGGAGGCGACGGCGATCGCCTTCGCGCTGCAGGGCGTGGAGACCCCCCGACCTCTGACCCACGACCTGTTCGTGGACGTGCTCACCGAGCTGGGCGTCGAGCTGGTCGCCGTGCACGTGACCCAGCTGCGCGACGGCACCTTCTACGCCGAGCTCAAGCTGCTGCGGGCCGGGGAGCCCCACACCGTCTCCGCGCGACCCTCCGATGCGATCGCCCTGGCGTCGCGGATGGGGGAGGTCCCGATCCTGTCGGCGGAGGAGGTCCTCGAGGAGGCCGGCCTGGAGATCGAGGACGACGACGAGGGTGGTGGCACCTCCAGCGGCGACGACGAGGAGGAGGTCCGCCAGTTCCGGGCCTTCCTCGACGAGGTCACGCCCGAGGACTTCAAGGAGCAGTAGCTCCGCCGCGGTGCCCGGACCCGGCCGGTCGCTTCGACCCCGGCGTCGTCTCGCGGTCCGTCCGCCGGCCTGCTCCGCTGCCCGACAGCTGCGCCCGCGGGTCCTGTAGGCCGCCCTCTCGCGCGTGACCCGTGCGGCCGACGGGTGACTCGTGCGACCCACGCACGTTCGGTCGACCGAACGCAGGAGCGGCAGCAGGCTCACGGAGCGTCACCTGGGTGCTTGCTCACGTGTCCTGACCTGTTGTTTCGTATCACTTGATTGCCCGTGTGGCGGCTGATGTGACGAAGGAATCTCAAGCTCGACCGGACGTCGAGATGGTGGGCAGCCTCGACTCGGCGTTGACGGTCGCGATCGCATGCACGTAGGTTCACCCTGGGAGTTCCACCGATGTGCTTCGCGTTCCCGGAGCGGTGGAGCGTTCCCCGGCGATCCGCTCCACCGCAGCGGCGACGGAACGGCAGTGGAGGGCAGCAGGCTTCCCCGCTCCACCGCGGCCATCCGGTGCGTAGGACCGCCAGGACCCGAACCACCCAGCAGACCCCGGCAGGAGCACGGCGACCATGGCCCAACAGGACGCGGGACAGCTCCGGCTCGATGTCGGGGACGAGTACGACGGCTTCCGGGGCCCGACGGTGTGCAAGATCGTCCGGATCACCTACCGCCAGCTCGACTACTGGGCCCGGACCGGCCTCGTGGAGCCGTCGTTCCGTAAGGCCGAGGGTTCCGGCACGCAGCGGCTGTACTCCTTCGACGACGTGGTCCGCCTGAAGGTCGTCAAGCGGCTGCTGGACACCGGGGTGTCGCTGCAGAAGGTGCGGTTGGCGGTCGAGGAGCTCCGACGTGCCGGTGGCTCGCTGGCAGAGACGACGCTGATCTCCGACGGCACCACCGTCTACGCCCTGGACGACGACGCGCGCCTGCTGGACCTGCTGCGCCGGGGCCAGGGGGTCTTCGCCCTGGCCATCGACCCGGTGATCGAGGAGCTCAAGGGCGAGGTCACCGCCTTCCCGACCGAGCGCGTCTCGGCTGCGGAGCAGGTGGCCGAGCCACCGGCTGGCGACGCGGCAGCCGACGCCGCCAACGGCTGACCGGGCGCCGGCGCGATCACCACGACCGGGCCCCGCTCAGCTCAGCGGTGCGCGCGCATCCAGGCGATGTCGGCGGCCTGGCGCTCGGCGCCACCGGGGGTCTCGACCACCGTCGGCGCGTCGGCGAGCCGCACCGCGGCCGCCAGGTCCCCGGGCTCGATCCGGCCGGCGCCCAGGTTCTCGTGCCGGTCGCGCATCGAGCCCCGGTCGTCCTTGGCGTCGTTGAGGTGGACCAGGTCGATGCGCCCGACCAGCTCCAGCAGCCGCGAGGTCCCGGTGGTCAGCGCCTCACCGGCGGCGTGGAGATGGCAGGTGTCGAGGCAGAAGCCGAACGGGGTGTCGAGCCCGTCCAGCGCGTCCCACAGCCGCGCGATCCGGTCGATGCCGCTGGCGACGGCCTGCGCGCCGCCCGCGGTGTTCTCGATCAGGACCGGGACCGTGGTCTCCAGCTGCTCCAGCGCCGCCCGCCACCGGGCGGGCCCGAGCGCCGGGTCCTCACCCGCACCCGTCTGCCCGCCGTGGACCACGACCCCGCGCACGCCGACGGTGGCGGCGGCCTCGCAGGTCGCCTGGAGGAGGGTGGCGGAGCGCTCGCGCACGACCGGATCGGCCGAGGCCAGGTTCAGCAGGTAGGGGCTGTGGGCGTAGATCGGGATCCCGCTGCCGGACAGCGTCGCCGCGTCCGCGCGCAGCTTGGGGGCGGCCCACTGCCGCGGTGAGGACAGGAAGATCTGGACCACCTCGGCGCCGCGCAGGGCGGCCTCGCCGAGGGGGTCCGCCGTGGGGACGTGCGCACCGAGCAGCATGGCGTGGGAGGCTACTGACCCCGCCGCGCGCCCGAACGGGTACCTCCGCTCGTGGGCGTGCGCTGGGGGCGAGGTGTTCGACCTGCCGGCGCCGGGCTGGTTCGATCGCGTCGGCGCCGCCGCCGCCGCGGTGACCGACCCCGTGCCACCCGGTGGTGCGGCCCTGATGAGGGAGGAACCGTGACCGAGCCGTCACCCGCCGTCGTCCACGCCCTCGAGGATCGCGGCGGGTTCCAGCGCCGCCACCTCGGGGTCGGACCGAGCGACCGTGCCGCCATGCTCGCCGCCCTGGGCTACGAGCGGTTGGACCAGCTGATCGACGCTGCCGTGCCCCGCAAGATCCGCGACGATGCCCCGCTGGACCTGCCCGACGCCACGCCGGAGCACGAGGTGCTGGCCGAGCTCCGGGCGATCGCCGCCGAGAACGCCCCGGCGACCCCGATGATCGGGCTCGGCCACCACGGCACCATCACCCCGGCCGTGCTGCGGCGCAACGTGCTGGAGGACCCCGGCTGGTACACGGCCTACACCCCCTACCAGCCGGAGATCAGCCAGGGACGGCTCGAGGCCCTGCTGACCTTCCAGACCATGGTCACCGACCTCACCGGTACGGAGCTGGCGGGGGCGTCGCTGCTGGACGAGGCGACCGCAGCGGCCGAGGCGGTGGGGCTGTGCCGCCGGGTGTCCCGCAAGCGGATGGACGAGGGCGCCGGGCCCGAGGTTGTGCTGGTCGACCACGCCTGCCATCCGCAGACGATCGCGGTGGTGGTCGCCCGTGCGGAGCCGCTCGGCGCCGAGGTGGTCCTGGCCGATCTGCGCGCGGCGGCGCGCCACCTCGGCGACGGTTCCGGGCCGGACGACACCTCGGCGACGGTCACGGGCGTCGACGGCACCGAGGTGGCGCTGGACCGGGTGGCCACGGCGCTGCTGCAGTCGCCCGACACCGATGGCGTGCTCCATGACGACCGCGACCTGATCGCCGCGCTCCACGCCCACGACGTGCTGGTCACCGTCGCCGCCGACCTGCTGGCCTGCACGCTGGTGGTCCCGCCGGGGGAGCAGGGCGCGGACGTGGTGGTCGGCTCCTCCCAGCGCTTCGGGGTGCCGCTGCTGGCCGGCGGCCCCCACGCCGCCTTCCTCGCGACCCGCCAGGCCTACGCCCGGCAGCTCCCGGGCCGCCTGGTCGGGGTCAGTCGGGACGCCCACGGTCGCGAGGCCTACCGCCTCACGCTCCAGACCCGCGAGCAGCACATCCGCCGCGAGAAGGCGACCTCCAACATCTGCACCGCCCAGGTGCTGCTGGCCGTGGTCGCGGCGATGTACGCCGTCCACCACGGCCCCGCCGGGCTGCGGCGCATCGCCCGCCGTACCCACGCGCTGACCAGCGCGCTGCGCGGCGAGCTCGTCGACCGCGGGTTCGGTGTGCTCGGCGAGGCCTGGTTCGACACCATCACCCTGCAGGTGCCGGGGCGGGCGGCGGCGCTGGTGGCCGCCGCGGCCGAGGCCGGCTACGACCTCGGTGTCCGCCCCGGGGCCGATGGCAACCTGGAGCCCGGCGACCCCGACCACGTGCGGATCGCGCTGGACGAGACCACCACCGTCGCCGACGTCGCCGCGGTGCTGACCGCGGTGACCGGCACCGAGGTGGACGCCGGGGCGGTGACCCGGCGGGTCGCGGCCGCGGTCGGCGCCCGCGGGACGGCCACCGACGGCGTGCCCGCGGCCCTGACCCGCACCAGCGAGTTCCTGACCGACCCGCGGTTCCACGCCTACCGCTCGGAGACCGAGCTGGTGCGGTGGCTGCGGCGACTGAAGGCCCGCGACATCGCCCTCGACCGGTCGATGATCCCGCTGGGGTCCTGCACGATGAAGCTGAACGCCGCCGCGGAGATGGAGGCGGTGACCTGGCCGGCCTTCGCCGAGGTGCACCCCTTCGCGCCCCTGGAGCGCAGCGCCGGCACCCGGCGGATCATCGCCGACCTCGAGGCCTGGCTCGCGGAGCTCACCGGCTACGACGCCGTCAGCCTGCAGCCCAACTCCGGCGCCCAGGGAGAGCTCGCCGGGCTGAACGCGATCCGCGGCTACCACCGCTCCCGGGGCGAGCAGCACCGTGATCTGTGCCTGATCCCGTCCTCGGCCCATGGCACCAACGCCGCCTCGGCGGTGCTGGCCGGTATGCGGGTGCAGGTCGTGGCCTGCGACGACGACGGCAACGTCGACGTCGACGATCTCGAGCGGCTGGTGGGTGAGCACGCCGAGGTGCTGGGCGCGCTGATGATCACCTACCCCTCCACCCACGGGGTGTTCGAGGAGACCATCTCCGAGCTGTGTGCCCTGGTCCACGACCACGGCGGGCAGGTCTACCTCGACGGCGCGAACCTCAACGCGCTGGTCGGGGTGGCCAAGCCCGGACGGTTCGGGGCGGACGTCAGCCATCTGAACCTGCACAAGACCTTCTGCATCCCCCACGGTGGCGGGGGACCGGGGGTGGGGCCGGTGGCCTGCCGTGCCCACCTCGCGCCCCACCTGCCGACCCACCCGATGCAGCCCGCCAGTTGGCACCCGGCCAGCGCCGCGCTCCCGGCCGCGGAACGCACCGGCCCGATCAGCGGCGCGCCCTGGGGCTCGGCGGGGATCCTCCAGATCAGCTGGGCCTACGTACGGCTGATGGGGGCGGCGGGGCTGACCGCGGCCACCAAGACCGCGATCCTCAACGCCAATTACCTCGCCGCCCGGCTCGGCGAGGGGTTCCCGGTGCTCTACACCGGAGCGAACGGCCTCGTCGCGCACGAGGCCATCATCGACGTCCGCGGAGCCCAGCAACGGGCGGGCATCACCAACGAGGACGTGGCCAAGCGGCTGGTCGACCACGGGTTCCACGCGCCCACGATGTCCTGGCCGGTGGCCGGCACGCTGATGATCGAGCCGACCGAGTCGGAGTCCAAGGCCGAGCTGGACCGGTTCAGCGAGGCGATGCTCGCGATCGCCGAGGAGATCGCGCTCGTCGAGGACGGGACCTGGCCCCGCGACGACAACCCCCTGGTCAACGCCCCCCATGTGGCCAGCGACCTGCTGGCCGGCGACTGGGACCACGCCTACCCCCGGGAGGTCGCGGCGTACCCGTCGACGGCGGCGCGGCTGGACAAGTACTGGCCGCCGGTGAGCCGGATCGACAACGCCCACGGCGACCGGCACCTGGTCTGCGCCTGCCCGCCGCCGGAGGCCTTCGCCGAGGGTGCGACCGACCCGACCTGACCCCATGCGGTCCGCGAGAGGTCAGCCCCGTCGTGCGAGCTCGACGAGGGCCCCAGCTGCGCGTGCCGCCCGCTTGCGGTCAGCCGCGGACACCGGCAGGGCGCTGTAGCCGGCCTCGTACTTCATGCTCAGCAGCACGCCGAGCTGCTGCCCCGCCTTCGTATCGACCTTGGCCAGAAGCCCGCGGGCGTCGTCGTGGTCGGGGCCCTGGGAGTGCACACCGAGGCGCCTGCAGCAGATGACGTCCGACGCTGCGACGCCAGCGTGGACGCACAGCGTCACGTACGCGTCCCCGATCTCGGGATCGTCCTCCTGGTCGAGCACGCCGGCGATGGTCTCCGCGGCGAGGAGGAACCGCTCGGCCTTGCGGAGCCGGCCCATGATCGTCGCCGGTGTGCAACCGACCTGACGATTCACAGCGCGCCCATCCGGGCGCGTTCGAGCCGGTGGAGATACCTGGGATCGCCGACCACGACGTCGCCCTCATCGCGGATCGCGAGCAGGAGCCCGTCGCCGTGAACGAGGCCGTCACGAGCCTCCGCCGCCGTCATCTCCACGATGCGAGCCTGGTTGCCGGTCCACGCCGACACGCGCTCGGTCAAGACGGCGGTCTGCTCGGCCCACAGGTCGTCGTCGACCGATGGTGGGTGAACCACGAACAGGTCGATGTCGCTGTCCGGTTCCATGGTTCCCCTTGCGGCCGAGCCGAACACGATGACGACCTCAGCTGGGACCGGCCACTCGCTGACGAGCGCTGCCAGACGCTGCCGGAACTGGTCCTGCAGCCGGCGCAGGCCGATGACGTAGGCCGCGGCGAGATGGTCCCGGTTCAGGCTGTAGAGGTGTGCCGACCCGGCAGCGGTCAGGGTGACGATCCCTTGCTGGACGAGCCGGCGCAGGACGTTCTGGACGCCGCTCTGAGAGTGGTCCGGGAGCAGACGGGCGATCTGGCGTCCGGTGAAGCTGGTCGTGGCGGCAGCCAGCACACCCAGGACGTCGCCGTCCAGTGTGGGGGTCAGCACCCCGAGGGGTCGGTGCAGCTGCATGGCTCAGCCTTCCTGCCGGCCAAGATACTACTCACGTGAACGATATCGTGCACGCTTGCTCGGTCGTTGCCTCGGCGCTGCCGCTCGCCACGGCCTGACCCGACCGGTTCCTTCCCCGCCGGCCGCCGCGCGATCTGGTCTGGTCCGCCCGCGGGGTGGGCTGCGAACCCCGACCGCAGCAGCGCGACGGAAGCATCGAAGGCCTACCCACATGGACATCGAGCAGTTCATCGCCACCGGCATCGGCCGTCGCACGACCGACGGCCGCTGCAGCGCGTCCAAGCAGTCGCTGTTCGCCGTATCGCGGTCGCTCGAGTCCCTGGCGGAGCAGCTGGCCGCCGGCGGCGACCGCTTCGCGTTGATCGCACTGTTCGAGGACGCGAGCTACTTCGAGCACGAGCGGGCCCGCTACACCCGCCTCGCCGCCGCCGCGGCCGGCACCGTCATCGTCGGGTTCGCCGGAGCCGGTAGCGAGCATCCGCTCCCCGCGGGCATCCACCCCCTCGACGTGCCGGCCGACGACCCCCTCGCCGAGGAGTGGTCGGTGCTGGTGTTGGCACCGGCCGTGACCGCCGGGCTCGTCGCGACCGACCTACGCAGCGTGGTCGCCGCCCGGTCCCTGGAGCGGGGGCGGCTGTTCAGCCCGGAGGTGTCCTGCGAGGCCTCCTGGGCCATCGAGCAGGCCGAGCGTGTCCTCGCCGGCGCCGATCCTGAGCTGGTGACCACGGTGGTCGAGCTCGGCCGCGCCGCCGGCGACCGCCGCCCCCACCGCGGCGAGGAGATCCTGCGAGAGGAACTCGAGACGGGCTGGTGGCGCACGCTGACGATCGCGGCGGACCTCGAGGACTCGGAGCGGCGCGCCCTGACCGACGCGCTCACCGGTGCCCACCACCGCCGGTTCCTGGACGGCTACCTGGACCGGGTCGGCGGGCGCGCACCGCAGCTCGCGGTGGTGCTGTTCGACCTCGACGGGTTCGGCGCCCTCACCGATCGCTTCGGCCACAGCGTCGGCGAGACGGCGCTGCGCGCCTTCACCGACACCGTGCGCCGCCACGTGCGGGGTACCGACCTGCTGGTCCGCTACGACACCGACCAGTGGCTCCTGCTGCTGCCCTGCACGCCCCTGGCGGCCGTGGAGGAGCGTACCGCCGCGATCCTCGGGGCCTGGGGCGCGACCCGGCTGCCCGAGCCGGCCCATGAGCACCACCCCGCCGCCTCCGCCGGGGTCGGGGTGGTACCGGCCGACGCCCTGGACGTAACCGCCCTCGACGCCGCGGCCGAGGCCGCCAAGGCCACCGGGGGCGGCACCTGGTCCCGGATCCCCGCGAGCCTCTAGCCGGCTCGCGGCACCCCGAGCAGGCACCCCGAGCAGGCACCCCGAGCAGGTGCTCCGC
>Ga0207421_10006793_pt1 | contig 12385 bp, 10 predicted proteins | sample SodLakKL_010_SED_4_FD_187542 | JGI IMG/M metagenome (GOLD analysis project Ga0207421, IMG submission 187542) | Alkaline sediment microbial communities from Lake Tanatar, Kulunda Steppe, Russia - 8KL_010_SED (SPAdes) (version 2) | ecosystem: Environmental > Aquatic > Non-marine Saline and... | reverse complement strand
AGAACGGGGACTTCCCTTGATTGCAAGTAAATTTAACATCTGCTATAACCTCCTATCGATTAATCTAATTGTATAGGCATAGTCTTATAATGTCAACAAACAGAGAAGTCCCCTATAAATTATTTTATTTTACATTATCCTTTTCAGTATCTAAACTATATTTATCATTTTCAGCCAGCAAACTGACTCCCCCAGTATGTTCAGGAATATGATCTTCATTAGCTTCATAACCAGGTTCAGTATAGGCAAATACCTTGCCTTCAAAATTACGGAGCACAACTTTTCCAGGTGATCTGGATATTAAATATTGTGGATTGACAGGAATCTTGCCTCCTCCACCAGGTGCGTCGATTACATATGTTGGTACAGCCATACCAGTTGTATGCTGTCTTAAAGATTCAATAATACTAATACCTCTATCGACTCTGGTTCTAAAATGTTCAATTCCCTGTGATAGGTCACACTGATAGATATAATACGGCTTAATTCTCATTTTTAATAAACCGTGAACTAATTCCCGCATAATTTTTGGATTATCATTAATACCCTTTAAAAGAACAGACTGGTTACCAACAGGAATACCTGCATCTGCCAGTAATTGGGCTGCTCTTTCTGTTTCAGGTGTGATTTCATCAGGATGATTAAAATGAGTGTTCAAATAAATTGGATGATATTTTTTAAGCATATTCACAAGTTCTGGAGTTATTCTCTGTGGCATGACAACAGGGGTCCTTGATCCAATTCTAATAATTTCTACATGGTCAATCTCCCTTAATTTTTTAATTATCTTTTCCAGTTTTTTATTGGAGATTAAAAGAGCATCTCCACCTGAAATCAGAACATCTCGAACCCTTGGTGTTTCTCTAATATAATCTATAGCCTTTTCAATCTTTCCTAATGGTAGAGATTCATCAGTAGAGCCGGCAAATCTCCTCCTGGTACAATGCCTGCAGTACATCGAACACTGGTCAGTTACAAGTAAAAGAACACGATCAGGATAGCGATGAGTCAAACCTGGTACCGGAGAATCAACATCTTCATGGAGAGGATCTTCCATATCGGCTTTTCCAAGATTTAATTCCTCGGATACTGGTACAGCCTGCTTTTTGATCGGACAATCAGGATCATCATTATTAATTAAACTTGCATAGTAAGGAGTTATAGCCATTCTTAATTTTCCTAGAGCCTGATCTATCTCTTCCTTTTCCTGATCTGTTAGATCAATAACTTTACTTAAATGTTCAACATCAGAAATTCGATTTTTTAGTTGCCAGCGCCAGTCTTTCCAGTCAGATTCTTTAACATCTTTCCAGAGATCAATCTTCTTATATTCCTGCATAAAATTTCCCCCTAATTAGGTTTGGTTTTAAATTTTTATGATCATAGTAATATTAAATGCAATTTTTATGCCAGTTAAATTTTCTTTCTGCTAGCAACTGGACTGGCAATTTCATATAATTTATTGTTATAATAGATAGGAAAGCAATAATAAACTGGAGGTATAAATAATGACTAAATATCCCTGTACAAATATTCATTTAGATAAGATTAGAGAAAACGCCAGCCAGATGAGAGAAAAATGTGCTGCCAGTGGTGTTAAACTTGCTGGAGTTGCAAAAGGTGCTGCCGGAGACCTCAAGGTTGCCCGAGCTTTTCTGGAAGGTGGGATAGAGCAGCTTGCAGATTCAAGAATCCAAAACTTAAAAAAGTTTAAAGAAGCAGGTTTAGAAGCTGAAATGCTGCTGTTAAGATTACCTCATCCCGGGGAGGCAGAGGATGTAATTAAATATGCTGACATTAGTCTTAATACCGAATTAAAGACTCTTAAAGCCCTTTCTAAAGCAGCCATAACTAAAAATAAAAAGCATAAAGTTATAATTATGGTAGATGTCGGTGATCTAAGAGAAGGTGTAATGCAGGATGACCTTCCTGATTTTCTAGTGGAAGCTCTAGAACTGGATGGAATAGAAGTATTAGGAATAGGAACAAATGTAGGTTGCTATGGTGGAGTGCTGCCAACTTCAACTAATACAAAGGTTCTTGTAGATTTAAGAGATAGACTGGAAACTACTCTAAATTGTAAACTTCCAGTTATCTCAGGAGGTAATACCGCCACATCAATCCTGTTAGAAAGAGATGAACTTCCCAGAGGAATCAACCATTTTAGAATTGGTGAAGGAATCATTCAGGGAACCGATGTAACCCATCAAAGAGATTTAATGGGTTTTAACAGGCAGAATATCACCCTGACAGCCCCGATAATTGAGTTGAAAAATAAGCCATCAGTTCCAACAGGAGAGATAGGCCATGATGCCTTTGGCCAGAAGCCAGAATTTGAAGATAAAGGCACCAGGCTTAGAGCAATCCTGGAAGTTGGCCGTCAGGATGTCAGACCTGATGGAGTTAAGCCAACTATTGAAGGTATTGAAGTAATTGGGGCCAGCAGCGATCACCTTCTCCTTGATGTAACAGACTCAGAAAAAGAACTGGAAGTTGGAGATTTAATCACCTTTGAACTGGGCTATGGTGCAATGCTTTCAGCTATGACCACTAATTATCTTTATAGAAATTATATTGATTCAGAGTCTGAATAAACTTTTTCACCATGCTGATAAGTAGCTGTAACTTTTATATCTGATATATTTTCTGCTGGGACCTTATTAGGATTATCTGAGAGCACCACAAAATCAGCCAGTTGGCCTGGTTTTAAGTCGCCTTTATAATTGTTTTCTCCGCTTATCATCGCTCCTGCGCTGGTGAATAAATCCCAGGCCATATCCAGTTCTAATTTCTCATCAGGTCTCCAGCCAGCAGCAGGTTTATTATCTTTATCCTGTCTGGTTATTGCAGTCTGGATTCCCCAGAGAGGGTTGATAGGTTCAATTGGTGCATCAGAACTTCCAGCCAGACAGGCCCCTTTATCAATTAAACTCTTCCAGGCATATGAATCCCTGGCCAGGTCTTTGCCTACATATTTTTCAACAAATTTCCAGTCTGTAGCAACAAAGGCAGGCTGGATAGCCAGGTTCATATTTAAATCTCCAAGTCTGGATAGTTGCTCTTTCCTTGAAATCTGGCAATGGATTAGTAAAGATTCATTAATTTCAAAACCATTTTCACCGGCCTTTTCCATGGCATTTAAAGCTGTATCTAACGCCTTATCGCCAATAACATGAATTGCAGCTGTGAAACCATATTCAGCAGCTGTATTCAATAAATTGATCAGCTTATTTTCAGTTAATAATAAATCTCCATAATTAGAATTGCTACTAGAATAAGGCTTGCTTAATGCAGCAGTCCTGGCTCCGAGGGAGCCATCTAACATAATCTTTAAAGGCCCGTGCAATTTCCAGTAATCACCCTGACCGGTCTGGCAGTTATTTTTATTTAGCCATTCTATTTCCTTTAAAGAATTGACCCTTTGCTGTAGCCATAATCTCGGAAAACTATCCCTGTTTTCAATTAATTTATTGTAAGCTGAGAGCATAAGATCAGGCCTATTTATAGCATTAAGATCATCAGTTCCAACTGATGTAATTCCCTGAGCCAGGAGTTTCTTGCTTGCTGATACAAGAGTTTTAACAACTGATTCTGGCTCTGGCTTTGGTAGGTTATCCTCTAAAAGATCTATGGCACTATCATAAAGCCGGCCATCTGGTCGACCATCTTTATATCTTCCAATCCGGCCACTTTCTGGTGCTTCAGTATTCTTATTAATATTGGCCAATTCCAGAGCTTTAGAGTTTAAAGCTGCAGCATGATAGCAGGCTCTGGTTATAATTAATGGCCTGTCATCAACTAAATTATCAAGAACCTTGCGATCAGGCAGTCTCCCGCCAGGTAGGTTTTGATCATGCAATCTAACTGCTCTTAACAATTTATCACTATCTTTATTTTCTAGCCATTTAACAATTTTTGTTTTTAACTCACTTAAAGAATTGACATCTGAAAGGTCCAGAGCTTGAATATCTTTCCCCAGTTGATATAAATGGAGATGGGAATCATTAAAGCCTGCAGTTACAGTCTTTCCTTTAAGATCTACTTTAGGTAGATCCCCCCATTCCCCTAAGAGTGAACTTTTATTTCCAGTCGCAACAACTCTGCCATTTTTCACTAAAAAAGCAGCATCTTCTTCCCAGTCATTATAAGCTTTTCTTAAATTACAATTATAAAATAATCTATTATTCATTATATTTCCTCCTCGAATATAATAATATCATAAAAACTTAAGACTAATAAACACGAAAAATATTTTGCTTTTAGAAAAATATTTTGCACTAAAAGCAGGTATTTTTAAATTAAAATTGAATAGTAATAATTAGAAAGGTAATATTCACTTTATTATAGGGGGAAATATTAGATGGTTAAGCTTGATGATATTATTATGACCGATGATGGCGAAAAATTATTGAATGGTGAAATCTGGCAACAGATTGTTAATTCTCTGGATGAAGGCATGCATATAGTTGATCAACGGGGTAGAACAATCTTATATAATCAAAGGGCATCAGAACTTGATGGACTAAAGCCAGAAGAAGTTTTGGATAAAAATATATTTGAGGCTTTTCCTTCATTGACATATGAAAGCAGCACCCTGATGCAGACTTTAAATAATAGAAAGACATATAATAATGAACAGCAGACTTTTGTTAATAAAAAAGGCCAGCAGATAACAACGATCAATAAAACCTTTCCATTAGTTCTTGCAGATGGTAGCAAGGCAGCTATGGAGATTTCCAGGGATATCACTCACCTTCAGGAAATGGTTGAAAATGTTTCAGATTTAAGAAATAAATTTTATAACCAGAAAAAGTTAAAATCCAATCAGGTTAAAGATAATAATACGACATATACCTTTAAAGATCTAATTGGGGAGGAAAAACACTTTAAGAATCTCATTAAATCAGGGATTAGAGCAGCTCAGAATGATTCTTCAGTTTTAATAATTGGTGAGACAGGAACTGGCAAAGAATTATTTGCTCAGGGAATTCATAATGCCAGTCCTAGAGTCGATAAGCCCTTTATTGCTCAGAACTGTGCAGCTCTACCTAGAAATCTTCTAGAAAGTCTTTTATTTGGAACAGAAAAGGGTAGCTTTACTGGAGCTCATTCTAAACCCGGGCTTTTTGAGCAGGCAGAGGGGGGAACAATTCTCCTGGATGAAATTAATTCTTTAGACTATGATCTCCAGGCAAAATTATTAAGAGTTCTCCAGGAAGGGAAAGTTAGAAGAGTTGGTGGACAAAAAGAGATAGATGTTGATATTAGAGTTATTTCAACAATGAATCAGAGTCCAGACCAGGCCTTTGCAGAAGGGACTCTCCGCCAGGATTTATTTTATAGAATTAGTGTTGTCTCCTTTGAACTCCCGCCTTTAAGAAAGAGAAAGGATGATATTCCAGTATTAGCTGACTACTTTATATCTAATTTCAACCAAAAGTTCGGGCAGAATCTTAATGGAATAAGTGAACAGCTTTTAAATAAGATGAAAAACTATCACTGGCCAGGCAATGTCCGGGAATTAAAGCATATGATCGAATGTGGCTTTAATCTCTGCCAGGATGGTTCCTGCATTGATCTAGAAATTTTACCAGAATATCTCCAGAAGAAATTAAATCAAAATAGTTTCTCTGAAAAGAAAAAAGAAAATAAATTAGAAGAGATTCCTTCAGTTAAAGACCTTTCATCATTATCAGATTACCTTGAACAGATAGAGGTTGAGCTTATTCAGGAAGCTTTAGAACTTGCAGACAATAACATTACTAAAGCTGCCAGAGAATTAGATCTATCCAGACAATCTCTCCAGTATAAATTGAAAAAATATAATATCGAAGTTTAGAGATTTCAGTAAAGTTGGTATAAAATTTGCATATTTATTAAAGATAGAAGAGACTAGAGGAGGATTTATATGAATCTTTGGTTGATTGTGGCATTTTTAGTAGCTGGTTTTTTATTTGGTTTCTGGCGACATCAGGATAAAAGAGTAAGTAAAGCTTCAGATCTGGTAATATTTTTTGGTCTGATGGTTTTAATCTTTATCATGGGAACTAGAATTGGTGCCGATGAAGAAGTCATAGCAGATCTCGGTCAGATAGGTTTTCAGGCCTTTGTCATAGCAGTTGGTGCTATTGCAGGAAGTGTAATCTTTCTTTATCTATTTTCATTTTATCTAAAAGCAGCTCTGGATCATAAGGAAGGCTCAGTTGATGGCTATCAGGAGATGGTTACAGCTGAAAATGGTGGAGCTTTAAAACTGACAGGCCAGATAATGGCTATAGTCATAGCTGGATTAGTTACTGGCTGGCTCTTATTGCCCCAGACAGTTCTGCCAGTATTAGAAAATCTAACTGTAGCCGCCCTGGCAATCTTACTTTTAGGTGTTGGCATAGATATTGGCCAGAATAGATTGATTTTTAACCAGATCAGAGCATTAGGAATCCGTTTAATCATAATTCCTTTATTTGTAGCATTAGGAAGTATTTTAGGTGCTGTTATTTCCGGAACCATAATTGGTCTGGCTGCCAATGAAACAGCAGCAGTCGGTGCTGGTTTTGGCTGGTATAGCCTTTCAGCAGTAATGCTCACAGATTTACATAGTGTTGAGTTAGGCTCTCTGGCATTTTTAACAAATATCATCAGGGAGTTGCTGGCTTTAATCTCCATTCCACTGATATCAAGATTTTTAGGAGGAATCCCGGCAATTGGACCAGGAGGGGCGACAACAATGGATGTCACCCTGCCTTTATTAAGGGAATCTGGTGGTGAGGCAATAGTCATTCCAGCCTTTATCAATGGAGTAATTCTTTCGACCTTGGTCCCAATTCTGGTTCCTTTCTTATTAAATCTATAAAGGAGTGAAGAAATGGCTGGAAAGTTAATAGATGAAATTTTAATAAAAAACAAAAATTCAGATATAAAAGTTATCTCATTAATTGGACTGGCAAAGAATGCCGGTAAAACAGTGGCCTTTAATCAGCTTGTATCAGAGTTAGCCCATGAAGGCTATCAACTCGGACTGGTCTCATTTGGCAGGGATGGGGAAGAGATAGATGCAGTTACAAATAAAGAAAAACCAGGAATAACTATACCTTCCGGGACCTATTTTGTTACAGCAGAAAATGTTAAAGCAGATCTAAATACTGAGTTTCAGGTTTATAAAACAACTGATATTTCAACAACATTAGGCAGAGTTAATATCTATAAGAATACAGGTTTCTTTAATAAAGAGATAGAACTTGCAGGCGTCAATAGAATTAGTAATCTGGAAAAAATCAAAAAGTTCTTAGCTGAAAAGGTTGAATACCTGATTGTTGATGGAGCTTTGGATAGAAAAAGTTCATCTCTGCCAGGACTATCTGATAAAACAATACTGGCCACAGGGGCAGTTCTTGCTCCAGATATTGCTGGAGTTATAGATAAAACTTCACTGGCTGTTAAAAAGCTGCTTCTACCCAGGGTCCAATCTGATGAAGAAAGAGATATTTATCAAAAATTAATTAGTCAGCATCAGAGTAAGAATAAAGAATTACCAGGGGGCTGGCTGGTAGAAGTTGAAAGCAGAGATGGAGATAGTAACCCTGAAATTAAAAATCTCATTGAGCTAAAATCTAATAGTTCTTTAGGTATATCAAGAGAATTAGATAAGAAATTAAAAAAAATATCAACAGATCAAACTACTTCTAAAACCCTGGTTTTATCAGGGGCTTTAACCGATAGTCTCGGGCAGAAACTATCTGAAGATCATAGATGCAGAAACTTTAAAGTTGTTATTCAGGATGGTACTAGAGTATTTTTAAGGAAGAGATATTTAGGCTTACTTAAAAGAAATCAGGTTAAAATTGAAGTATTAAAAGAGATTAATCTGGCTGCAATCACAGTCAATCCACATAATCCAGAAGGAAGAGATCTGGATTCAAAAGAAATAAGAGAAGAACTAAAAAGTTTATTTCCTGAAATACCTATATATGATGTAAAATCAACAGATTACTATAGCAAAAAATAGCAACTAGTCTATTTATTTTTGGGGGGGATTAATTAGTATGGCAAAATTAGATTTAGATCAGAATAAAGTTGAGCGCTGTCGCGCTGCTTCAGTCAGTATAGCTGATAGTGTTGATAATTACATAGAAGGATTAACAACAACTTCAGTTGAACGGACTATATTAAGATTGTATGGAATTGATGGGGTAGATTCTGAAGAGATACCGGTACCTAACCTTATTGTCGAGCAACTCGATAAAGCAGATTTATTAAAAACTGGCGCTGCAATCAGGCTTGGCCAGGCATTGCTTGAAAGCAAAATGAGTGTAGAGGACTTATCAGAAGCAGTAGCAGAAAATAAAGCTGATATTGTTAAGTTGGTCAATAACTCTAATCATAACATCAGTAAAGTTAAATCCTATATGAGAGAAATGGCCAGTGATAGGGCCAAAAAGATTAAAGCTACCAGAGAAAAGAGAGATGAATTACAGCAGGAATATCCACCAGGACCTAAGCCCTGGTTATACGTAATCGTGGCCACAGGTAATATTTATGAAGATGTTCAGCAGGCCAGAGCAGCAGCCAGGCAGGGAGCTGACATTGTTGCTGTTATAAGAAGTACAGCCCAGAGCCTTTTAGATTATGTCCCCTATGGACCAACGACAGAGGGTTTTGGCGGAACCTATGCAACCCAGGAAAACTTTAAGATAATGCGGGAAGCCCTTGACGAGGTAGGCCAGGAAGAAGGCCGTTATATCCAGCTTGTTAATTATTGCTCCGGGCTCTGTATGCCAGAGATAGCAGCCATGGGAGCCATTGAAAGGCTGGATATGATGTTAAATGATGCCATGTACGGAATCCTTTTTAGAGATATTAATATGAAGAGGACTTTTGTCGATCAATATTTTTCCAGGTTGATAAATGCCTACGCAGGCATTATTATTAATACAGGAGAAGATAATTATCTCACAACTGCAGATGCCTTAACTGAAGCCCATACAGTTGTGGCCTCTCAATTTATTAATGAGGAACTGGCCAGCAGAAGTCAGTTGCCACCTGAACTAATGGGTCTTGGCCATGCCTTTGAAATTGATCCAACAGTTGAAGATGGCTTCCTGCTAGAAATTGCCCAGGCTCAACTGGTAAGGCAGCTATTTCCTGAGGCACCATTAAAATATATGCCACCAACAAAATATATGACTGGCGATATCTTTAAAGGTCATCTCCAGGATGGCATGTTCAATCTAACATCAATTTTAACTGGCCAGGGTATTCAGCTATTAGGAATGCTAACCGAGGCAATCCATACTCCTTTCATGCAGGATCGGGCCCTCAGCCTTGATAATGCAAAGTATATCTTCAATAATGCCAGAAATCTTGGCGATGAGATCCAGTTTAAACCTGATGGTAAAATTCAAAAGCGGGCTGATCAGGTTCTCGATGAAACTGTTGAGATGCTTGAAGAGATAGCTGAAGAAGGCTTAATCTCAGCCCTTGAGTCAGGACTTTTTGCCGGAATTGAAAGGCCAAGAGATGGCGGCAAAGGCAAAGATGGTGTAATCAAAAAATCATCAGACTATTACAATCCCTTTGCTGAAATATTTAGAAAGGAGTTGATTGCCAGTGAGTAGAGACTTAACAGCTGTTAAACCATATGGCGATACAATGAACGATGGTAAAATTCAGTTAAGCTTTACATTGCCAGTTCCAGCAGGCCCTGAAGGAAAAGAAGCAGCTAGAAAAATGGCATCCCAGCTCAATCTAAAAGAAGTAGAAGTTGTTCATACCAGGGATCTTGGCGAAGATTTCTCATTTTATGTTGTCTATGGCCAGACCGACAAAACAGTTGATTATACTAAAATCAGAGTGGCCCGAGCAACAACATCAGTAATGGACTATTACGAGATAAATGATTATATAGAAGAACATATCGGCCGCCCCTTAAGAGTTGTTGGAGCCTGTACCGGCTCTGATGCCCATACAGTTGGCCTTGATGCAATCATGAACATGAAAGGTTACTCCGGAGAATACGGTCTTGAGCGGTATCCAATGTTTAAGACACTCAATCTTGGCAGTCAGGTTCCAAATGAAGAATTAATTCATAAAGCCCTGGAATTTGAAGCAGATGCTATTTTAGTATCCCAGGTTGTAACCCAGAAGGATATCCATGTTAAGAATCTAACTGAATTAGTAGAACTATTAGAGGCAGAGAGATTAAGAGATAAATTCACAATAGTTGTTGGTGGACCAAGAATCAGTCACGAGCTTGCACTTGAATTAGGATTCGATGCCGGGTTTGGAATTGGAACACTGCCACCGGAAGTAGCCTCATTTTTAGCAGAAAAATTAAGCTCTGAAATTAATAAGGAGGAGAATTAATCATGATTACAGCTAAAATCCGTCTCAGAATGAGTAATGCCGATGCCCACTATGCAGGTAATTTAGTTGATGGCGCAAAGATGTTAGAACTTTTTGGCGATGTAGCCACAGAATTATTAATAAGAAATGATGGAGATGAAGGACTCTTTGTCTCCTATGATAATGTCGAATTTACAGCCCCAGTTTATGCCGGTGATTATATTGAAGCCAGAGGGAAAATTGTAAAAGTCGGTAATTCTTCAAGAAAAATGGAATTTGAAGCCTACAAAGTTATTGCACCAGCTGAAGACGCAGAATTCGAATCAGCTGCCCAGGTCCTTGATGAACCGGTGCTTGTCTGCAGAGCAGAGGGAACCTGTGTCGTTCCAAAAGAAAGACAGCGGGAAGTGTAATCCATGGATAAACTAATTATAACAGCAGCAATCTGTGGAGCCGAGGTAACAAAGGAGGATAATCCCAACTTACCGATAACTCCAGAGGAGATAGCCCTTGAAGCCAGGAAAGCTGAAGAAGCTGGAGCAGCCATAATCCATCTCCATGTCAGAGATGAAGATGGTCAGCCAACCCAGAGCAAAGAGCGTTTTGCCGAGGTTATTGAAGCTATCGAATCTGAAGGTGTTACAGCAATTATTCAACCCTCAACAGGCGGGGCAGCAGGTATGAATTGGAAAGAAAGAATTCAACCAGTTTATTTAGAACCTGAGATGGCCACCTTAGATTGCGGAACAACTAATTTTGGTGATGAGATCTTTGTAAATGATCTTCCATTAATGCGGAATTTCGCAAGAGAGATGCGGGACCTTAATATACTGCCAGAGTTAGAATGTTTTGAACCAGGCCATATTTATAATGCCCTGCAATTAAAGAGAGAAGGTCTTCTTACTGGACATCTCCATTTTGATCTGGTTCTGGGAGTTCCAGGGGCAATGCCAGCCTCAATAAAAAATCTCCTATTTATGGTTGAACATCTACCTGAAGAGGCAACCTGGACAGTGGCAGGAATTGGCCGCCATGAGCTCAGTCTGGCCTGTCATGCCCTGGTAATGGGCGGTCATATCAGAGTCGGTTTTGAAGATAATATCTATTACAGTAAAGGCAGGCTGGCAGAAAGTAATGCCGAATTAGTAGAAAGAATCGTTAGAATGGCTAGAGAAGTTAACAGGGAAGTGGCAACCCCTGCTGAGGCCAGAGAAATCTTAAAGATTAAATAATTTAACTGGAGGGTCAGTAAATGAATAAGGGCAATAAATTTGGAATCCACAGAGTTATCAAACCGGTTGGAGCATTACCCCAGCCAGCAGAGAAAATTGATAATACAATGGAGATTTATGATAATGAAATATTAATTGATGTCGATACTTTAAATATAGATTCTGCAAGTTTTACCCAGATCAAGGAGGAAGCAGACGGGGATATCGAGAATATAAAAAGTAAGATGCTCGAGATAGTTAATAATCGAGGCAAACATCATAACCCGGTCACTGGTTCTGGCGGGATGTTGATAGGTAGAGTTGCTGAAATTGGTTCAGAGCTTAAAGATAGAGATCTCAAAGTTGGCGATAAGATTGCAACCCTTGTATCCCTCTCATTAACTCCTTTAAAAATTGAGGAGATTAAAGAAGTCCGTCCTGCAGTTGACCAGGTAGATATTGAAGGCCAGGCAATTCTTTTTGAAAGTGGAATCTATGCAAAACTTCCAGAAGATATGTCAGAAACCCTTGCCCTGGCAGTACTTGATGTTGCCGGTGCAGCCGCCCAGACAGCCAGGCTTGTAAATTCTGGAGATAATGTCTTAATAATCGGAGCCGGCGGCAAATCAGGTATGCTCTGTCTCCATGAGGCCAAAAAGCGGGCTGGAGTCACTGGGAATGTAATCGCTTTAGATTATGGCTATGAAGCTATCTCAAGGATTAAAAAACTCGGTCTTGCAGATGAAATTATTCAGGCAGATGCAACAGACCCAACGGCAGTCTATAAAAGCGTCCAGGAAGCCACTGATGGCAATTTAGCTGATATTGTAATTAAC